>Ga0207011_1221_pt1 | contig 11597 bp, 13 predicted proteins | sample Alteio_BWMinCont_79_FD_153466 | JGI IMG/M metagenome (GOLD analysis project Ga0207011, IMG submission 153466) | Enriched cells from forest soil in Barre Woods Harvard Forest LTER site, Petersham, Massachusetts, United States -... | ecosystem: Environmental > Terrestrial > Soil > Temperate forest >...
ACGCAGCAATACATCGCGGTGTCCGCAAACCCCATCACCATCGGTCCGGAAAAAACCCGGCCGCTGCCGTCCTGCCAGGGCTCCGCGCCGAGGTATTCGGCCTTGAACGGCAGCCGTACGCGAAGCGTGTCCGGCCCGACGGCCTCGACGATTTCGCCATGATGATCGACCGGCGGCAGATTGGTTGTGATGGTGAGCTGTGTTTGCTCAGGCGTCAGCGAAGGCATGGTCATCGTGCTACCCGGTCGCAGGCCCGTAAATTTATAGACTAATAGTCTATTAATTATTGGAACACAGGCCGTGTTTGTCAACTAAAATGGCGCCATGGACGGAAGACTCGCAAAAGGACAAAGCACCCGCGACCATCTCGTGACAGCGGCTCAAATTCTATTTGCCCGCGACGGTTATGATGCGACCTCGACCGAGACCATATTGCAGCAATCGGGCATCAGCCGCGGTTCGCTCTATCACCACTTTCCGGACAAGAAGGCGCTCTTCGACGCGGTGCTGGTTCGCGTCCACGCGGAAGCGGTTCAAATCACGATCAGGGCCGCGCGGGGTTCGGCAGACGGCGTCGAGGCTTTGAGGGCAGGGTGCCTCGCCTGGATCAAGTTGGCGCGTGATCCCGCGGTAAGCCGCATCGTGCTTGTCGATGCACCCGCCGTTGTCGGCTGGGTTCGCTGGCGGCAAATCGACGAGCAGCACAGTTTTGGCGTCGTCAAAGCGGGACTCCGTGCGGCGGCCAAGCGAGACTTGCTGCCGGAGCGGATGATCGAGCCCGTCGGGCACATCTTGCTCGCGGCCCTCAATGAGCTGGCTCTGCTCATTGCGACGTCGCGCGATCCGAAGCGGGCTGAACGCGAGGCCATCGCGGCGTTCGACGTCGTCCTTCGGCGATTGCTTGGCGGTGACCGGAGACCGCGAGGACAACGGCGAGATTAATCGTAAAATTCAGGAGAATGCTTGAGGCTGTCGAAGGTGGGCAGATCGTGATTGATCCAGAGTGTAGCCTTCTTATCGGCGATGATCTTGGCAAGCAGGGCATGGGAGGCATGTGTTTGCTCTGCGCTCGTATTTATCGATGGCACGCGATCGTTATCCCAGTTTTCCCGGAAGTGAGCGGCGTCCCCCGTCAGCAAGACCCAGCCAGTCTTGACGAGATGCACCAGCAATGACTGATGCCCCGGCGTGTGCCCTGGAGTCGAGAGCAGGGTAGCGCTCCCGTCACCGAACACGTCGAGATCACCGGTCAAGAGCTTGATCGGCCGATCCTTCTTGAACAACGGTGCCGGTTTGCCTTCGGCAAAGGCCCAGTCAACCTCAGCCTTCTGGATCAGCAGTGTCGAGGCCGGAAACAGGTCGACATTGCCGACGTGGTCGCCGTGTGTGTGCGAGACAGCGACATACGCGATGTCTGCGGGCTTGACGTTGAGCTCGCCAAGTTGGGTGATCAGCTTCTTCGCCCGTGTTGCGTGGCCAACAGGTGTGTCGATCGGCTGATCCGCGACCGTGTCCGGATAGCCGGTGTCCCACAGCAGCCATTGCTCGCGGTGCTTGATCAGAACGCACATGTCGGGCATCTCGATCGGCTTGCCGACGTTGACGCCCGGAGACCAGAGTGCCTGGTCCTTTGCCGAGTTGTGGCCGCAGTCCATGACATAGAGTCGATCGGCCGTTTGCGCCGCCGCAGCGGCGACACTGCTCAGGAATATTGTGACCGCCAGAAAGCTTCGCATTTCTGCCTCCATACCTGTCGCCCGACAAAGATCGCGCCCAACGATCGTTCGGGGCGATCTTCGTCGTCAAATTCGCCTGGCGTCAACCCGCCGCAGTCAGATTCCGCGATAAGCGGGCGCCCGTTTCTCCTGCAGCGCGCGACGCCCTTCCTTGTAGTCCTCGCTCTGGGCAAGCCGCCCAAAGGCCGCCGGCAACGCGGCGAACGCGGGATCTTCGCCGGAGAGCGCCTGATGCGCCGAGGCCAGCGTCGCGCGAATGCCGAGCGGCGCTGCCGCCGCAATCTTGCGGGCTATCTCGATCGCGCGGTCGAGCTGTTGTCCCGGCGGCGTTATCTCTTGCACCAGGCCAAGGCGCCGCGCCTCCTCCGCTCCCCACTCGTCGCCGGTGAGCAAATAGCGCATGGCGTTGCCCCAGCCCGCCTCGCGCACGAAGCGCACGGTGGCGCCTCCCCAGGCGAACACGCCCCGCGTGACCTCGGCCTGACCGAATACGGTGTCGCTCGCCGCGACGCGTATGTCGGCAGCGAGGAACATCTCATGACCGCCGAACTTCGTGCCGCCTTGAACCGCCACGACGACGGGCTTTGCGCGAGGCGGCTGCGGCGCGAAGTTGAAGGGGTTGAGCCAGTCCGGGTCCTTGGGCGGGAACGTTCCTGCCGCTATCGCCGCCGCCAGGGCCGGCCCGTCTGCGCCCAGCGAGAAATCCGGACCGAGGCTATGCAGCACGCCGACGCGCAGCTCGTCATCGTGGTCGAGCTGGTAATAGGCCTTCCCAATACCGAGGATGGTGGCCGGATCGAAGCGGTTCTGCGCCTCCGCGCGCTCGAACCCGATCACCATGATGCCGTCTTTGAGCCGTTCCACCGTGACGCGGCCCGGCTTGGCCGCTGGCGGTTGAGCAGCCGGCGCGGGAGCTGCTTGCGCCCGCGCTTCGGTGCTGGCCGCTAGTCCCATCGCAAGAGTCACAGCGCCGACAGCCAGGACACTGCGCCGGTCGAGATCGCCGTTCGAACCGCCATTGTGGTCTGTCATCAGATTTCCTCCGCACTCGAATGAGTTAAACGTCGCCATTTATACATAGCATAGCTATGCCTCGTTATGCTAGGAGTCAAGTTAAAGGTCGCCCGATCCGTCTCGAAGGTTGCAGGATTCGTATTGTTGGCCAGGCTCGACGGCGCCGCATCGCCATGATGTTCCCGACCCATTGCCGGCGTTCGCCGTGCCCGCCTAAGCAAGCGACGGCGCTACCCTGCGCGAGGGGCGGCTGGTCAGATGATCTGTAAGGACGTCTCGTTGGCGCGAACCACAGACCTTGGCTTGCCGCGAGCTTCTTCCGCGACGGCTATGGATTTGGCGCCAGGGACAACGGCTGCGCTTGCCGCAGATGTGAGGCAAGAACCGCCCGCCGCACCAACGAGCGGATGAGAACGACCAGTGCGATTACGCAAGAGAGTTCAAACGCGATCGTCCCCACGGGGACAAAAAAGGCCACAGAAGGGCTGATCGGCTCCAGCCGGATCGTCGCCAACGCAACATCGGTCAATATGCAAACGGCAAGGGCCGCGGTCGCCACACCGGACAGCAGACAGAAGCGATGAAGATGCTTGAAATATACAGGATGCGAGTAGGCCGATGGCGAGCGGCGCCAGCTACCATAGAGCCAGCTTGTCATTCCCAAAAACATTGCAGTCGCGAAAGCGTAACGTGCGACCGTGCCTAGAGTCATCGCGGCAGGTTGGACGCTATCGGGAATACCCCACTGCATCGTGGCGTACCAGGCAACGCGCCCCTTCATGACTAAGAGGACGCTCACGAGTACAACGACGATACCAACAGCAAGTCTCCTGGAGCGTTGCGCCAGCGAAGTGACCGCCAACTCCGCCGCGATCGCGCGAGGATCGCCGCATTTGGCGATCGCCCGCCGCGCCGCTTCAACGCGATCCTGGCACTGATCGCACGCGATAGCCTCCTCGAGATGGTCCTCGAATTCGCTGCGAACCCGCCTCGCCAGCGAGGCGTCGAAACTGAGAGCCTCGGTCAGAGAGTCCAAATATTCGGCGGTCACGCGGTTTCCCCATGCGCCGGCCTGGCGGCGAGAAGACCGCCGATTGCCTCCGAGAACTGCTGCCAACCCGCGCGGCGCTTGGTAAGCGCGCGTTGCCCGCTTCGGGTCAAGGCATAGACGCGGCGTTTTCTGCCGGACTCGGCGACCATCCATTTGCTCGCGAGCAGTCCCGCCTGCTCAAGCCGATGCAGTGCCGGATAGATCGTGCCCTCCGGCAAATCGAAAGCCTGGCCGCTCTTCTGTCTGATAATCTCGATCACCGCATAGCCGTGCGCCGGACCCGCCGCCAGTGCAGCCAGCACGATCATATCGAGGTGACCCTTTAGGATTTCGCCTTCCATCTTTAGGATTTCGCTTTCCATTTCTCAATGTTACCCCTAGCCATGCTAGGGGTCAACAACGCTACGCCTCGCGTAGCTGTTTCAATATTCCGGCGAAGTCGACCTGGTCCCAATGTTCAGCCAGCTTGCCGCCTTCGACACGCCAAATATCGATCGTACCGAATTTGATCTGTTTGCCGGTCGGTTCAACGCCGAGAAATTTCCCGCTCTGAGTTCCGCTATAGGTGCATCGCGCGACAATCTTATCTTCGCCGAAGATGCGGTCCTCGATGACCAGATGTAGATCGGGCAGCGCCGTGAAGAAGCGCTGCGCATTTTCAATCTGCGCGGCGAGGCCGGGCGGGCTGCGACCGGAGCGCTGCAGATACGCATCGGTGAAAATGTTCGCGAACGAACTGGTGTCATGTGCATTCACTGCCGCGACATAGCGTTCAAGCAGGGCGGCGTTTGCCGCCGTTTGATCAGTTGCACAAGCGCCAGCATCGGCAGGAGTGGGGCGCCAAGTTGCGAATAAGGCGGGCGCGGCGAACGCCGCAGCAGCAAACACGGTTCGCCGATGTAACATGCAAGTTCTCCCTCGTTTGATTACACCAGGTGGCTATCGCCTGAGATATGTCGGTGCGCGGCGTCTCCGCGCTGCTGGAAGACGGACAAATACGAGCCCTTGCACTATTATGCCTCGTATAGCTAGGCGTCAAGTTGGTGGCGTCAAGTTGATCAAAGCACGGACGATCGAAGCTAGCCGCCTCGCTTATTTGTTCCGTGAGATAGGCCGCTGGCGACCTGCTGGCATCTGAGTGGAACGATGGTATTAGTCGGTCCAGACTTACGAACGCTTAGAAGGTCCAACTCATGCCGAGCACGCGGATCACGACGGGAACTTGGGCCAGGGGTGCCGAAACTTCTGTTATCGAAGCTGTTCAGGAGGCGCTGCTGACGTCGCTCAAAATACCGGACCACGATCGTGACGTTGTCCTGGATGTATACGACGAAACCACGAGGATTATTCCGCCCGGCCGATCGCAGAGGTACACGCGGGTAGAAATCATAATGTTCTTCGGGCGATCGCTGAACGCCAAGAAATTGCTTTACAAGACGCTTGTCGAAAATTTGGCAGCGCTCGGCGTTCCAACGAACGAGATAAAGATTGTCTTGATCGAGGTTCCGCCTCAGGACTGGGGTGTGCGCGGAGGACTGCCCGCTTCTGAAGTTGATCTTGGCTTCAAGATTGACGTCTGAAATCTCAAGGGCCGCAGGTTCGAGCCGTATCGTGAGCGGCCTATTGGACGATGTCTTGACGGTCGAACAGCGCCATCAAGGTGCCGGTCATCGTTGCAATCATCCGCTCTTCGGCATTGTCGATCGAGGCGAACGCCTGGGCTTCGCACACTGTCAGTGTTTTGCCCGGCTTGACGACCTGGCCACGAAACAGAAACCGTTCGCCTTTGGCAGGCGCGAGGAGATTGGTTTTGAACTCGACGGTCAGGACGGCGGCCTCTGCGGGCATCAGCGAGAAGGCCGCGTAGCCGCAGGCGCTGTCCAGCGCCGTCGTAATGATGCCCGCATGTAAGAAGCCATGCTGTTGCGTAAATGCCGGATCGTACGACATCGCCAACTCGATTTCGCCGGGTCCTAACCGCACGATTTCAATGCCGAGGGTTTGCATGACCCGTTGCCGGTCAAAGCTGGTGCGCACCCGCTCCTGAAAATTTGGATCCTTAGGCTGGAAAGGCATGGGTCGACCCTCGCCGATGGCCGTCATTGCGCTGGGACCAAGTCGCAAAACTTCTGAAGTCGCCCGCACTCTCTCCAAAAGATAGTTCACATATGAATGATATTCTGATAGGCGTCAACGTTGCGATCACGGTGCCGTCACGGAGAACGCCGATGCAGTCCATGGCTCCGGAGGAAGCTCGCCGGTTTGCGGCAACCTGGTTGCCCGCATGGACCAAAAACGATTCGAAGAAGCTGGCTTCTTTTTATACCGATGACCTCTTCTACTCCGATCCGACAATTCCCGAGGGCGTGGTCGGCAAAGCGGCCTTCATCCGGTATCTGTCCAGGCTCCTGGCCAACAATCCGGACTGGGTGTGGACGCATGAGTCGGCGGTCCCTCTGGAGAACGGATTCCTCAACAGGTGGAAGCTCGATGCTCCGGTGGGCGATCGGATAATAACGTGCCGCGGGGTGTGTACGGTGCAGATGACCGGCGGCTTGATCTATCGAAACGAGGTCTACTTCGACACGCGGCATCTGATCGCCGCAATTGAAGACTGGAATGCGCGGAAGTAAGGCTTCTCCCCTAGAAGTTTTGCAGGATTGCCGTGAGAAATCGCCCGATCAAGGCGATTTCCCGCTCGTTGAGATCCTGTGTCAGGCGGGCATTGAGCCGGGCGAGGATCGGTCGGGCGGCAACGGCTTTTTCCAACCCGTCGCGCGTGGCGAAGATATTGACCGCCCGGCCGTCGTCATCCGACGGTTCGCGCCGAATTAAGCCGACATCCTCCATGCGGCCGACAAGCGCGGTTATCGCGGATTTGTTGATCCCGAGCGCTTCGCTGATGTCTTTGGGCATGGCGCCCGGGCGTCGTTCGAGAAAGAACAGCACCCCGAGTTGTGTTGTGCTGATGCCGAGGGCCTCGCCGAACGCCGAATCCGTGCTCTTCAACAGGCGATGCTGCGCGAGTGACATAAGGTGAAAAAGGTGGGGCCTGGTTGTCATGGCCAAAACGGTAGCGGAAAATAGTTCATTGGTGGACTGATTTTTGAATCGTGCCGCGGGCGCTCGATGCTCCGACCGCCATACGCTGCTCGATGTGCGGCGCGGCAAAAACGCAACGGTGGTCGCATGGCATCAGGGATGACAGCGGCCTGAGTATTTGCTCAAGTATTCCGTGCGGCAAAAACTCCCCGTCGCAGTCCTTGACTCTCATTCGGAGAATATAATGGCTTTCGATTTGGTCCTGCGCGGCGGTCGCGTGGTTGACCCCTCCCAAAAACTCGACGCCGTCACCGATGTCGCTTTCGCCAATGGCAAGGTCGCCATGGTTGGAAATGCGCTCAAGGTAGATGCCGGAACCGACGTGCGCGACGCCTCGGGTTATATCGTCACGCCGGGCCTGATCGATCTGCACACGCATGTTTACTGGGGCGGCACGTCGATCGGCATCGATGCCGAGGAATTCTGCCGCACTTCCGGCGTCACCACGGCGATCGATACCGGCAGCGCAGGGCCGGGCAACTTCGCGGGCTTTCGCAAGCATGTGATCGAGCCCAGTCAAGTGCGCATTCTGGCCTACCTGCACGTCTCGCATGCCGGCATTTACGGCTATTCGCACCGGGTCATGGTCGGCGAAAGCGAGGAAATCCGGCTGATGAATCCGATCGACGCCGTTGAGGTGGCGGACGCCAACCGCGACCTCATCGTCGGCATCAAGGTGCGCGTCGGCCGCAACTCCTCAGGCACCTCGGGGATCGTGCCGCTGCAAATCGCGCTTGAGGTGGCCGACCAGGTCGGCATGCCGTTGATGGCGCATATCGATCATCCGCCGCCCAGTTACGAGGAGGTGGTGTCTCTCTTGCGTCCAGGTGACGTTCTCACCCACGCCTTCCGGCCGTTTCCCAATTCGCCGGCCACAACGCAGGGCACGGTGAAGAAGGTCGTGCTGGAGGCGCGCGAACGCGGCGTGTTTTTCGACATCGGCCACGGCAAGGGCTCGTTTGCCTTCAAGACCGCGCGGGCGATGCTCGCCAACGGCTTTTATCCCGACACGATTTCCTCCGACGTCCATATCCTCTGCATCAACGGCCCGGCCTTCGATCAGGTGACGACGATGTCCAAGTTCCTGTGCATGGGAATGCCGCTCTCCGATGTGGTCGCTGCCTCCACGGTCAATGCGGCGATGGCGCTGCGGCGTCCCGAACTTGGCGGCCTCAAGCCAGGCAGCGTTGGCGATGCGACTCTGATCTCGATTAGGGACGGCAAATTCGATTATGTCGACGTCGTCGGCGAGCACCTGACCGGCGACCGCAAGATCGTGTCCGAGGGCGTCGTGATTGGCGGGCGCTGGTGGCATCCGAAAGAGTCGCCCAAATTCAAACGGCTCGCTGGCTAGCCGCCGCCGAAAATGCTGTGATCGGCTTGTTTTGACTGGGGTTTTGCGGCAAATAGCTGGCATACCATTTGCAAGTAAGTGGGGCTGTTCGCCATTGCCCGACCGGCTCGTTTAGCGCCTAATCGCAATCGCAATGGCATTTCGGAAATTGGGAGGTCTCGATGGATCGCAGGACGGTGTTGAAGGGGTTGGCGGGCGCGGGCAGCCTGGCGGCGACGGGTGGCCTGTCGATGCCGGCGCTTTCGCAAGGCGCAGCCTCACGCACCTTGCGCTTTGTGCCGCAGGCTGACCTTGCGAATTTCGATCCGATCTGGGGAACGCAATATGTCGTGCGCAACGCCGCGGCATTGGTGTGGGACACACTCTATGGCCTCGACGACAAGCTGCAACCGCAGCGCCAGATGGTCGAATCCGAGGAGGTGTCGGCCGACGGTCTGACCTGGACCTTCCGCTTGCGGCCCGGCCTCAAGTTCCACGACGGTGAGCCGGTGCTGGCCAAGGACGTGGTGGCGAGTCTCGCGCGCTGGTCGGTTCGCGATTCGATGGGGCAGATGATCAAGGCTATCCAGAATGAGCTCGTCGCCGTCGACGACAGGATCTTCAAATGGGTCCTGAAAGAGCCCTATCCGAAGATGCTGCTGGCCTTGGGTAAGAACAACACGCCGTGCTGCTTCATCATGCCGGAGCGCATCGGCCAGACCGACCCGTTCAAGCAGATCGGCGAGTATGTCGGCTCGGGGCCGATGAAGTTCGTCAGAAGCGAGTGGGTTCCCGGCGCCAAATCGGTGTTCGAAAAGTTCGGCGATTACGCGCCGCGTCAGGAAAAGGCCTCATGGCTCGCCGGCGGCAAGCAGATGCTGGTCGACCGGATCGAATGGGTGGTGATCCCGGACCCCGCTACGGCTGCGGCCGCGCTGCAGAACGGCGAGATCGATTGGTGGGAAAATCCGCTTCCCGATCTCGTGCCGGTGCTCAAGAAGAACCGCAACATCGGCGTCGATATTGCCGACCCGCTCGGCAATATCGGTGTGTTCCGGATGAATCATCTGCATCCGCCCTTCAACGACGTGAAGGCGCGGCGCGCGGTGCTCACGGCTCTCAGCCAGGAAGACTATATGCGGGCGCTGGTCGGCGACGACACCTCGCTCTGGAAGCCGCTGCCTGGTTACTTCACGCCCAACACGCCGCTCTACACGGAAGAGGGCGGTGAAATCCTCAAGGGCAAGCGCGATTTCGACGCCGCCAAGAAGCTGTTAGCCGAAAGCGGCTACACGAACCAGCCGGTCTCCTGCATCGTGGCGCAGGATCAGCCGATTACCAAGGCGCAAGGCGACGTCACGGCCGATCTGCTGAAACGCATGGGCATGAATGTCGATTTCGTCGCGACCGACTGGGGTACGGTCGGTTCACGCCGCGCCTCGAAAGCGCCTGCGGGTCAGGGCGGCTGGGAGATGTTTCATACCTGGCACGCAGGCGCCGACTGCCTCAGCCCCGCCGGCTATAACGGCATTCGCGGCAACGGCGACAAGGCCTGGTGGGGCTGGCCGTCGAGCCCGAAGGTCGAGGCTGAAATCAGCGCATGGTTCGCCGCCAAGAACCTCGACGAAGAGAAGGTCGCGATCGGCCGTCTCAACAAGGCGGCGTTCGAAGATGCCATCTATGCGCCGACCGGCTTTTTCCTGAGTTACACGGCGTGGCGCAAGAACGTCTCCGGTATCGCGAAGGGGCCGCTGCCGTTCTTCTGGGGCGTGTCGAAGACCGCGTAACGATTGCGGTAAAGCCACATGGGCTCCTACATCCTCCGGCGCGTTCTGGTCACCATACCCGTGATGGCGATCGTCGCGCTGTTTGTCTTTAGTCTGCTCTATATCGCGCCGGGAGACCCCGCGGCGGTCATCGCCGGCGATCAGGCAAGCCCGGCCGACGTTGAACGAATTCGCCAGAGCCTCGGCCTCGACCGGCCGTTCCTGATCCAGTTCGGAAGCTGGATCTGGCGCATTCTGCACTTCGATCTCGGCACCTCGATCTTCACCAACCTCCCCGTCTCGTCGATGATCGCGCAGCGGATCGAGCCGACGCTGTCGCTGATGGTGCTCACGCTCGTCCTCACCATTCTCGTCGCCGTGCCGCTCGGTGTGATTGCAGCGTGGAAGGCGGGAAGCCTGATCGACCGCGTCATCATGGCATTCGCCGTGTCGGCCTTCTCGCTTCCCGTCTTTGTGGTCGGCTACGTCCTGGCCTATGTGTTTGCGCTCGAGCTCGAATGGTTTCCGGTGCAGGGCTATACGCCGTTCGCGGAAGGTTTCTGGCCGTGGTTGCAGAATCTGATCCTGCCGACCATTGCCCTTGGCTCGGTCTACATCGCTTTGATTGCGCGCATTACCCGGGCTTCGATGCTTGAAGTGTTGCAGCAGGATTATATCCGCACCGGCCGCGCCAAGGGTTTGGGCCAGCCCAGTATCTTGTTCGTCCATGCGCTGAAGAACGCCGCCGTGCCGATCGTCACCGTGATCGGCCTCGGCGTGGCCCTGTTGATCGGCGGCGCGGTGGTGACGGAAAGCGTGTTCGCCATTCCGGGCCTTGGCCGCCTGACCGTCGATGCGATCCTGCGCCGCGACTATCCAGTGATCCAGGGAATCGTGTTGATGTTCAGCTTCCTCTATACGCTGGTCAATCTGATGGTCGACCTCACCTACACTGTGCTTGACCCGAGGATCCGCTATTGAGCGCCGCGACCACCACCTCCGCAGCTTTGCCGCCCGGTCTTGCCATCGCGCAACAGTTGCCGGACCTGATGCTGCCGGTGAAGGTCCGGCGCGGCGTGCTTGGTTTCCTGCGCAACAACCCGACAGTGGCCATCGGCGGTACATTGCTCCTCGTTCTGGTCCTGGTCGGAATCTTCGCACCTTATCTCTGGACCGTTGACCCGACGGCGCTCGCGCCGGCCAGACGTCTCCGTGCGCCGTCCGCGGACCACTGGTTCGGAACCGACGCGATCGGCCGCGACGTCTATTCGCGCGTGCTCTTCGGGACGCGGGTCTCGCTCACGGTTGGCCTGTCGGTGGCACTGCTGGCGACGCTCGCAGGGCTTACCATTGGCCTCGTCTCGGGTTTCGTGCGATGGGCCGACAGCATCATCATGCGGGTCATGGATGGGTTGATGTCGATCCCACCGATCCTGCTCGCAATCGCGCTCATGGCATTGACGCGCGGCAGTGTCGGCAACGTCATCATGGCGATCACGGTTGCCGAGATCCCGCGCGTTTCGCGCCTGGTGCGCGGGGTCGTATTGTCGCTGCGCGAGCAGGCCTATGTGGACGCGGCGGTAGCCAGCGGCACG
>Ga0207011_1223_pt1 | contig 11547 bp, 11 predicted proteins | sample Alteio_BWMinCont_79_FD_153466 | JGI IMG/M metagenome (GOLD analysis project Ga0207011, IMG submission 153466) | Enriched cells from forest soil in Barre Woods Harvard Forest LTER site, Petersham, Massachusetts, United States -... | ecosystem: Environmental > Terrestrial > Soil > Temperate forest >...
GCAATCGATCTGGCCTCCAAGGACGACCAGCTCAAATATCTGCCAGAGCTCTTTGATAAAGCGATGAGACTGGCAAATGTTGAGGCCAATAATTTGCTCATCGTTAAGGATCTGGAAGTAGAAAAGCTCCTCAACGAAGAGCTTAACAGCGAGCTGACAAAGGCACGGGTAGAACTGACGGCAATCAATAGTCATCTGCTGGTGAAGTTTGGCCGGGTCCTGGGTGTGATTAGCTGAGCAAATCTGCTCCTTATTTAATACAAAAGACAAACCAGCAGCCTATATGGATGCTGGTTTTTCGTTTAAATGCACTAGAATTTTAGCCGGGTCGTATTTCGGCGGATATCCCGATGGTTGTTTTCAAGATGAAGCTCAAGTGGAGATCTCACGTGTTCGAACAGAAATTTTTCGGCAAGTTCAAGCCAACGGCAAAGCTGCTGGCTCTGGCCCTCGGCCTCGGGCTCTCTGTAGCCGCCAAACTACCGGTGCAGGCGGCGACTTTTAGTCTTACCGACGCCGATGTCGTCAATGCCATCGAAAAGGCCAAAATCCTGGCTCCGTCCATCCGGTTAAATGCCAGGGTAAGCCAGGACGAAGTAATGGTAGCGACTTACAAAAATCCTAAAGCCGAGGACAAGGACTGCAAGATTGAAGCCGTCCTGATCGCAAAGGAAGTAATGGATCTGGCGCCGGGTGTGGTGCCTCGCGTGACAGTCTACTTTTACAGTTCATCGACGCTAAACAATTTCAAACAGGTTGAAGTCACCGCCGGCGATGTCAAAGCATTTGCTACCGGCTCTCTTTCCAAGGACGAACTGATGGCGTCGATTCGTGTCAAGGACGGTGCAATCGCCGATCCCAGAGCGCGCATCGAAGAGCATTTGCAGGAGTCGGTCAGTCACAGGAAGGCCAAAATTGCCACCACGATCAAGGGTGAGGATGTATTTGTCACCACGGCCCTGGATCGAAACCTGAGCGAGAGAGCAGTCAAATTTGACGCCGTTAAAATGGCCGAAGAAGCTTTTGAAGCTGCGCCCACTGAAGTAAAAAAGGTCAGTATTACTTTTGAAGATCGCGTCGAGCGCAAGGAAAATCAGGTCCTGACATTTACTCGCAATGAGCTTAAGACGCTGGGAGATGCCCTTGACTCAACCCTCAAAGAATTGAAAGTTGCTCTGGTGAAGCCCGAGATTAAAGCAGTTATCTTCACAGCCGGCACCAAGGTGGATATCGACACACTGGAACTGGTAGACGGGCCGCTCAAGGAAGAGCGGCAGAAACTGCTTGACCGGCTCAAGGAATTGAGCAAAGCCGGAGTCGGTGTTGGCACGGTGATTACAGACCAATTGATGGAGTTAGAGGCCAAGGTCGGCATCGATGGCGAAGGTGCTCTAAAAGAAAGAATAACCAAGCTATCCGACCTGATTGCCAGGTTCGAAGAAAACCTCAAGAGTGCAAAGGAGCATAAGGCAGCGCCGGTGAAATCGACAGCTCCCGCTACTGCTGGCGGTAACGCGCCCTCGGTGCCTATTGGCGATGCCAATTCCGACATCTTTAAGAAAATGGTCCTTGCTGATCCTGATGGGTATGTCACCAAAATCGGCAATGACTATTTGAGGATTTCACCGGAAACTCACCAGCCCACCGGCAAATACAAAACCGCCGATGAATATCCCAACTTCCGCCGTAATTTGCAATTTGTGATAGACACTTTGAAGGGAGCTCATCGCGACTCTGATGCAGCAAGATTTCAACAGCGTCTGGACGAGATAAAGAAAAAGTACGGTGGTTAGAAGCCGCCGTTTGTAGTTGCCCTGGAGTAATAATATGGGTGTGCCAATAAGTAAAAGAGCTTCCAAGGTTTTGGTCGGTGACCTTCTGGTCAAGTCTGAGCTTGTCAGTCTGGCCCAGTTTGCCGATGCCATGCCTGTCGCTTTAAAGACCGGTTTGCCGGTCGGTCGGGTATTGATTGCCTCCGGATTTTTGCCGGAAGACAGCTTCCGCCAGGTTTTAACCATGCAGTCATTGATCAGGGACCGCCTGATCAGCGAAGAAGTGGCAGTCGAGGCGCTAAAGCTGATTGCGACAGAAAAGCTGGAAATAGGCGAGGCCTTGAAGAAGCTTGGCCAGGAAGGCGAATTTTTTGAGTTTACAAATCGCCTGGGGCAATTGCTGATTGAAAGTGGTGCCATCACCGCCACTCAAAGAGACGACGCCCTGGGTGTGTCTGTTGCCAGTGGTTTGCCCATGGCCCGCGTGCTTTCGCTGCGCGGATATGTCAACGAACATATCGCTTTTATTGCCCTCATTGCTCAGGCACTGATGCGCGATGGCCGCATCAAGCGCGAGAAAGCGGTTGAACTTTTGAAAATTGTGCAGGGCTATCTCAAACATGGAAGCAATGACAAAAACTTCAGAGGCACCCTGGCCTTTGGTGTGAAACGAGCCAATACAATCAGACTGGGCGAACTGCTTTTATTGTCCGGCATGGTGCAAGAAGCAGAGCTGGTATCGGCGGTCGAGAAGGGCCTTTCTGATGAAGAGCCCCTTGGTCAGGTACTGATCCGCGTCGGGCTGGTTGATGATGTGGGACTGAGCCAGGCCCTTACCGTGCAGGAAATGGTCAATAACGGTATCCTCTCTGCTCACGATGCCACTTATGTACTGGAGCGCGTAAAATCGCAGGGCGTGTCGGTTTCAAAGGCAATTGTCGAACAGGAAAAAGACAAGGCCAAAAATCAGACACAACGAAAAGAGATCAAGATCGAACTGGATCAAATACTGGCATGCTGCGGCCTTATCAGTGAAGTAGATGCCGAGCGCGTGCGCGAATTGATGAGTCATGATGATGCTGGTCTGGATAAGCTTCTGGCTGAATTAGGCGTGCAGGAAGCAATAGTGCGGGCCGCCAGCGAATGTTTGAAGCTGGTCAACAGTCAGAAACTGAGCGAGGAAGAAGCGACTTTTGTGCTCTTCATCCTGACGCTGAGTGAGGCCAGTGGTGAGTCAAAATCGCTCGATGCCATACTGAAAGAACTCGGCTGGTAATAAGCCCTGGGAGCTTCGCTAGCCCTGTTAGCGTCGAAGAATCCCTGGAGCGCCGCCATCCTGGCGGCATTCTGGGGGCGCCGCCATCCTGGCGGCATCTTCATTCAGGGAGCACACAGAAGAGCGCTTTTTCGGGGCCGGCTGGAAGCCGGCGGTCCCAGGATGGTCTATGCTTCGACGGTAACTGTCTGGTTGCCACCATTCTTGTTGGCTGTGTCAGCAGCAGCAATACAGCTGTCGATTAGTTCTTCGGCTTTTAGCGAACCACCCGGATATCCTGCAATACCCTGGCTGACTGTGACGTGCCAGTTTTGCCCAACGTCGGAAACGCGCTCCAGCATAATCTTGCTTCGTATTCTCTCCGCCAGTACGGCGACGCCTTTGGGATCGGTCTCTGGGCAAACAACGATAAAAGCGTTGGTGTCATAACGAGCGGGAATATCAACGTCGCGAACGATGTTCATCAAAAAGTTTCCTACGCCCTTCACGACCGAATCAAGAGTGGCACTGGAATTGCTCTTTTGAATTTTTTCGAAACCGTCGATGCTGACGATGAGCAAGGACATCGAATGTTTGTAGCGTTTGGCGCGCTTCAATTCGTCCTTGATTACGCGCATGATCGTCTGGCGGTTGTACAGCTCGGTGACCGGATCGAGAAGACTTGTGCGCTCACCTTCCTGAGGCTCGGAGGTGAGAAAGCTCTTCTGCATGTTGTTGAGATGAATGCCGCTCTCAAGCTCCTTGAAGCGAGTTGAACCCTCGCTCGATGTGCGCTCGTTGATATTGCCAGTGTTTCTCAACTGGTTTAGTTTTTGTCTGAAAAGACCTTCTCTGGCAAAGAGCGGTACTTGATCTTTATCAAAACTGGGCATCTTATCCTCACAAATAATGACGAGCACCGACAGAGTTAAGCCCCGAGCCTAACTGAGACTATCCATTATACTCTCAACATGGTCGTCAAGTAATACTGTTGCTTCACATAAACGAAAATTTTGCCCAAATTGGCATGGCCAGGCTTCATTAAAGACGACTAATGCAAGCGGGGATGGCCTGCTTTTCCAATTTTTTACTGAGCCATGGTTTTTTCCCGCCCCCCGTTGGTGAGCGAAAATGCCACTTTGATCCCCCTGATCGAGGACTGTGGTGGCGACTGATAATTTAGCTCCGGCCAACAGTTCTTGCAATTTTCGCAAAAGTGAGTGGCACCGCATCTGGTGGCTATCTTCGACAAAGCTGTCCAATACTCGATTTCAGTGGCATTTTACTTATTGTTTTTTTAGATAATTGGATAAATTTTGCGATGAAATTTTTCACTTGATATCTCAGCGGTAGCTGACAAACCTCAACCCGAGCCTATCTTGGCTGGTTGATAAGATATATCCCTTCGATAGCAAGCCCTCTTGACGGCCGATATGTTTTATCGCAACATAGGGCATGTTGGCTGGGACATTTACTTGGCAGTATTTCTCCTGGTACCGGTCTTATCGGACCCACCTAAAATAAACACCTTCGGCAGTGTCTTTAGTGTTAGCAGATGACATTGTGATTGTGCCGACCCCTCAAAGCCCAGCGTTTGAGGACTTGGAGAAAGAATGATCGTCCGCCCGATAAAAAAATCCGTTTCTATAAATTCTATAGTTTCGAAATCTGTTTTTCTTGCACTGGCTTTTTCGCTTTCAGCTTCCGTAGCAGTGGCCGCACCTCGTACGGTGGCACACGAAAATTTGCATTCAATAGTATATGCCGCTGAGAATGTCGAAAAGGAGCAGCTGGAGAAGGGCCAGGTAGTGGTGGGGCTCAAGGATGTGGGCAGCACCAAATATGTGACCGGCAAGATTCTCATCACCGAGCCGCCGGAAAAAGTCTGGCCGATCATGGTCAATCCCTTTGAATTTCAAGGCAAGATCTCGCCGCGCACTAAAAAGGTCGAAGTCTTTACCGATGAAGCCAGTTTATCGGTGATGAAGATGACGATGGATACCTCACCAGTGCCGTTTCTGCCTCAGATGTCTTATACAGTCGAATCGCGTTACGAGCAAAATGATAAAGGCGGGCGCATCGAATTTCGCCGTATTGCCGGCGTCGTAAAAGATTTCCGTGGTTGCTGGGATATGGCCCCCGCCGATGGTGGCGCCAAGACCGAGCTGACTTACAGCATGTACATCGATCCGGGATTTTTCCTGCCCCAGTGGATAGTTCGTGAAGCCGTCAAAAACGAATTACCGCGCACATTGACCGCCTTGCGCAAACGCATCAATGGTGTTTACCAGGGTGAGGAAAGACCGGAGCGCCAGACAATCGTGGCCGCCACTCCCAAAGCTTCGCACCATACGGTCTATTAGTTTTTGTCTGCCAATCCCTTGCAGACGAGGATCTGTGGAAAAAGGCTATCGCCCTGGGTCCGCCGGCTTCCAGCCGGCCCCGAAAAAGCACGGTTCAATTTAGTGCTTAGTATTACAATGCCGCCAGGATGGCGGCGTCCCCAGGATGCCGCCAGGATGGCGGCGCCCCCAGAATGCCGCCAGGATGGCGGCGTCCCCAGAAATGCCGCCAGGATGGCGGCGCCCCCAGAATGCCGCCAGGATGGCGGCGCCCCCAGAAATGCCGCCAGGATGGCGGCGCAACCGGGGATTCTTCGGCTAATTGTTTTTGATATTGTCACTTTTGCTCGGTACGGCTTGAGCATCGACGCTGGTCGGCGGTGGTTCGCTGGGCGGCAATTTAACACGTTTGAGTCTCTCAACCAAATCGCCTAGCGCCATGCGCACATTTTTTACCGATGGGGTGTGGCCATTGATGATGGCCGTGACGGCTAAATGTTGCCCGGAAAAATTATTGAGCACTCCGGTAATGCCGCGCACAGTGTCCATGGCACCTGTTTTTAAGGAAAACTTGCCACTGCCGTCCTTTGCTCCAGTCTGGTGCATGAGACTTAGATAAGGTCCGTTAACTTCGGGGCCGGCCATATGTTTTAAGACAAGGTTTAACGAATGCGGGCTGATACAGTCCTTGCGCGACAGGCCGCAGCCGTCAAAAAGCACGACCTCCGAGTTTGGCACTCCTATGCCGGAGAGCCAGTCCGCCAGCCGGTTGAGGCCGCGTTCTTCCAGCGTGGCGCCGCCCACTTTATCGGCCGCCGCTTTACCTCCTGAGGCAGTGGGAGCAGCAAAGGTAGTGGCGCCGATGGTGCGAAGTAATTGCTGGGCATAAAGATTGTCACTTTCATACAAGCAGTGCCTGATGATAAGCGAAAGTGGCTTGGATTGATGTTCAGCCAGGACGTGAGATTCGCCTTTAGTGTCGTGGCCAGGGGTTACTATGACCGCATGATCGGCAAGTGCGGCCTGGAATATTGCCTGATTGTAGGCATCCGGATTGGCCACGACAAAGGGGCCATCATGTTTAATCGCCGGATCGTTTTTGCCCGAAGCTGAGAGAGCCGTACCCCTGAGGACATGAAACGTCCCGCTGCTGGCGTCAAATGAAACCCATGAGGCTGCTTCACCGGAAGAAAGGAGGCTGTCTAATAAAGCATAGCCGGTGGATTTGTCTTCGGATACTTTAAATTGTTTGGGAAAGCCGCTAACGAAGGCGATATTGCGGTCAAGCACAAGACTGGAAGAAGCGGGCATCCAATCCTGTCCAAAATCCTCGGACAACCAGGTGGGTTGGAAGCTCTCTTTGCCCCCCCGCGTTTTCGCCAACGAATGCGTGGCCCTCGACTTGATTTACCTTCTCGCCGTTGCGCCCATTTTTGAGATCTTCAACCAGCTTCATCAGGTCGCCCCGGTCGAAGCTTGGATCCTGGCTCGGCTCGAGCACCAGATCGCCTTTGAGAACGCCGTTTACTATCGGTCCGTTGGCCACCAGGGCAGTTTTGTATTGATAGTTAGCGCCAAGCAGCTCGTAAATACAAGCGGTGGTCATAACTTTAGCAGTCGACGCCGGTGTCAATCTTCTGTCACCGTCATGGCTGTATATCAGGCGTCCCGATGGCAGCTCCATCACTTCCACGCCGATGCGCGAGTGGGCAATTTCGGGCCTTTTGAGCCAGGAGTCAACAGCAGCTGCGACACTGCCGCCAGAAATGACCTGGGAGGCAGCTGAATTGCTCGCGCCCCTGCTTCTTGTCCTGGCACCAGAGCCAGAACCAGAACTGCTTGAACCAGCACCGGCATGCCTGCTATGGCCGTGGGTGCGGGCGTCACCGCCACTGATGCAAACTATGGCGGTCAACCCGAGAGCCAGGCCGAGCGCCAGACCGTTGCGAAATATCACCGACCTACTAAAGAGTGGTACCACTGTTTGCTTTGCCTGTCTCCGCTTTTTCATTTTTATCTGGCTGTCCATCCGCCGTCTATGGGAAGACAAACGCCGGTGATCGAACGGGCGGATTGGCTGGCCAAAAACAAACATAATTCACCAAGTTCTGACTGTTCGACAAATCTGTTGCTTGGCTGTTTTTCGGAAACAAGCTTGTATACGGCGTCTTCATAGCCGATCTTGTCCCGCCCGGCAATTGCCGTCACCTGTTTCTCCACCAGGGGTGTAAGCACCCAACCCGGGCATATGGCATTACAGGTGATACCAGTCTCAGCCAGCTCCAGTGCCACCACCTTGGTCAGACCGACAAGGCCGTGTTTGGCGGCGACATAAGCAGCCTTTTGACTGGATGCAACCAGGCCATGGACTGAGGCTATGTTAATGATGCGGCCGAAGTTGTTGGCCTTCATCATCGGTACGGCCAATCTGATTGTGTGGAAGGATGCCGTTAAATTGATGGCAATGATTTTGTCCCATTTATCCGGCGGGAAATTTTCAATATTGTCGGTATGTTGAATGCCGGCATTGTTAATAAGCACGTCCAGGCCGCCAAGACATGTCTTGGTTTCGTCGAGCAATCTCTCGATATCGGCGGCCGCGCTCATGTCGGTGTCTATATGAATAGCCTCGGCCGCTCCTGAGCCTTTGAGCTGCTTCAGTAAGATTTCTATATCATCTTTTTCACCAAATCCATTGATGGCAAGCTTGTAACCCTTACGGGCAAATGACTCGGCGATGGCATGGCCGATACCGCTGGTGGCACCAGTGATGAGAGCCACTTGTTCTGTTGTCGGTTTGCTTTTTCCGTTAGTTTCGGTCATCGTTGCCCTGCCACTCTTTAAACTTAGTCACGATTTTTTCGGGCATCCTGGTCGGCTTCATCGTAGTTGTATTGACAAATACGCCGGTGTGTTTGACGCTCGTAGCCAGCATTTCTCCAACTTTAAATTCACCGCAAAATTCCATCGTAGCCGGTCCCAGCTTTTCCAGCCACATATATCCGGTGGGTTTATCAAAAAGTTTGATTGGTTTGTGATAACGCACCTCCGACGAGATTAAAACCGGCATGAAGCCGTCCGCCATCAGGCCCTCCAGGGGAAAATGCTCCTCCAGGAGTTGCAGACGCAAATCTTCGCACCAGCGCAAATAAACCTGATTGGAGACATGGCCGGCGTAGTCAATTTCGTAGGTGCCCACCCGGATATCGAGGCTGGTCTCAAAGCAGCGTTTCGGCCGGCTGGTCGAATCTTTGGCCATTGTAGTTTCTCTGCTGCCCCGGGTTGCCATTATTTCTCCTCGATTGGCTCAAGCGATCATATCGAGTCTTGGCGCCATTTTGGGACATTGTGTAATTTGGCAAATTTGGATTACATGAAACAAAGGCCGCTGTCGTTGCCAAGCACGAGAAAAGGCGGGCAGACGGCGCTCCGGCCAGAGTTGCGGTACGATAGGGTGGTTCTCTGTTTGGGCGCCATTGAAAAAACTTTCTAACTTAATCGTTTTAGCTTTTGCCACCTGCCTGGCCCTTGTGCCGGGAATAGCCTCGGCTTTAGGGCGCCAACTGGTTGCCGACGCTCCCCCGACGCGAATTCACACACTTCGAGTTAATTTTGTCATCAGTCAGCCCTGCTCCCTGATCGCCTTCATGGACATACTGTCAAACAGGCACAATACGAGCAGTTGGGTCAAAGACTGGTATTTGAAGAAACGAATGCCAGGTACAGCCGGCAGCGATCGCAACATGATCGATCTTTATAAGGTTGTGATGGATGGTGACACCAATCATGCTGAATTTTATGATGAGACTGGCCGCAGGCTCGACCTCGATCAAAAGGTTTTGTGTTTGGCCGCGGAAAGCAAAACTTTGCCCGACCTTTTGGCAAAAATCCATGAAATTGTCACTGAGCAGCAATACCAGGACCTGAAAAAAGCGCTGGAGTATTTCGCGCCCATCTACGACCTATTGATCTGGCAGCCACGGCTGCCTGTCTTGCAAAAGCAGTTGGAAGAGCACCGTCAGGAAGCAATTAGATGCGAAATGGTGGAAATGTTGTGTCAGGTGCAATCATTTATGAAGGCGCCATGGGTGCCGGGGGTGCCCTTCACAATTGTCCTGATACCATTGCCGATTAATGCCAATCACAAACACGGCGAAAGTTTCGGCACAGTGCAGGTAGTTGAAGTGAGGCCATCCGACACTTTTGCAAAAAGCGCTGATGTGGTTTTTCATGAAGCTTGCCATGCATTATGGTTTTCCAGAAGGGACCTGGAGCAAGCAAACAGTAAGTTTGCCACTGCCAGCGGTGAAATCCTTCCTCTGACCGAGCTCTACGAAGGCATGGCCACTGCCCTGGCCCAGGGCTGTTTTGCTGAACAAGCGTTTGGCAAAACGTCGAGTTCCTGGTATCACGATAAAGTAATCGACAATTACTCCCACAAAGTGGTCAAACTCTATGCCGCCTACCTCAATGCCGGGCGGCCGATTGACGACCAATTTTGCCGCGATGCGACTGAGATTTTCTTCAAGGAGTATCCTGACGCAAACCGCGATATCTCCTTAATTTCAGAGATTCTTATACTGGCGGACCAGGTCCCAGATGTACAAAAATTAGAAGCAGACCTGTACAAGGCTTTGCCACGCACGCGGGGATGTTCGATTTGTTTGCTCGATGCATCCGACACCGCAAAATTATTTGACGAATATGAACGTCCAAATGTGGGCGCGCTTTTAAGCTCGGACTCGCTCTATAAGCTCGGTCGAGTCGGTGTTACTGCCGCTCAGATTGAAAAGCTGAAGCAGGCGACCGCACCTGTTACGCTGACTGTAGGCAAAAAACAAATTTTGTTTTGCATTGCAAAGACACCCGCCGAACAGATAAAACTGCTGTTTCAATTTCTAAAGAAAAGCAAATGGCCGCTGCCGGCGGATTAGTGCCTTGGCGTAAGAGTGTTTCTTGTCCAGTGCCGGCTGCCTTCGTAATCTTAACTTGTGGGCGCTTAGCTCAAGGGCTGCTTATATTCTGCCTGAACGGTGCCTGTCTCCTTGTGGAGAAATTTGTAGATCTTTTCTTCCAGCTGCTCTTTTGCTTTGAGGCTGAGCACAGGAAGCTGGCTTCCTACTTTAAGATCGATCTTATTGCCGTTCAGCCTTTTCATGGCATGTGCCAGGTGTGAAGCATCATGATCGGCCAGCTCAGGATGGGTGCGCTTGAGCAACTGAAAATAACCTTCACCGCGACCGAGCGGCATTGAACGTGACATATCGTCGGCAAGGCGCTGGGCTTTCAAATGTTCCTGTTTATCCAGGGCGGCATTAACCTGATCCGGGGTTTTTAATCCTAGAGATACAGCGATTTCGCCAAACAAGTGAGCTTTTTTGCCCGCTGCTTTTTCTTTGTCCTGCTCACTAAGAATTTGTTTTGTTTGATCCGGACTGAGGCCCAGCAGATCTCCTATCTTTGGAATTGGGTTATCTGTTGCCCTGGCCGATTGGTCGTATTTTTTCTCAAATATCGTTTTTGAATCTTTGTCACCATCTTTGATTAACCCGACTTTGAAGCCGGCGGCATTTTCGGCGATTGTCAGCTGTGGAAGAGAGGGGTTTTTGGCGCGATCGCCATCATAGGCTTGTTGTACTCTGGACAAAAAATTGTGTGCCTCGTGCGGGGAAAGATGGCTGTCCAGGCTCAGTTTTTGCACCGCATCAACCGAACCATTTTCTAAAGCATGAGCGACATTGTTTGCCTCTCCCTCATACCTGGTGTTGGCCACCGAGGTCAGGTCAGCTTCTTTATTTATTGGCCCAGCCGCTGTCATATCTTTCTCTCCTTAAGGGAAGGGGCAGGTCAGTTGTTTCTTAGACCTGCCTGATCCTAGTTTGGCCCTGGACCTGTGAAGAACTTGTGAAACGGCAGTGTCTCTATGCCTTTGCTGATTAGCAAAGGATCCCGCCGGAAAACTAAGCCAGCTTCTTAGCCAGCATCTTCTGATAGCGGCCGGCATGATATCTTTCCACCAGACCCAGCGCTTTGAAGCGCTTTGCCGCCTGGATAAAAATATCGGCATGGCCAGCCGATTCTTCTGCTTGTTCTATAAACTCGTGGGCGGCGGTGTGGTCGCCTTCTTCTCGGGCAACGCGTTCAAATTCCGGATACATCTCATTTGTTTCGTAGAGCT
>Ga0207011_1219_pt2 | contig 11514 bp, 8 predicted proteins | sample Alteio_BWMinCont_79_FD_153466 | JGI IMG/M metagenome (GOLD analysis project Ga0207011, IMG submission 153466) | Enriched cells from forest soil in Barre Woods Harvard Forest LTER site, Petersham, Massachusetts, United States -... | ecosystem: Environmental > Terrestrial > Soil > Temperate forest >...
GGGTTGCCTTGCAGGAGGATTAAGCCGACAGAGTTTTTACGGAATTGCATGAACTTCGATTTCCTTTCGCGGAAGGAGGGTGAATGGTTTTCCTATGGTCTTCCGGCTGGCGGATGTCGACCGAAGGAGGCAGGAGGGCAAATACTTTCCGGGTCCAATTTCTTGGCCTGGAGGTGTGTCAAGCAATGTGTTCTGTGGATGGTGGGGGAGGGAAATGCCTCTTAAAACAATTTTGGGGTGCGTATGCCTGAAGTTTAAGCATTATCTGGGGGTGAAACGAAGAGGAATACTTATCCTCTGCGTACTCTTACGACACCGACCGGACCAACCAGGATGGCGTACTTCTTGGCGGTAGCACCACTTCTCACCAGGTGGTAGGTCCAGCCTGACACCTGCGTTGAGGATCCAGACTCTTCTGAAAAGCGGCCTGGGGCTTAATCACCCCGGGCCGCTTCAACAGCTGCAGTCCTGGCAGGGACATATTCCTTCCTGCTCTATCGCCCGCTGTCACTGGAGGCTGAAGTTGTGTAACACCGTGCCGACCGGTACATGAAATTCCTGGCTGGCTATTGCCGCGTAGGTGTTGTGGCAGATGCACCAATTGGCCAAGGGTGAAGATAGATCCATTTCCAGTTTGTGTGTGGTCCAGGAGCCTTCGCTCATGAGCCCTGGATCCTCAACGATATGAACAATCGAACTGGCCTCGATGCCGCCAGGAGTCATACTGCCGTCGTCGTTGCGCATGAAGAAATGATAGAAAGTTCTGGTTGTAAACGAACCGCTGCCCCAGATGAAGGCACCGTTCAGGCCGTCGGAGCTGCGCATGGCGACAAGACGAACCGGACCGTAGTCGACCACATGCATAGGCATTAAGCGAGGGATAGTAGCAAACGCCACTATAAAACCCAGGTCCAATGCGGCCAGGGTATACGTGACTGCATGGACGGTGCGCTTTTTCGTGCTCCAATCGGATTTGCGCCTGAGGACAAAGATGCTGGGGGGCAAACTCAGGGCGATGAAAAGCAACAATGTGTACATGTTTGGTCTCCGTTTTGTTGGCGATGTTGAGCCGATTCTAGACTTGCCTGGCAAATTCTAGAAAAGCAAGGAAGGCACTGACGACCGGCTGTTGGATTGCATCCCAGTGCGCAACGATAGTAAAGAACCGACAGAGGTAAGCAAGGACATTGAGAAATTTGAGCAAAACGCCAGTTACGTCTCCAGTATTCCACATGGCCACTGCGAGAAAGCCAATGGTTAAAGGAACGACGATGGCGAAGACGACGTTTGTCGGCTATTAACAGGACAACGAAGTGAAGAAGCAAAACAATCAGGGTAGTTGCAGTAGTGAGGTGATGAATAGCTCCATTGTTGGCTTTGCTACGGACAAGGTCAGATCAAGTCAGTCGGCGGCACCACAGCCCGGAACTGTGAATTAAGGCGTTGTCTGAGATGATTGGCTGTGTCTGAGGGGTTGGATCGACCGAAAGTAAATGAAGAAATAAATGAGTTACATTGACTGTACAGCTTATCAGCAGCGGCAAATCAACTAATGCGCCGCCCTTTAAGCGCAAGATTTCAACTAATTTCCGGCATCACCATTTGCACAGTTAGCAAACGCGTAATACCATCATAAAAATGGCATTCCAACTGCCTCTCACCGCACTCGCCGCGCTAAGCAATGATACTACATTTAATACCACACGCAAAACAGGGACAGCTCGCTCTCTCGAACTATCCCTGCCTGAGGTGTTGGTTGCCGGGCCAAAATACGCAGTTTCGAATTTTGGATGCCACCACTATGGATCAGGGGTTATAAAACCGCTATAAAATACTGGACCTTGATTTAAATTGGTCTATCCAGAAATTCATGACAAGAGGAGCGCGGACGCGGCCGTGGTAGCCAAGTGGTGGTGCACCTTTGCGCCGCCCCCTGGTGCAAAAGTGCGCTAGCGCGAGGCACATTAACACTGTGCTTAACCTTGTTAAGATTTATGCGCAGAAACCGATGCCAAGCGCTGGTGCTGCTTCTCGCGACATGCCTCCGAGCACATAGGACCGGTCAGGGGGCCACTTGGCCTCGACAGCTTGAAATATTACATTCAAATCTCAACTCCCATTTATTCAAACCAAGGTCTGTCTATCACGTCATAGCAATTGCGAACCCCCTCCAGCCTCTCATCTCTTCGATGATGTTTGGGGCCGTCCAATTGACTATGGCGGAGGCAGACTTTCATTTCAGCCGCAGCACCTTCCTTCCGCTGGGCTGAGCCGGCTTTTTAAGTCGGTTTAACCCTCCAACCAACAAGTTGTCACAATGACACGGAACACCAAATTTGTTATTTGGGTTTTGACAGTGGCTTTGTTTGCCTTCGTCGTCGGTCGATTCGTTCCACCACACGAGGTCAATCTCCCTGTCCAAACCACATCCCACGGCAGCCCACAAGATCAGATTCCCGAGCAAGGCATCATCGATGCGACCGTGGCCGCATTCAAGGCCGAGTTTGTAAAGGAAGGTTCGCTTGTCCTCGACGCCTGGTGGAACCGCGGCTTCATCGTCGTCTACATCAACGGTCTGGAAATGGCCGATCGCCAGGAAGAATTGAGTAAGGTGCCGGCACCCGGTGAATACCAGGGATTGCCGACCGTGCTAACGCTCTTCCCGCGCCAGTAGCAACCAATTTTCTTTCCCGCAAGCCTGTAGAATTTTCCACGGTATTTGTTGCCGGGCGAAGTCTTCCAAAGGGCTATTGCACCGTGTGCGGTGCTTTAGTCCTTTGGCGCGGAAGATAAAACTTCTCAGTAACAAAATATCGCAGGGGGAAGCGAGTCAGGAAGCCGTTTTTGACGGCCTTTTGATTCGCTTTCTGTTTCTGGTGTTATACTAGAAGCCATCATAGAGGCGGGCAAAAAAGGGAATGCCCAGAGACCAGAGGGTCTTCTGAGCATTCCTTGAAAAAAAGGCACACATAGAAACCGAGGAAGAGGGAAGGCGCATTGCGCCTTCCCTCCCCCGGTCTTTCTCGCGTCCGATCAGTCGCCCCAGGGACAGGTGCCTGGTTCACAGGGCACCACAATCTCCGAGTGTGTGGCGATAATCGAGCCGCTTGCCTGGTCGACGCCGGTCACCGTGATGCACGGAAATCCTGCGCAAAACAAGGTCTTGCCGATGTCGTCGCGGCTGATGACAAACTGCTGCCGGTCGTATTCTCTGCCGTTAATGGTGACGGTGCAGGCCAGAGAAATCTGCCTGGTTTCACCGAAAATCAATCCGCGGGGATGGCCCAGCATGATGGTTACGATCGTATGGAAGTGCGCCAGGTCCAGGCGTTGGCCTACCGCCATGGTCAGCTCCGGGCCGCTGCAGAGCGGCTCGCCAGGCTTGGGCGCCTGAAACTGGAGGATGCGTTTATTGCTGATCATGAGCGTCTCCTTCTGGTTTTGCTGCCGGGGGAGCGGTTTCTCCCACCGGCTCGTTGTTCACTTCCTCGCCTGAATTGGGCTTGTCTTCCTGCGCCCAGAGAGCGCGGAATTCGTCGCCGGTCAGGGTCTCTTCCTCGTACAGGGCACGAGCGCAACGCTCAATCTGCACGCGGTGTTTGGCGATGTGAGCTTCGGTGTCCGCCTGCATCTTGTCGATGATGGCGCCCCAGGTGTCGTTAAACTTCTGCAGCATGGTCTCGCCGATATTGCTGGCGGGAAAGCCGTACTGATCGAGGGGGATGGACTTGTTGCCAAATTCATCCGACATGCCGTAGACACCGACCATAGAACGAGCCAGTTGGCTGGCCCGTTCGAAGTCGTTGCTGGCACCGGTCGAGATTTTGTTGAGGATGACCTTTTCCGCTGCCCGTCCGGCAAGCATCATCTGCAGCCGAATCAAGAATTGTTCGCGGGTCCAGTCGTAACGTTCGCCTTCCTCGGGCGAGCTGTCCATCAGACCGAGAGACTTGTCGGTCATGACGATGGTGATGCGGTTGACCGGGTCGCCGTTCATTGCCGTCGGCACACTGGCGTGGCCGACTTCGTGGACGGAGGTGGCCCAGCGCTCCTTGTCGGTGCGCACCCGTGAGCGAATCTGCGTGCCGTAGGCCATCTTGTCGATGCCCAGGTGCAGGTCCTGCTCGGTGATGATGGCCCGGTTGCGGTACTCTTCCTCCTGCTCGGGGGTGATGTCTTCCAGCACTTCGCCAAACTGACGTTCGACGGCGATGGTAGCACCATCTTTGATGGCGCCTTCGATTTCAGCACCGGAGAAGTCGTGACTGCGGCGGGCCAGGTCGTCGAGGAGCTTCTGCATGTTTGCTTTCTGCTCTTCTTCGCCTGCGCCAGCCAGAACCAGCTTGAGCTTCTTCAGGTAGATGCCGTAGATGAGCGCGCGGCCTTTACGGTCGGGCTTGGGCACCTTCACCTTGATGTCGAAGCGACCCGGACGAAGCACGGCCTCATCCAGGATATCGAGGCGGTTGGTGGCGGCCATGGTCAGGACCAGGCCGTGGTTACCGAAACCGTTCATTTCCACGAGCAGCTGGTTGAGGGTCTGCTCATATTCACGGTTGCCGCCCTCGGTGCTGGCGCCGCGCTTCTTGGCCAGCGCATCAAACTCGTCGATGAAAACTATCGAGATGCGGTTGGTGCGGCGGGCGTCGGCACGGGCCTTGGCGTATGCTTCGCGCACGCGCTTGGCGCCTACGCCGACATACATTTCCACAAATTCGGAGCCGGAGAGGGCCTGGAAAGAACCACCAACTTCGCCGGCCAGAGCGCGGGCAAGCAGGGTCTTACCGGTACCCGGAGGTCCGTAGAGAATGACGCCGCTGGGAACCGGAGCGCCGAAGATCTTGTACAGCTTGGGCCGCATGATCTTTTTCTTGACGACAAGCAATTCGTCGATTGCTTCCTGGCAGCCGGCCACATCGGCGAAGGTTTTCTTGTCTTCTTCGCGGGTGATGATGGCTGTGCCACCACTGCCGGTGGGACCGGAGGCATTTTGCTGGCGGTTGCTGTTATCAAACATCTGCGTCGGCTTATAGTCCTCAGCCTCATAAATGCTTTCCTGGCGCTTGTTTTTGATTACCATCATGACGGTCATGGCGGCGACCAGGAGTACAAGTGCGAGGCAAATGCCGATTGGACTCATCGTCTCGAAGAGATTGGTGTCGTGCACGGCAGGCACGTTCTTCGATTCGATGTTTTTGGCTTTGGCCATGGCCATGAAGGCGGCAAAATCTGCTCTGCCTTCGGCAGTGGCCGGGAAGGTGGTACGGCGCGCCGTGAGAATGGCGGGAGCGCTCTGGACCGTAACAGGGGCTAGGGAGGGATTGGCCGGAATAGCAGACGTTGGTGCCGTGGTCGGTGCCACAGTGGTTGAGTCTACTCCCGGTCCTGACCGCGGCACTGTGCCAGGCACTCCTGGGACCGTACGGGGTGAGTCAGCAAGCAACACCTCGGCGGAGTTGAGCTCGCTGACGAAGGTGATGCGCTGAAACTGTTCCGGATTGGTTTCCAGATAGCGACTGATTTGCCAGGGTTGGACGGGCTTGGCACTTCCAACTTCAGTGGGCAGCACATAGACGTTGTTGTCCTGGTAAAGACGCAGGCCAAATGCCGTCGCATTCACTGCCAGGAGGGCGATGAGGAGATAAGTCCAGGCCCGGATGGGCGATATGTTACGGGCCTTGAGCACAGCCGAAAGCTGCTCTGAAAGCCCTGCATAGGCAGTCGTCACCCGGCTTGAGACTTGACCGCCTTCGCGTCTGGCCAGAAGCAGATAGCCCAGCCAAACAACGAGAGCGACAACACCGGCCCACCACCATCCTGATGCCAGGTCGGTGACGGCAGTTACATAAGCCGGATTTTTTGTGGTGACGGGAAGATTGTCTGCCACGGCCAGTTTGCGCATTTCATCCACATCGGCATTGAGCACGATTGAATCGTGTTCGAGACCGGGTCCGAGGACGACAACGCTGTTGAGGCCGTTGAAGATAATTAGTCCCTTGACCTCGGGGCTGCGCGAGCGCAGTGCCTCTTCCAGGCCAACCTTGTCCATTTTATCGGCGGGGATGGTTGTGTACTCGGCGGCCAGAACCGGCTGAGGCTTGGGGATAATGACGTGATGGGCAGTCAAAGAAACGAAGAGAGAAACTACGGTGAAGAAGGCGGCGAAGTTAAGAACGCTCCGCTGGAACGTCCTGTCCTTGCTCAGTCTTTTCAGATGCTGGTAAAGCGCTGAGAACATAAGTGTCCTTTATTGGTCTTTAAATTAGACAGACAAAGGTCCCCGAAAAGCAGACGTAACTATTCGAAAACCATCATGGTTCTCAAAGAATTACGTTGGGCTAAACGGATAGGGGGAGCTTGTTGAAGTAACCGGAAGGAATGGGGGGAATTGACCTTATGGACTTAGCAAAAAGAGCATGTCAATTTCTTCTGGTATTTCCTTGATACTTGACTATCCCGGTAAAGAAATCACTGATTTTTAGTGGATTTGCAAGTCGCGCGAGTTGCGCGATCTCTGCAGTGGGGCTGATTGTGAGAGAAGTCTTGCCGCTTGAATACCGGCCTATCCTAGCTGCGCTTTCCTGACAAGTCGGTTCTCAAGAACCGACTGGAGAGGCCTTTCCGGTCTCTCTTGACTGCTGAATAGCACCATATACGGTGCCGACCTGGGTCAATTACTTTCCTTCAAATCAAGTATACGATATACGATAGAAGAATGCTGAAAAGAAGAAAGGCTGAATCCATCAGGGTTTTACCCCTGATGAAAACAGCCCTCTTCCGTGGCAGCAAGTCTTTTGTACTGCAGATGCGAAGGCGGGCTTGTTCCTCCTCACAGCCTGGACCATTGTCCGAACTTTTAACGGCTCGGGCGTGCTCCGGTGAAAGAGCTGGTCGATCGGTGTGCTGGAGGGCCCAATTTGGTATTAAGATGCCGGGAATTTCGGTCATCCAACCCAACCATGGACAGCCTTGTGAGCTGCCCGACTAGAAGGCGCGGGTCGGCACCGGGGTGCTTAAGTCGCCTGCTAGATAAATCGCATTATTCATACATCAGACCTTAACCTTCTGGTCTTTCATCCCGATTCCAGGCGGGTTTTGTGTCTTCCTCCAGAGTCAGGTGTAATAAACCCCGGTGGAGACACTGCCGTTTTCACGGCGGATGTTTGACTAACTATTGAGGTCTGGCCTTCCTGGTGAGGCCACCTTGCGCCCAAACCATACGAGCTCCAAAGTCAAGGCACTTCGCCGGCTCCACCTTTCAAACAAGACACACTTGATACCAGGATCAGGACCTTTTACAGTCCGTCTTCCGACAGCGAGCATGGAGCTTATTCGGGACAGTGGGATTACCGGGTCGGCCTATGCGCCCATATGTGGGGCTAGCAGCCAGGGCAATTGAGTGCTTACCCTCGTCAGTCGAGCTGCTAGTTTGTATAACCAGAAAATCTGCGCCACTGCCGCTCCAGTGGCTGGGGGCTTTCACCTCCAACCTCCGGATCGGCTCATAGATGTTTTGACACACCTATGAGAAAGCACAGACACAGGCCTGCTTTAACAGATTCCTGCTTCTGTGCTTTCTTATAAGTGCGGCAACGTGCCCAATCGGGCCAGCCGGCTAGCAAGCGCTAGCCGGCTGGCTCAGAGCCGGGGGCAGGCAAAACACACCGCCCCCGAGTTTGGAAAAAACAAGGAATGGACTCACTCCCAGTGCGATCGCCGTTTCTTCTTTTTCTTTTTCTCCTCCGCCTTTTGGGCCGAGGTTTTCGAAGAAGAGCTGGAAGACGTTTGCGACGATGCCTGCTTGTCCTTTGGTTTGTGCTGATTACCGATCAGTCGAGCGGCATCAAAGTGGATCGCCAGCGACGGCGAGCTGTCCTGACCAATTTTGATCTTGGCCAGAAGCCCGTCCAGAGCCAGGACCGATTGGGGCACCTGCTCCTGACGCTGCTTTTCCTGTTCCTGCATGGCGGCCAGGCGCTCGCTTTTGGCTTGCTTGGCGGCGTTCAGCTGTTCGTTGGCTTTAACCCACTGGCCGTGCCGGCGCAAATAATTGTCGGCACTGCCCTCATCCACGGAGGGTTCGAGCTGGGTGGGGGCGGCAATCTCCTGTTCGCGGGCAGCCTTCAGTCTTTCTGCCGCAGCCCGGGACTGGGCGACGGCAAAGGCGAGTTTGCGCATGGCTGACTTGAGAGACTCAACCATCGCACCATCTTCAGTGGCACCCTCGCCGCTGGCGGCCTCTTGCGCGTGGGCAGCATTGTTGCTCAGCGTGGCAGAGGCATTGGCAGCCAGGGTGTGCAGGTGCGACACCGCAGTGTTAGCTGCCTTGAGTTCGGCGGAGGCCTCGTAGCGGCCGCCATCGAGAGCTACGTCATTGGCATGCCTGGCGGTCTGACGCACGGCTGCCATCCTCTCGTCAAAGAGACTATGTGCTGCCTTTAACCGCATCAGGCATTTGGCCAGGGTTTTTCTGGCGTCATGCAGTTCGGTTGCCCGGGCGATAGCCTCAGCGATGTAGGCTTGCACAGCCTCATCGGTGGGCTTCTCTGGAACATCCGGATTGGCCTCGGCCAGCACCTGGTCCAGTTGCGATCGGGCGCCTGTGGCGGCCAGCTTTGCCTCTTCCAGCTCGGCCAAAAGGGCAAAGGCGGCGTCGAGCTGGTCTTCCAGCATCTCCATCAGGTCACGGGTGATCAGCGATTGGCTGTGCTTTGCACGCTTGGCCGAAAAACCTGACCGCGGGTACCAAGGGTCTTCGCCTTTTCGCATTGTGCTGCTGGCCCTGCGGCCGGGCAGTTCTTCCACAAGCAGACGGCTGAGATCGAGCATTTGCTGCACGTCCCTGGGGAAGGCTGTCTGGTCAAATCCTTGAGGGGACTGCAGGACCATTGCCAGCGACTGGGCAATGCGCCGCATGTCGCTGTGGGCCTCGTTTGCCTTGTTTCCGGCCTGGTTGCGCGAGCAATCCAGGGCGGCGACAGCCTGGTGGTGAGCAATCTCCTGCTTCAGCCACTGGCTCTGGGCCGGTGCCTCCTGCGAGGATGGAAAGGTATGGCCGCTCAGTCTCAAGTTGGCCCGGGTGAGATTGGCTGACTCGGTGGAGTACGACTCCTCTGCTTCCTTGAACACTTTGAGCGCCTGGAAGAGCTGACCTAGTAATAGCGGCAGTTCTTTTTGCAGGCGCTGCACCAGATTCGGTGGCGGAGACATGAGATAGCCCGGGTCGCCGGGTCTCAACTTGGCAGACCGTTTGGGGCCCGGTTCGGGGGTTATGTCGTCGAATTTGCCGTCGGCAATCTTCAACTTGTTTTCTCGCCGCGCCAGCTGTTTCTGCCTCTCCCGTTTTACCAGGAAATGGCCGAACACACCCGCCGCCAGCAAGACGATTGCAAATATCGCGTAGATCATTACTTGCTCCTTTCTTAGCGGTGGCTAGAGGTGCTGGTTTAATAGACGGGAAAGACGGCCTCGTCTTCTTCCAGACTGCGGTACATCCAGGCGCAGGCATTGATCAGGGCCCGCAACATGTCGCAGGGCTTTTCATTGCGCTTGGGGAGCACCGACACAGTGTGGCGATGGAGGGCGGTTTTGATGCTTTTTGTCTCTTTGCCGTAAGCCCTGACCGATTCCTGCAAAAGCTCGAGCTTTGTCTCGCGGCTTAAATTTTGCTTTCTCGCCGCTTCCTGTTCCAGATCGTTCCGGGTCAGCCAGGCCAGTGCTTCTTGCAGGTCGGATGAGGCGCCGACGCCGGTGCGGGGCACGGATACTTCGTCGATATTTTTGGTCAGGCGCTCAGCGCTTTTTGCTTCGTTCAATCGACCAAAACTCTGGGCCAGATCGTGCATTGCTTTGCGCAAAACCTCGATTTGCTCGGCTTCCTTTGCGCTTGGGGTGACCCGCTCGAAAGTGTCGAGAGACAGCTTCAGCCTGTCAACATCTCTGCTGGCGTTTTGCAACTCCCTGGAGGTATTGTCGTAGTTGGAGCGCACCGTGGATGCTAAAACAGCGGCAGCGCGCAGTTTGTAAGGGGCGTTTGCAGCTTGGGCGTCGAATGACTCGAGCAAAAGTGCGACGGCCCTGTAGGCCTCGGAGAACTCCGCAATTAAGGCTTTTTGCTCCTTGAAGAGCAGATCACCCTGGCGCTGAGACTGCTGGCGCTCGTTCATGCGCGCTTCCAACTGGAGCAGATAGCGCTGCACTTCTTCCTCGTTGGGCCTGACTGGCTCGACCACGCTTTCGCCGTCCTTGCATTGGATGATCCAGGCCGAACCTGTTCTCACCCGGGCGGCGAGTTCCCTGGCCCTGGCCATGGTGACCATCAGGTGCCGGGTGCAGCCATTGAGATCGTCTTTCAGTTTCTCCTGATCGCTTGTCGGCTCAGCCGGCACCACCAGTGCTTGCGGTTTTCTCATCAGCGTCGCCTCCGGCTTTCTTTTAGTCCAGTGGCGCAAGCGCGAAGACCAGAAGGACAAGCCCCTGAGCAAAGGTATGATTGCCGGCATTGCCGCAATCGCGGTTGTTTCATTGGGGCTGGTTATCTACGGCTGCCATGAACTGGGTCTGGGCAATCTGTGGCTCTCCTGCATCGGTGGGCTGCTTCTGACGGTGCTTATGGTTGGTTCCTTCATTATGTTTGGGGGACAGGGCGGAGAGGAAGGCCAAAAGCTTTCCCTCTGGGGCCGCTGCAAACGCGGTTTTAAAAGGACGGCACAATCGCTCTGGCAGGGCTGCAAAAAGCTTCTCGCCCGCGCCTGGGAGGCCGTCTGGGGACTAATCGTCACCATCTTCACCGCCATAGGACGGTTGATCGCCAAATGGGTGGTCAAATTTTGGAACGCCCTGATCATCGCGCTGCGCCGCACACGCTGGAAACTTTCCGGGCCGCTGACGAAGGCCTGGCGCAATCCAATCTTGCGCGTTGGCTTAGTCGCCTTACCGGCGGCGGTCATCCTCGTCATCATCTATGCGCTAATAACCAAAGCCGGCAGTTACGGCTGGTGGGTGGCGCTCTTGCTTGCTCTTCTGCTCCTGGCCGGGTTTATCCTGGGCTGGATTTTCCGCAAGAAGATCAAGCGCTTCATCGTGGACGAACTGTTTATGCCCATGCCGACCCTGATGGATTTAGGCATCCAGGCGCCACTGGATATGGTGACAGAATGGTTTAACCAGGTGGACAACGTAGTACCGGTCGAGCCCGATCAGGAGAGCCTGGACAAGCTCTTGCCCCAGATCTATCCTCTGGCGCAACAGCTTCGTCCGCTCCTGGCCAAATGCGGCCGTGTCGCTATCGACCGCGAGGATCAACCGGAAGGTTACGACCTGACTGATGAGGCCGAACTGGCCTTAATCGGTGAAACATCGATCTTCGTCAACGACGACAGCATGCCCAAAGCCTCGGTGCATCTCGAGGTCGCCCTCGACTGCTCCGGTTCGATGGCCTATCCGACTGTATCGCTCAAGCCGGGCGAGAAGTTTTTGCTGGGCAAGTTTTTCGCTCTCGTCCTCGAGCAAGCA
>Ga0207011_1058_pt2 | contig 11410 bp, 9 predicted proteins | sample Alteio_BWMinCont_79_FD_153466 | JGI IMG/M metagenome (GOLD analysis project Ga0207011, IMG submission 153466) | Enriched cells from forest soil in Barre Woods Harvard Forest LTER site, Petersham, Massachusetts, United States -... | ecosystem: Environmental > Terrestrial > Soil > Temperate forest >...
TCGTCACCCTGCACATGAATTGATGCCATCTTCACCCGCGAGTCAATTTTGGCCAGCTCCTGGGTAAGCTCCGCTTTGAGCCTTTCGCGCAGCTGGTTGCACTGCTCGTTAATTTCACAAGAACGGAAATATTCTTCGATTAAATCGTTGACTGAAGGAAAAGACTTTGTTAACGGGGCTCGATTCTTGTTTTCTCCGCCGGCGGTGCCTTCCGATTTTTCTTGCGGTACCGGCAGCCAACCTAAAACCGAATAGCGGCTGTGGTCCGTCAGCATAAATGGTTTATAGGTGTCGGTGGAGCGCATCTGCAATATCTTGCCGCAGAGTTTTTCTCCCGCACCGTCTATAGTGCAGGCCTTGCTTGCCTCCGAGGGCAGTTCGGCGGCCGCTACCAGCTCTTCGCAGAGATGGCGGCCGGCTCCGGTAAAGGTGGCGATAAGCCACTGCTCGACTGTGACGGGCAGGGGAGCTGCCGCATTCAGGGCGGAGGCGCCGGTATGTGCCGAGGGGTCGGCTGCGGTTGGCGACGAATCAGCCTTGAGCTGATCGTTTTGTGGCGGGGATGTGGGAGCTGCCTCCAATGCGGGAGATGCCTGGGGCGCGGAGGATGCCTGGGATGCCGTTATTGAATCGGATTTGAGACCTTTGATGCGACTTTCAAATTCCCGGAAATATTGGAGAAAGGCACTTTCTTCCACGCTATAGAGACTGGGTCTGTCCTGGCTGGGCGGCCTTTCATATCTGAGGCCGGATGCCACTTCGCGCTGCCGGCTCATGTCCTTGGTGACATTGTGCGAGGCGCAAATGACTTTGCTTGTGGCCTTGTCCCAAAAAACCAGATTGCTGTGGCGGCCCATTATTTCGCCGGTCAAAATCTTAATGGAGGTTGTGCCCACTTCGTCGGTGCAGGAAAAAACCAGATCGACAATTCTTTCGCCCAGGGGCTGCTCGGCTGCAATCAGGGTGGCGCCGGTGAGATGCTTGCGCAGGAGCAGGCAAAAGTTGGGCACCGAAGTGTTGGTGCCGTATTTTGAGATGTAGCGATCTGTGACCGGATCATAAGGTGCGCGGGGGTCAGGGTTTTTGCGCACGGTCTGGTTCATTTGCACAAGACACATACGACCGTGCACTGACTGGGCTGAGACAAAAAGGGAGGTAATGCCCATTTTGCCGCGCAGGGCGATAAGCACTTCGTCTCTTCCGAGCTGCGAAACGCGGTCCACCTTACGGTTGACGATGAGTGGGCGGGCTTCTGTCAGCACTGCCCGGATTGATAGAGCGTCAAATGGTTGCATGGGGCGACAAGGTAAGGTTTAATAGCTGACAATTTATCAAACTCGCGGGGGTTTTTTATGAACGCCGGCGAAGCACTTACAAAACTTGGTGCTGCAACGGAAGAGCCTGTTAACCGTATAAGAGGCGACTTGATTGTCATTACCGGGCCATCGGGGGTCGGCAAGGGGACTCTGGTCGAGCGTGTAATCGAGCGGGTAGACCATCTCAAACAATCTGTTTCGGTTACCACCAGGCCGATGCGGGAGGGTGAGAAGGAGGGTATTTCTTACTTTTTCCGCACCAGGGACCAGTTTGAGGCCATGGTTGCCAACGGCGAGTTTATGGAGTGGGCCGAGTTTGCCGGTCACCTCTATGGCACCCCCCGAGACTGGGTCTACAAGGAGTTGGACGAGGGCGAAGACGTGATCCTCGAGATCGAAGTACTGGGCGCCAAGCAGGTGCACAGCCTCTATCCGGCCGCCGTGCTTATTTTTATTTCGCCCCCGACCTTTGAAGAACTGGAGGACAGGCTGAGACTAAGGGGCACCGAGACCGAGGAAAAAATCCAGCAAAGACTGGCCAAGGCCAGGGAGGAGCTGCTGGAGCGCAATGTATTTCAATATGAAGTAGTTAACGACGTCATAGATTCAGCTGTTACCAAGCTGGTCCATATCGTGTATGCTGAACGGTACCGAGTAAACACAGACTGACAGACGAGGGGTGACCTTCTAAATGAGCACGACACGCATTCTTGACCAGCTTCTCAAAGACAACGTAAATCGCTACGAACTTGTACTGAGAGTAGCTCAGAGAGCCAAACAAATCAAAAACGAGTCCCGCGAACAGCACAAAACAGCCAATGCTGTGATCCAGGCCCTGCAAATGGTGGCCGCTGAGGGAGATGGCACGATTTTGATTTCACCGTCCGGGCAATACATGTATTAGTTCTAATCTGGCTTCGGCCCGATTTTTGAAGCCGGTCCTCGGTCGAGGGCCGGTTTTTTCTTAGAAAGCCTTTAAAAAGCCCGAGAATTTAAGGCCCTGGTGTGCCCATGGGAATTTCCCCGTTGCCAAAGCAGCGCCTTAGTCCTAGTATTTCACTGTCGATAGAGACAGGACGGGTGTAGGCAGTGGATTTCTGGTTCAGCATTTTGATATTTGCTTTTATGGCCGGCATCATGGGCTGGACGATGACGCCTTTTACCAACGCTGTCCTATGGTACTGCGACTGGCGCGACGGCACCGACATAAACTGGGGGCTTGATGCAGCCTTCTCCATCGCCGTTCCCTTCGCCTGGATGTTCGCAATTTTTGAAATTTGCTTGCTCTACTGCCAGTAAGAAGCGCTTCTCACCTTCTGTACCACCGCATGCGAGCGCCAGCTCGGCCATTATCCGGGCGGCATCGTCGACCGAGGCTATCTGCGTCAGGCGGTTGCGAAAGGGGGCTGCCCCGCTTATACCCTTGGTGTACTGGGTGAGGTGGCGGCGAGATTCGTTAATGCCGACCCTGGGGCCCTTATACTTGAGCAGGCCGAGACAGTGCATGTAAGCCCATTTGAGCCGTTCGATATCATCGGGCGGATCATCGAGGACGCCTGTTTCCAGATACTTTGTAATGCGCGGGATCAGCCAGGGATTGCCCAGGCTGCCCCGGGCGACGGCCACTCCGTCGCAGCCGGTAATCTCGAGCAGGGTGGCGGCGTTTTCCGGTGAGAAAACATCGCCATTGCCGAAAACCGGGATGGATAGCGCCGCCTTCACTTTGGCAATGTAATGCCAGTCGGCCACGCCTGAGTAAAGTTGTTGTCTGGTGCGGCCGTGCACGGTCACCATGGAAGCACCGGCCTCCTCCACCATTTCGCCAAACTCAACGCAGTTGCGCGTGCTGTCGTCCCAGCCCAGGCGAAATTTCACCGTTACCGGGATGTTTACGGCTGATTTGACCGAACGAATGATGTCGCGGGCCAGGTGCGGTTCGCGCATAAGGGCGCATCCGTCCTTGCCTTTGGTGATTTTGGGCACGGGGCAGCCCATATTGATGTCGACAAAATCGGCGCCTTTGGCCTGGGCAAGCTGGGCGGCATTGGCCATTACATCCGGCTCATGGCCAAAAATCTGGATGCCGATTGGGTGCTCGTCCGGGGCCAGGTCCATAATGCGGCTCTCCGGCCGGGCCAGGAGCGCCCTGGAGCTGACCATTTCGGTCGACATCATGCAATTGGGGTCGATACCGCGCACAATCTGGCGAAAGACAAGATCGGTCACGCCCGCCATCGGCGGCACGTATACGCGGCTTTTCAGGGTGAATGAACCAATTTGTACGGGCATAGCAATTATCTTCGGGGACGATTTCCTCTCTGACGCCCGGGCTTTTGCCTCGGCTATCAGGGACTTCTCCTTGATAGAGTTTACAAGAAGGGAAATGGTTTGTGTTGTTTCCCCTTGCCCTCTGCTTAACTTGTTTTACTCCCGGTAGACTGTACATCCCTGGTCTTGGCCCTTGCTACAATTTTTGCCAGTTACAAACAAAGATGATAGGCAATGCAAATTGTGCAATCAATCCTGCGAGCCGTTTGAATAGATGCATCCGACATTGAATAAAGCACGACTGTATAAATTGGCGTCCAGAGCGGCTCTTGTCGGCATGGTGCGACTGGTTTTTATGATTCAACTGGCTTTTATGATTCAACTTACTAGTATGGGTCAGCTTGCCTGCGCCTACAAAGCGTCGGATGTGATGACCGATGTTGATACCGAGGTGCATAGTTTTTCAATTTCAGGACGCGTTGTCGATCAAAGGCAAAAGCCGGTTGGCGGCGTGCCGGTGCTGCTGTGGGAAAAGGACGGCGACCTTTCGCTGGAAAAAAAGACAAATGGCGCCGGCGAATTTAGTTTTGAGCACAAACCATGCAGCGATCTTTGTCTGGAGGTGACACCGGATCACCATATGAAGATGGCCTCGGCCTTAATAGAAAATCTGCCCGGCGGTGAAACGCGAAAGATGATTGTCGAGCTCAAAAAAGGTTTTCTGGTTACCGGCCGGGTGACCCATGAGGGCAAGGGACTGAAAGGAGTGATTGTCAGAGTTACTCCCGTGGGGACCATCGATAAGCGCTCCAAGGTGCACGGTGGCGGGGCTGATGAAACCGGCAGGGGTGGGGCATTCAACCTGATTTTGACGGGCGGGCAGAAGAAGCTAGTTGTCCTCAACGATAAATATCCGCAGTATGCCCATCACGTGGAAAAGACCTTTTCCGTGATCGACGATTATCATCTGGGCAAGATCGACCTCCCATAATTAAAGAAGAAGCCAGGATTTTTCCCAGTGGCAACGGTTGTGTTAACAGGCACAATTGGCTTACCCTCGCGCAAGTGGTTTGCCATTTCGAAATGGCAGATGGCAAAGGAGTAAGCAATTTTGGTAAAAACGGTGAACGACTATTATGTTGAGGCCATGGGAACCTTTGCCGCTTACGGTGCACCATGGGATTGCTGCGGCCCGGCCCTCCGGCACATAGCTTGCGAGAGGCCAGTACAGTCGATAGAACATGCCATAGTCGAACACAGTCAAAATTGCCGGGCGGCTGCCGCCACTGTCAAATACCCGCACGACACCTGGCTGCTTAACTGCCTCGATAGCAATTGTCCTGATGCATTTGTACTCTGGGTATATGTCAGCTTGCTGATCGAAATGATACAGGGTCTGACCAGAAAGGACGAGCTGGAACAAGCAGCGCTCCTGGCTCGGCAATTGATCGACATTTTTGACCGGGGCAAAAGGGGCGATCTTCCCGGCTCAATTCAATCAACCATGAATGATCCTTCAAAAATCAAAGAGGGGCAGGTAAAGCAAGCTTTGATCGCTGTTTTGCGGCGGCAGGGCCGTGCCGATGAAGCCATGGCACTGATTCAAGAAACCCCATATTTCAGTCTTGCCGACTTTGACCTCAAATACACACAATCAGCTGGTGAAGGCCTATCGTATAGACGAAAAAAAAGACCATCATCTTTTTCTGATTCTCCCCATTGTCTTGTCATTACAGCCTTAAAACCTGACATCTCTTTTACCGAGGCGGACAAGCTCCTGGAGAAGGCCCTGGCAAAAATGGATGAAAGGCCCCAGGAAGAAATACCGCTCGATTTGCATTGTCTCGAGCCCAACTCATATTACTTTGGCAGAGTGGTCAATTTTTATTTGAAACATTCGTGCTTCAAGACAGCCGAGCGCTGGTTTTTGCTTAAGCGGCAGAAATTTAGCCTGCATCAGGCTGGGCAGTTTGATCTCTGTCAGAAATACTGCGATTGCCGTTTTGCAGCTGCTATCGAGATCGGGATGGGGCGTCCGCAATCCGCCGAGGTTCATTTCCAGAGAGGCATGGAAGTGTGCCGCGAGGGAGGAATTGTCCAGCCCTTGATTGGACAAATAATCAGCCCTGATTGGCTTGCCCTGGTGATTTTCGATTACGCGCTCTGCCTGGAAAAGCAAGGGCGTGACGAGGAGGCCGAGAAATGGCGGGCGGAAATTTGGCAGTCAAACATTGATTTCGCCTGGCTAATTCGAGTATTGCTGCAACCTCAAAACCAATCGTTTGACGAATGGTGCCGGCAGCTTCCATGGGGCTACGCCAGTGCCGGGCTTTTTGAATCAGATTGTGAGCTGGTGGCAAGATGTGTGGAAATCGTGGTCAGTGCCCTGGAGAATCAAAGTATCAGCTACGGCAGTCGTGAGGCAGCCTTGATATTTCTTCCTTTTGCGGCAAAGACATTGCAATCTGGGGGCAAGTTCGGCCAGGCTCTGCACTGTACTGAGCAGGCAATTGAGTTGGTCGAAGGCGGCTTGGCTAGCGCTCCCAGCTCTCGGGCCGAGACTCACCCGGACCATCTTTTTGAATTGCTTAATCTGCAGGCCGAAATATTGCACCAGTCAGGTGACATAGAAGGTGGAAGACAGACACAGGATCGTATTGAACGACTGCGACAAAAATATTTTCGACAAGGGTAGTCACCACCGGAAGTGCCGGGCGCTTTCAGACAAAGCGAAAATAATTTCGCCGGCTAGAGACTAAATGCCTTTGCTGTACCGCAGCAGAGCAGCATCGAAGTCACGATTGGTGCAGCCATCTGGCTCACGCCCCGTAGAACAAAATATATCACTTCAAGAAGGGCAATAAAAGCCGGGAAACCGCTGACATGGGATAGCAATTGAATGTAAAATGGCCTGGTTGGCAATACAAGCGTGAATCACAGAAAAACAATCTGAGGTCATGGGGTGAGTCTAAAAACTGCATATTTTGATTGTGCTTTTGGCGCCGCCGGGGACATGTTGGTCGGGGCATGCATCAGTTGTGGCGTGCCCTATGAGTATATTGAAGCAGAGTTGCGCAAGCTCGATTTGCCTGGCGAAAGTTTTACAACTACCGCCGGAAACGTACACCGCGCCAGTATTCACGCTACTAAATTTGATGTCTGGGTGGACGACCGGTCGGACAGTGGCGGCGAACATTCAAACGATCATGAACATTGGCACGAACATGGCGAGCATGCTGGCAATGGTGATGATCAATGTGATAGACACGAACGCAGCCACGAACGCGTGCATTCTCATACGCACTCCCATAGTCATTCGCACAGCCACTCAAGTTCGGACATACATTCGCACTCGCACACAGAGGAACATTCTCATTCTCATCAATCAGTTTCGGCGCATGACAAACCCGAGCGCGCTCTAAGCGAAATTCTCGATATTATTGCCAAGTCTGGGCTCGATGCTGGGGTGAAAAAACTGGCTTCACGGATATTCGAGCGCCTTGGCCGTGCCGAAGCCGCCGTCCACGGCGTGCCCATCGATCAAGTTCACTTCCACGAAGTGGGTGCCGTCGATGCGATTTGTGACATTGTTGGTTTTGCTATTGCCTACAATAAACTTGGTATTGATGTTGCTTATGTGTCGCCTTTGCCTCTGGGTGCGGGCACGGTGCAAACCAGACACGGGCGCTATCCGGTGCCTGGTCCAGCAGTACTGGCCTTGTTGCAGGAGTGCGGAGCACGCACATCGGATCTTTCATTGCCATATGAATGTTTGACTCCAACTGGTGCTGCTATTCTCAGTACAATCGGCAATGTCTTTGGCGCACCGCCTGCCTTTGAGCGCATTGAGCGCGTTGGATATGGTGCGGGCTCTCTCAATTCCGGCACACATCCAAACGTGGTGCGGCTGATTGTTGGACAAGCCGTGCATGCCTCCGGCCACCCCTCCGAGCCGGGGTTCGAAGGTTTGGAATCGCTGGAGGCTACGGGCTCCTGTCAGGCAGAGGTAGTGGCAGTGGTGGAAGCCAATATCGATGATATGGCACCGCATGTGATGGCATATGCTATGGAGAAACTTTTGCAGGGCGGAGCGCTTGATGTCAGCCTCACACCAATCGTAATGAAAAAAGGTCGCCTGGCTCAGAAGCTGACTGTCATCGCCAGACCCGCCGATCGCCAGGCGATTAATGCTCTGATTTTAGCCGAAACAACAACCATTGGAACGCGCAGCTATTTTTGTGAGCGTCTCACTCTGAGCCGCGATTTTCAAGAAATTTCAATTGGGGATGGTCCCAAAATCCGGCTAAAAGTGTCACGCGACACCTGCGGCGCAGTTATAAACGTACAACCGGAATACGAAGACTGCATCACCTATGCCAAGGAAAGCAATCTACCTCTAAAAGACGTTTTGATTAGATGTCTGAGTAAAGCAAGTGAGCTTCTTGATAGCCGGAACAAAGCTTAATCTGGCCGCCACCATTTACAATGGGTGCTTCGGTTGACCCAAAAGTGGAGTTAATGAAACCTGTCTTCGCCCATTTGTCATATGCTTGCAAGCCGGTCCGCATAGCGGTCCTTGCTGTTGCTGCCTGCCTCACTTTGATTTTGCCTCTGGCTCTGATCTATCCCTTCCCGGCGCCGGCCCAGGAGAGAAACCAGAATTTGGAATCTGCCCTGCAACGCGCCCATGCCTTTGCCGGCGGCGGCGGGCGCTATTCGGTGCAGCTTCTTGAAAAGGAGGGGTTTGTCCAGGTTTCCAATTATCCCTTCAATCCACCGGCCCCCCGCATAAAAGACGCGATCGTGGCTGCCCGTACTCTGGTGAGCTATTCACCAACACAATTTACGACTATTGCCGTGCGCTTTTTGGATCCGAGTATGGGCGGTCACTACAGTGAGGTAATTGTCACGGCCAAGGACATCACGTCGCTTTCGGTCGGCACCTCAAGCATTGACGACCTGATCAGGACGGCCCGCGTTATCGATGTGGGGCCGCAGGACAGTAAATCAAACATTCTCGACAAATATTTGAGCATTGCCGAAAAGTTGATGGCCGAAAACAACTACTGGGAAGCGGAGCAAGTTGTCGATGCCTCCCTCCGGGCCGTGGGCACACCGGGCGATCAATCCCGGCTGACGCAGGACATGCTCAGTCTTGCTGACGGTCTTGATGCTCGTGGAGATCTGGAGCGGGCCGAGCGAGTTCTTAAAAAAGTGCTCGATGTGCGCGCTCAAAGCGGCAAACTCGATGACCCGGACGCCAACCGGACAATCGATCATTTGACCCAGCTCTATATCAGCGACAAACGCTATTCCGATGCCATGGATATGCTCAACAAATTGATGAGCAATCCCAATCTCAGTCAGATCAATAACCCCTCTGCCTTTGCCAGTAACCTTGAGCGCATGGGGATATGCCATTTTAGAAGTAAGGATTACGATAAAGCGCTTTCCGATTTTACTCAGGTTGTGACGCTCAAACGGACCCAACAGGGCGATAATAGCCCGGCCGTGGCCATGGCACTGGAGGAGCTTGGAGACACATATAAAGCGCAGGGACAGGAAGGCGACGCCCTGTCAAATTATAAGCAAGCTCATGCAATTTACGATCATGCCGTCGTGAGCAAGAGCCGTCTGGACAAGATGGACTGGGACGTCTACTCAGCCCACGTCAGGCAATTAGACCAGAAGCTGGGCAAGAAGCAATAAGAAGCGACAGGAACACTACAGGCACGGTAAGTAGCAGTAAGCACCAGTGATCGCGGATTCTCTGCGACAGAAAGGGATCAGGATTGTGGACAGGAAATATCAATGGAACGCCCTCACCGCCATTGGTGGCACCATAGAGGAAGTGAGTGAGGGCTACGCCCGAGCTGTTTTACCTCTGACAGCAGAAGTGATGCAACCGGTTTCGGTCTACCATGCCGGCGCCATCGTCACTCTGGCTGATGAAGCTGCTTCTGCTGCCATCTGGGGCGGCGGCTTTGAACCGTCCGATACACCGGAGCTATTGAAGGGGAAGAAATTTCCTTTCTCCGTGCAACTGTCGGTCAATTTGCTGACCAATGATCCCAAAGGACCGATTACGGCTGAGGCACGTGTTTTGAAACGTGGCCGTTTGACTGTTGTCGACACCGAGGTGCGCACCTGCGACGGCACCTTGATGACGACGATGCGCAGTACGCATATGATGGTTGATGCCAGCAAGGTTGGACCACACCTGGCTTCCAAGCCGTAGATTCGGCTTACACGGTGACTACGCTGCTGGCCTTGTGAAATTCCAGCTCGTTTTCCTTGTCCACTTCCACGATAATTGTGTCGCCATCGGCAAATTCACCCTGGAGCAGTTTTAAGGCCAGTGGATTTTCAATTTCCTTTTGAATCAGTCGCTTCAGCGGACGCGCACCATATACAGGGTCATAGCCGTAATCAGCAAGCCACTGTCTGGCAGCATCGGTGGGGGCGATTGCGATCTTCCTGTCTTCCAGGCGCTTGTTGAGAATATCGATTTGGATTGCCGAAATCTGTTTCAGCTCGGCCGGCGTCAGGGCGTGGAATACAACTGTTTCATCGATACGGTTGAGAAACTCAGGGCGGAAGTGCTGGTGCAGGGCATCCATTACCTTGGCCTTCATTTGCTCGTAAACATCGTCGCTGCTGTTGGCGGCTTGCATTTGATATTCGAGAATGTACTGGCTGCCTATGTTGGAGGTCATGATGATGACCGTGTTTTTGAAGTCTACCGTGCGGCCTTTGGAATCGGTCAGGCGACCTTCATCGAGCACTTGCAGGAGAATGTTGAAAACATCGGCGTGGGCTTTTTCAATTTCGTCGAACAGGACGCAACTATAAGAGCGGCGCCGCACGGCCTCGGTCAGTTGGCCGCCGTCGTCGTGTCCGATATAGCCGGGGGGTGCGCCAATCAACCTTGCCACCGTGTGTTTTTCCTGATATTCGGACATGTCGATGCGCACGATTGCTTGTTCGTCATCGAAGAGAAACTCAGCCAGGGCCTTGGCCAGCTCGGTTTTACCAACCCCGGTCGGTCCCAGGAAGAGAAAAGAACCAATTGGACGTCTTGGATCTTTCATACCGGTGCGGGCGCGGCGGACCGCATTTGCCACCACTTCAATTGCTTCTTCCTGACCAATAACGCGTTTGTGCAGGTGTTCTTCCAGGCGCAATAGTTTTTGCACTTCGCCTTCCAGCAATTTCGATACCGGAATGCCTGTCCATTTACCGACGATTTCGGCAATGTCTTCTTCGTCGATTTCTTCCTTGAGCAGTCTGGTGCCTGTATGGCTGCTTAGCTTTGCTTCCAGCTCCTTGAGCTTTTTGTCGAGCTCGATTAACTTGCCAAATTTGAGTTCGGCTGCCTTTTGCAGATCGGTCTGTCTTTCGGCTTGTTCGATTAATACCTTGGTGTGCTCGATGTCGGCTTTGACCACCTGGATTTCAGCCAGGCCTTCTTTTTCCGATTGCCACTGGACGCAGGCAACTTGCTCAAGCCGCCGCTTGCTCGCGGTGAATTACATTGTATTGGTGCCACCACCCTTGATGAATATCGAAAATATGTCGAAAAGGATCCCGCTCTGGAAAGACGCTTCCAGCAGGTATTTGTCGATGAGCCCTCGGTTGAGGAAGCGGTCTCAATTTTGCGCGGACTAAAAGAAAGATACGAAGTCCACCATGGTGTGCGAATTAAAGATTCGGCCCTCGTCAGCGCAGCAGTCTTATCAGACCGCTATATCACCGATCGCTCGCTGCCCGACAAAGCCATCGATCTGGTGGACGAATCCGCCGCCCGCATGCGTATAGAAATCGAC
>Ga0207011_1225_pt1 | contig 11369 bp, 14 predicted proteins | sample Alteio_BWMinCont_79_FD_153466 | JGI IMG/M metagenome (GOLD analysis project Ga0207011, IMG submission 153466) | Enriched cells from forest soil in Barre Woods Harvard Forest LTER site, Petersham, Massachusetts, United States -... | ecosystem: Environmental > Terrestrial > Soil > Temperate forest >...
AATGCGCGTCACGGCGATCTCTCGCCAGGCGCGGACGGAGTACCGTGTAGCCGGCATAGCGAAGGACGCGCGCATCCAAAACCTGCGAGCCCCCATCCGGCCGCGCTTCTTTGTGCCCTGGACGCAAGCTCCGTTCGAACCCAAGCCGGCCTTTCTGGTGATTCGAGCCCAGGGAAACTCCGCATCCGTGCTCGCAGGTTGGCTAAATTCGCGCACGCGATCAGCAAAAGCACTCCGACGGCTGCCAGAAGCGCGGTCAGCGAATTGGAAAATTTATCGCGCGCCGGCGAGACTCCGCGTCCGGCGGGATGGATTTTCAGGTATTGATTTAGAGACTCGCGCCGCTCGGGCGGGGCGGCCGGACCGTAGAACGAGTCCAGACCGGCTTTGAAGATGGCGTTGGCCTGGGCTTCGGCCTGGGCTTCGGCTTGCGCTCCGGTGGCTCCCGGCTTCAGCCGTCCGAACACATGCAGCCACATGTACTTCGCGGGGGCGGTGTCGTGCAGCCAATTAAGGCCGGGTGTCACCACCGGCGCCATGCCCAGCGGCACCCACAGATCCGGTTGCTGCCCGGCGGTCTCGCCGATGAAACCGGACGGTGCGACGCCAATGACGGTGAGCGCCACGTTGCGTAACGCGACGGTCTTGCCCAGCACGTCGGAGCGTCCTCCGAACCATCGCTGCCAGAACTTGTAGCTGATGACCGCTTCCGGCGCGGAGGAATCGCCGCCGGCTTCCGTAAACACGCGACCCAGCTTAGGGTGGACGCCGAGAACGTCGAAGAATCCGCCGGAGACAAAGTGCCCGTGCGCTTCATCCCAGCCGCCATCGGCGGACCGCACCTGCCAGGTATCCAGAAGGCTTTGAACCGCCATCAAAGATGAGAACGTATCCGCATGATCCTGTAGCTGTTTGAATTCCTCAAACGTCAGCCACGGCCGCTCCTGATCGAGCATGCCGAGCCACGAACCGCTTGCCTCAGGATTGGTGAGCATCACCAACTGGCCGGGCGCTTGAACGGCGGGCAGCGACGAATGCAGCACTCCGTTCCACAAGCTGAAGATGGCGGTGCTGGCTCCGATGCCGAGAGCCAGCGACAGGATGGCAACAATCGCGAAGGTGGGACTCGCCGCGGTACTGCGGATGGCGTAGCGCACGTCCTGAGCGATTATGTGCGCGTGTTCTCTAGGCGCGACGGTCAACGCATCGAGAGCGGCGCGCAACCAAAGTACCGCCTGACGGATGCCGCTGCGGCGGGTGGCGCCCAGTTGCTCGGAGAAGATGAGCTGCATCTGGCTGCCGTACTCGTTGCGGAAAGCCGCCGGGTAGCAGTGGAGCAGCGCTTTGTAGATCCGCTTTGCGCGCATACGACTTTCCGTCTCAAGTTCCGGGTACCAATCCGGTTGCGCGCGCGTCGCGCAACAGCGAGGTGAGCCGGTCCACCTCGGCGCCCGCCACACGCTTGCCGAAGCGGGTGAGGCGGTAATAACGCCGGCGCTCATCGGTATTGGCGGGATCGGGGCTTTCCTTCAGCTCTTCAATCAAGCCTTGTTCGAGCATGCGGCGGATGGAGCTGTAGAGCGTCCCGGCGCTCAATTGCACCTTGCCGCCGGTGCGAGCGGCTACGTCCTGCATGATGGAATAGCCGTGGCGGTCGCGATCGGCGAGGGCAATCAGGATGTGGAACACGGCGGCGGGCAGCGGCAGGAGGGCGTCGGGGCTCGCGTCTTTCATTGGGATCACTATACTGTAAGTAGCTATACCCGTCAAGGGTATAGTTTTCGCCTGTGGAGCTGAGCGTTTTCTAGCCGTGCTCCACACCGGGAATCAGAAGCCCTAGCGTGTGCCGACTGCCGCGCCCCGCATCGCGGCTCCCCTTCGCCGAGATCTTCGCCATCGCCGAATTGGCTGACTCAGGCTTCCCGCTCAACATCCCTCGCCTTCTTGTCATCCCGCAGAGCGACAAAGCGGCTATGCCGCAGGTGCGCATCCGACGTCTATTCCACGAACTCGAACTGCGCCACAAGCAGCGGCTTGAGCCACCGGCACTCCGCCATCTTCGCGGCCGTCAGACCGCTCCTTGAGCGAGTATAAGGCGACTTATCATGGGCCGGTTTGTGCTCTCAACGGAGAGTCGGCTGGCGGAGAGGCAACGGCTAAAACTGCAACTGGTTTCAAAAAGGGATGATAGCGTTGGGCGGCTCCGATCACAGCAGGACGCGCCTGGCCGCGGGCCGTTGACTTAACTGACCGCCCGTCTGATCGGATCTAGTTGCGGGAATGGGAGCGGTTAAGGAGCAAAGGCGAGAATCGCCATAGGGCGCTACTCATTACTGTTCGAGCGTAATCTCAAACACGCCGCCGCCGGTCCCGGCAAACAGATGGTTCGGGTTCTGCGCGTCGAACGCCAGCACGCTCACTCCCGACGACAGTCCGGCAGTTGGCAGTGCATTCCAAGCTTCTTCCCCCGTCCACGCTCTGGTGGCAGAAAATGGCAGGAGTTTGAATTTTTCGTGCCGGTCTGATTTATCGGTAAGCTACTTCTCTTAAAGGACTTGCTGGCATTCACTTCACCCGCATTGGATCAAACCTCTGCCACTGGGCGGTCAAAACGTAACCATTCTTGCTCAGTTTACTGCCGGATCGGGGCAGTTTTGGCGAAGGAATGGCAATGAATGAGTCGCGCGAGGCCCCAAAGCGTACCCGACAAACCCGACAATTTGGGGCGGAGTCGAACGTGGTGAAGGGGACCTAGACAAGGTCCGTCTTGAGCGGATCGGCAAGTCCACCCTATCGCTTGCGGAAGGGTGTAGTGCAATCAGAACTTACCTGGATCGGGGGAGGGAAATTCAACAGGAGCGCCCAGCCCTCGCACGCGCTCCTGTTCCGCCAGAAATGGTTCCTCTTGGCAATTCGTTGCACACCACTCGGGATGGGCAGCGTGAATCATGAAATGGAGAAGCATGGTCGGTCCAAAACCGGCGGCCCGTGTAGCCGATGATTATCAATTGTCGGTCAAAATCAACGAAACCAGCCGATTGTTCCCCGCTTTCGCTGTCCTGCCAGAAATTTGCGTCATAGACGGCGCAGATGGCGAAATCGGATAGTGTTCCGTCAAAGTATTTCTGGTTGAACGTTCGAAACAGTTCCTGCAGCCGTGCCGAATCCTCGGGGATTTCTGAGTATTGCACCTCTTCACAGAGACTGAGGATGCGCGCACGGCCGAATCTTGTCCAAAGATCAGGAGCGACCTCGGCAATCAGATCGCACGTAGCCCTTGGCGACGTGCCGCCATCGTCCAGAAGCTCAAGGGTCAGGTCCTTCACGAGCCGACGAAGTCTGGTGAGGTCGCCTTCCGTTTTTATCATGTTGCTTTTTGCCTCCGCTCTTGTGTAGAACTCATGCCACCAGTTCGCTCGCTCTTAGATGAAGTACTTGCCTGGGATGACCCTCGAGGGGGTATACGGCACCAGCAACATCTGGCGGCCGGCGTCGACGCTGGCTAGAAAACCTTGTCCTCGCATCCGGTGCCTCAGCGCAAGCTCGCTCACCGTCAGGCGCTGGTCCCCAGCGACGCGCTGCGCAATTTGACAGCTGACAGGAGCATCCAGAAACAGATCTGGACCGGCGATCCATCCGATTCTGGCGCCTTGCCCCAGTTTCGCGCCGTGACCCATCATGCAGGTCCACGCCAGGTTAGAGCCGCTCCATCGCCATTCCATCGCCTCTTGCACCTCGGTGCAGATTTGCCTTGCCTTTCCCGCGAGCCGGAGTGATGAATCGTCATGCGCCAACCAAGCGCAGAAAAGGAAAATGGAAACCAACATGAACAACGAAACCGACAACGCCGCCGCCCCTGTCGCGGCACAGGGCGCGCACCTCGCGCCAACGAAGGCCCCCGCGAAGAAAGCTGCCACCCGGAAGAAGGGCGCGCCCACGGGCCGGAAAACCGTCAAGGGTGCCAAAGCCAAGGCTGCTGGGCCGAGGAAGCAGGCCAAAGTCAGCAAAAAGGCCGCCAAGCCCACCGCAGCCCAAGGGGCCAGTGCCCCACGGGCCGAGAGCAAGGGCGCGAAGATCCTGGCCCTGATCCGGCGCCCAAAGGGCGCTACCCTCGCAGAAATCATGAAAGCCACGGACTGGCAAGCCCACAGCGTCCGCGGCTTCATCTCCACCACAGGCAAGAACCAGAGGATCAGAATCGAATCCACCAAAACCGACGGCGGCGAACGTACCTACACCGCGAAGTAGAATTCGGTCCTTGCTCCAAACGCCCGCTCTGGCTCCGGCCGCGGCGGGCTTTCTGCTTCCACGCTTCCGATCCCCGATCGCTCGCCCCATTACTCCGCCGACTTCGTCGAACGTTATCCGGCTCCAACCAGTGGCACGTTGCGCGTTCGCCCTCGTTCCTGCAGATCTCGGCTTCAAAACGCTCCACGAAGCTTCAAAAAGCTTCTGTTTACTCTTGCCCAGGGGACAAGTGTCCCTGGGACTCTTTCTACCGTTTCGGCTAGACCAGGTTCCTGCCCTCATCAGCGTTACAGCGTCAGAATGCCGCGAGTTTCGTAAACGGATGCATTGTTCGACGGCGCTACCAGCGCCCGGGAGAGTGCTGTAACCGCAGCCTGGATTCCGTCGATTCGCTTCGATGACTTCATGCGTTCGGGCTTCGATGGTTGGCAGTTGTCCTTGTGATCGTACTGGAGCTGAAGGCAAGAGGCCATCCAATTAAACACCGGATTGTTACCGTGCCGAATTTTCTGATCACCATAAGCGCTCAACAGGAACTTCGTCGCGTAGCTCAGGTGTAAGAAGCTTTGCTGGACCTCTGTGGCGGCGATCCCGTCGTCAATCAGATTGAGAGCCTCAGTCCTGAAATTCAGACGATCATAAGGGACCTCTTGCAAGCCGAACATTTCCCGGCCCCAGCGAATCCGTTTCAGTACGGCGCGAAGATCGATGGCGTTGCCGGGAGTAGCATCGATAAACTTCTGCTTGATCCATGCCGAGAACGGCACGCGGCAGATGCGCTCCAATGCGGGAACGCGGTCTTGCGCCATGAAGAAAAACGGCAAGAACGTCCAGCTATCCTGCTCCTCCCAGGGAGCAAACGTGAATACGATCGAGGTCAGGTCCGTTGTCCAAGAAGCGTCGACGCCAGCCCAACATGGCTTTTCGAGGAGCTCCCACTTCCGGATCAGCAGATCGACGTCGTACTCCGGCCACATGCGCAGATCCACCCCACCGCCGCAGAGCTGCCATTGCGGCATGTCGACAATCGGATCCTCCTGGGCCTGTATAGGAACGTTAAGGTGGTAGCGCAGATACTTCGATCGCTCGGATGGTTCGCTGATCGCCTTGTCGAGTTCCGTTGCGATCGCGAAGTCCTTAAGGAACCCTCCCAGGTCTTCGTGGCTCGGGTTCGCGGCTACGCGCGCCGCGCGGGATTTCCAATACTCAGGATCGCTCTCCATTCGCTTGGTGTCGGCTTCCCAGATCGCCGCATAGAAGCTGTCGGATTGGACGGAGCCATCCAGAACTTTCTTTGCGTGCTGATACTCGCGCCACCACATGGGCGAATCGTACTCAGCGCCGGCGGTGGTGATGCCGATGTCCAGCGGCTCCTCGCGCGAGATCTGGCCCTTCGTGATCACGTCGTGCAAAGTCTCCGCGCGTTGCGTTTTCCAGCGGTGGACTTCATCGCGGATTGCCAGACTGGGCTCGATCCCGTCTTGCACATCGCCGTCGGCTGAAAGCACGGCATAGAAGCCGCCACCGTCCCGGCGCAGAATCCGTTTGGTGGACGGCAGGACCTTCAGCCGGGATTGCAAGTGCGTGTTCGCAGCTACCAGTTGCGCCGCCGCCTTGAACACAAGGCTCGCCTGATCCTTCGCAGCAGCCGCGCCATATGCCTCCGGGTTGCACTCGTCTTCCATGAGCAAGTGGTAAATCGGTAAGCCGCCGATCAGAAAGCTCTTGCCGTTCTTCTTGCCGACGGAGATGTACGCGGAACGAAACTTCCGCCGACCAGTTTCCAAGTACACGCTGCCGTAGATGTCGCGCAGAACTTTCCTCTGCCAAGCCAAGAGCCGATAGCCAAGTGGGGGATAGAGCACCCGCGCGAAAAACCGCTCGACCTTGCAGGCTCGGCACTGCGGCTTTCCGCTCGTGCGGATTTCGCACCAGGTATCCGCCTGGCAATAAGCGCACGTGTCTGGTCTGTAATCAGCCATACAACGCTTCCAATGGATCGAACGTCCCCTCACCTCCCGCGGTCACTCGCGAGTTACTGGCCGGTGTCAATCCAAACTCCCGGCGTTGCACGATGATCTGCGCCGATAGTTCCCGAATGGTGGCGAGGGTGCGGCGTCCTTCGATCGTGCGGCTAAGGTGGACCATTGGGCCCCCCACAACGGACTTGCCCTGCTTTTTGGCTTGCTTCACGATTTCGCGCGCCATTTGCGCTAGCCCTTTGCGCATGGTCTCTAGCATGGCAATGTCCTCGCAGAGCATTTCGAGCGCACCGCCATCCACCAACCGCAACACGCCCGATGGGCCCATTTCCGCCACCAGGGCATCCCAGGCCCGCCGTGCGCCAGAACTCATGCCGCTCGGTTTGTCAGGAACGCCGCTGACGTAATTTGGTTCCTTCGCCGGCAATGGCCGCCGTGCCGGATTTCCATTTAAAACTCGGATTGCTGTCGGCTGCGGCGCTGGCCCCCTAAGTCCCATGATTACGCTCCGGCTCGGCGGGATCGGCCTCGCGCTCGGCCCGTCAGAAAAACCTCAAAACCTGCGACTTTTTGTGCGTCGGCCGGCGGTGGTCGTCGCGGGGGCCTTCCTAGAGAAGGTGACCGGCTACCCCTATCTGATTGATTCAAAGTGATTTCTGGCTGTGTCTCGCGCAAACTTCTCGCTCGATGATGCGAAGCTCCGCCGACCAGTCCGACAAGGCGACGCAGAGCGCGACGTCGGGATTCCCGGCGCGCAACGCTGCCTCGATGGCCGCGATCTCGCGTTGACAGCGTTCGATTCATACAGGGGCTCCCGCCCGCTCCAGAGCCACCTCTTCAAATGAGCGGCCGTCCCCATCGAGCGTGGCCTCCTTGCCGCTAAGCGTCATCCAGCGCTTGATCACTACGTCGACGTATTTCGGATCCAGCTCCACGCCGTAACAAACGCGTTCTGTCAGTTCGGCCGCGGCCAGGGTCGTGCCGCTGCCAAGAAATGGTTCATAGACAAGTTCCCCGCGACGCAGATGGTTTAAGATCGGACGCCGCATCAGGTCAACGGGCTTCTGCGTGGGATGGTCGAATTTTTCCTCATCCGATCCGCCCATAATGAATTTCGGAGAAGCCGAAACCCAGATAGTCGAATTCTCCCCGGGCTTGCCGAACCACGGCGCGTTTTTCTTTCGCACGTACCAACACGGCTCGTGCTGGAACCAGTAGTGGGTTCGCGTGAGCACAGTCCGCGTCTTATCCCAGATGATCTGCTGGTGATGCAGAAAGCCAATCCGCAGCAAACCATCCAGCACCTCGCGCGTGAACTTCGAGGCGTGCCAAACGTAGGCAACCTCGAGGCTCGGCACTAATTCGAATGCTTCCGACCAGTCGGCCCGCGTGTCGCCAGATATTGAGGTTTCAGTATGGCCTTCGGTTCGGTTTTTCATGTAGCTTGTTTCCGCCGGCCCGCAGCCATTCAGGCCGGCGCGATCACGCCATTCGGAGTCGAGCTCAATTCCGTATGGAGGATCGGTGACCATCAGCCGCGGCTTCCGTTCGCCCAGCAGCCGCGCCACAACCTGAGGCTGTGTGCAGTCTCCGCAGATCACTCGATGCGGACCCAGTAGCCAGAGATCGCCTGCTCTCGAAACCGGAACCTCCGGCACCGGCGGCGTGGCGTTAGCCTTCTCCTCATCATTCACTGCCAGCAAGGCGTCGATTTCGCGGCCATCGAAGCCCGTAAGATTCAGGTCGAAATCCAGGTTCTTCAGATCCAGCAACTCCGGCCCCAACAGGTCCATATCCCATTCCGCCCATGCAACCGAACGGTTCACCATGATCCGAAACGCTTTCACCTGAGCTTCCGTCCATTGATCACACAGGACAACCGGTAGCTCCAGCAGGCTGAGTTTCTTAGCGCCCTTGAAGCGCAGATGGCCGTCGACGATTTCTCCATCTGAGCGGCACAGCATGGCAACCGCGAATCCGAACTCGCCGATCGATGCACACATGCGATCTACGACCTTGTCGTTCTTGCGCGGATTTCTGCCGTACTCTTTGAACCAACTGATCGGCTTGTACACGATCTCCATGCGGGCACCAGCGATGATCGCTGGTGATGCCGCTGCGGAATTAACATCTTGTTGATCATTCATATTTCACTCCCCACGGGCCGTGCGTTTCTGGTGGCAGGACTTGCAGAGCGCCCTGAAATTCTCGGGATCGAGCCTAGCGCCGCCATCTCGAAGAGCGATCTTGTGGTGGACTTCCCTGGAGGCTTGATCGAAGTAGCCCTTCTCGACGCAATCCTCACAGAGCGGATGCGCCCGAAAGTAGGCCAGTCTAGCTGCCGGCCAAGCATCCGCATAGCCGCGCTGTTTCGTGGTTCCCCGACTGCGCTCTGCTGCCGCGCTGCACGCCCCGCAGCGGCCGCGGTATGTTGCGAAGTTCGGGCAGGGCTGCGCACTGCATTGCCGTCTTCCTAGAGATGGCATGGTGCAACACTCCGCGACGATGAACCGCTTCGCCGACCGAGATGTCGCAACTCGTCTCGATGGTCGTGACGCTCACGGTACAGCAACGCACGCAGCGCCAGATAACCGTTGCGCTGAAAGCAGAGGATGCGAACCTTCTGAGATGACAAGCACACCTGTAGATCGCTCATCCATGAACCTACTAGAACTGGATTGGGATCTTTCGGCGGGTGCGCTTAGCGCTGATCTGTCGAACCGGGCCCTGTTCTGTTTATACACCCCGACGGGTTCGATGTCTACTGAAAACCGTCGGTGCTGATCGATAACTGCGGTTCGGTGATCGAAACTTGACCTAACGGAAGACTCCAGCACCGACCATTAACCCGAGCACCAAACCAAGGATCGACAGGACCAGAAACCAGATCGCGATGCCTTTGATGGTCTTGAGCGATCCGTCAATGGATGTCAGAACCTCAACTTCGGACTTGCCGGCAAGAGGGCGCCAGTCACTTCGGCCACAACTAGGATTGGCACACCGCACGGCGCTGGATTCATTCTCTACACCACAGATCCGACATTTGATGGTCGCAGGTGCTGGCGTCATGGAGTTTTCCCGACCGGCAGTCCGGTGCAAAACCGCGTGACTTCCTTGCCGAGACTCACACTGGCACCAGCGAAGACCATCTCTCCGTTACGGTTGAAAACCGCCATCGCGTTTGAGCGGATAAAAATGCCATTACGATCTAGCCGGAGGAAATAGTCAGCTTTGTCGGGCTGGTTCACGACGGTGACCATGGGGCATTTCTCGTTAAGGGTCTTCATCACGAGAACGGTCAGCTGTTCTACGCCTGCCGATGAACTCTGAACCGCTGTGGCACTCTTGCTATTTGCTGAGGCACCCCCGAAGGAGCTGGCCAAAAAATGCTTCAGACTCACCGACGAAGACGCGAACCTTCTGGGACGGATCTATGGGAGATGGAATCGCCTTAGTATGCTTCTTGGCTGCCGTCGCCGTAAACGCGAGTACCAGCAACAGCGAGATAAGAAGCTTCACGATGTCTCTCCTTCACAAGGCCTTGCATTGTTGCTTTAAAGCAGGGTGCTTGAGAGCAGCATAGTTCATAGCCTGATGGATTGCAAGACATCCAACGGCTGGTCGCAGCCCGAATCAAAAGCATCCGCAAGGCGAAGGGGATTACCCAGGAGCATTTAGCGGAGCTAGCCGGGTTGAACCGAACGCACCTCTATAGGCTGGAGACTGGAAAGCAGAGCATGACCCTTCGCACTTTGAAACTCATTGCCGACGGGTTGCAGGTTCGAGTACGGGAACTTGTGAAGGACTTATAGGACGTGAGTCATCCAGCTTGCTTGCGGGGTCTTCCGCCGCCGTCTGTGTCGCGCGCAAGGCGATTTGGCGGTAAGTGCTTCGGTCCCAAAGCTTGCGGTTCGCGTCCTTCCGGCTTTCCGGTCACGCTCTACCACGGCTGGCCAGAGAACCTCCAGGGGGTCCCCCCGCCGAGTTTCGCGGCGTCGTGAGTCTGTGCGCAGCGATCGTCTGCCAAAGGGCTCGATGTCGTCCCGGCCCCAAGTGGGCCGAGGGTAACGCCCTTCACACGGTTCACGCCGTTCGGCCTAATTTGTACTTAAATTCTAAAATCCTTTGAGAGGTCTTTCTCGCGCGCGAATACAAAATAGGATGAACCGCGTGAACCGCGTGAACGATGTGAACCTACCCTCAGTCCTTCGCAGCTAAGCCGATTCCGATGTAACACCATGAGAGTTTGCCATTTATGGTCCGCTGACGCTTCTCTGCGGCGGGCCGCAACTGGGCGATGGCGCGTCCGAGGGCCGTCTTGCTGAGGATGGGTCTTGCCTTTGCCACGCAATCCTGGTTGTACTCCTGCCAGAGTCGATCGGCGGGGACGAGCGCATCGGGTTCGAGGATCGTGTTCCGGTCGAGCCAGACGGCCAGAGGGTCGGTCGTGTGGCGGAATTCGTCAATCGCCCGCCGGCTGGATTCGCTCTCGCTGAGACCGTGATTGCGGATCGACGAAAGGGCCGCGAGCGCCTTGTTCAGCACGCCGCTGAGTTCGGCGGGATCGGCCAGCAGCGCATCTAACTGATGGCGCGGAAGTGTGCCCGGATCACCAGCGGGGAAAACCCGCTCGAACGGGATAACGACCCAGCGGCGGAAAAATGCTGACGAGGCATCCTGGCTCTTGGGCGGATGGTTCGCAGAGAAGATCAGCCTGGTGAACGGCGCGAATTCGAAGGACTCCTCAAACTTCCGCTCGGCAAGCAACACGTCACCACCGGTGATCGCCTTGAAGATTGACGTGCTGGAGAGGTCCTCACTCGGCAGGTCGGGGCAGATGTTCGCGAGCCTGCCCAAAAGGCGCGCTGCCGAGAATCGGTCGTTTTCCAACCGGTGGAGGCTAATGGCTGCCACGTTCTGTCGCCCAATAAACGCCAGTACCGCCCGCAGATAGGTAGACTTTCCGTTCGCACCATCCCCTATCAGCAAGACAGCCTTCTGAATCGATGTATCCGGCGTCATGAGCCAAGCCAGGATCTCCCAGGCAATGGCCTCCGAATCGCCGGGGAAGACCTCGCTGACGAACTTGTCCCAGGCTGGACACGGCGCATCTGGGTCGAACTTCACGGGCAACTGAAC
>Ga0207011_1228_pt1 | contig 11192 bp, 8 predicted proteins | sample Alteio_BWMinCont_79_FD_153466 | JGI IMG/M metagenome (GOLD analysis project Ga0207011, IMG submission 153466) | Enriched cells from forest soil in Barre Woods Harvard Forest LTER site, Petersham, Massachusetts, United States -... | ecosystem: Environmental > Terrestrial > Soil > Temperate forest >...
GTAAGTGGCCCAGATATACTGGTCTCCCGGCGGCAACAGGAGCATGACGTCGAAAAGCACCTCTTGATGCCAAAAAAGTGCAATCATGTCCTTGATTGGTATGAGAGAATTATGTAAATAGAAAAGTGCAAAATCGGGATAGAGATGGACTACAAGATCCTCTAATACGATCAGTCCAAACAGTATGCGAAAAATCCCCATGGCCACTGGCGTTGTGGGCTCAAACCAAAATTTATTCCACTTAGCTGCAATAGGATTTTCGCTCGTATCGCTCATCTTGCTGCACCCATATGTGGGGCCGTCTGCAAATCTTGTGGCGTTATTCTATAGACAAATTTGATTATGCGTTCGGTGTGATACGGCATCTGATCGCGGAACTTCCAATTTTGGGGATCAGGCAGTGGTGTATATGCGTGTTGCCAGGAAAGAGTAATTTTACGCGGTGGATTAGTGGGGTCGTCATTGGCTCTGGCAACAAATCTGCATATCGAAGGCAAAAACTGTTCGTATCCCTCCCAGAGAAAATTATCGCCGAAAAGTTTGCGTTTTTTTTCGCCGCCAAAGTGAGACAGGTAATCGTTCATATCGACATTGGTGCGGGGAAATTCATAGAGCTTGCATGTGCCGTCGGCAAATTCAATAAGGGCTGTGCTGTGATAATTTTGGTTGCGAATGCCGGGGCTGAAGAGACCCCAATATTGTGTCCATCCCAGGCTTGTCATCGGCCATCTGGTGTACTGCGTTAATTGACCTTTAAAGGGAACCCAGTCTTCCAGGAGCCAGGCTCCGACGACGACGAAAAAAAAGAGCAAAAAGAGGGTGACGCCGACCTTTTCGTTGTCGGTCAAAGACCGGCTGCTTTGATGAGTAAGAGCCTGCTTGAAAGAATATTTTGGTTTGGGCTTGGAAGCCACTGTCATGATAATTTCCAGCCTGCCGTGACAAGTTAAACTTACCCAGAAGAGCCTCACCACTACTGGTAACTGGGATCAAGTTTATCATTGCCGCAATATGTGTACCTCGCAAAGAGGCTGCTTCAGTGCTTAGCCGGTTTCCGGCGCTGCCAGTATGGGCATTTGTATACTGGGTATGGGCATTTGAGCGACTATATTGATGTTTACCAGCAAGTAAGAATATGCAGGACAGTCTGATAACATCCAAGTTTGACCGGGCATTGAAGCGGTCACCCGGGGCCAAAGGTTGATTCAGGTGCAGCTTTGCATTGCTTATGGTCATACCTGGTATTGCAAAATCCAGGGGGATCGCTGGAATGACGGCACCGCCGTTTATTATGCTGTGCGTTATGAAGATCTGGTGCGCTTTTTGCTTCCCCGCATCTTTGATCAGCTGCCCGTATACCAGATTTTGACCTGGGGCACTCTTGTAATTGAATTTGCTCTCTGGACCCTGATTTGGTACCGGCCAACCAGATATTGGGTTTTGCTTGCCGGACTGTCTCTGCACATCGGCATTGAATATTGCATGAACCTGCCCATGTTTGAATGGGTCTTTATGTTTACGTATTTTTTGTTTATCTATCCAGAGGATCTCTCGCGCAGCTGGACCTATGTCAAAACCTGGATTGAATGCAAGTTTGGCGAGCCTTACAAATTGGCCTATGACGGCGATTGTCTCTTTTGCGTGCGAGTTGTGGGGCTGATTCATCGCCTCGATATTTTTGGGCGCCTGAGGCCGATCGATTTTAGAGCCGAAGAAAGAACCGAGTTGGGCGACATCGACATGGACCGAGCGGAAAAAGAGCTTCTGGTAAAAACAAGAAAGGGTGAGTGGCTCGGCGGCTTCTACGCTTTCCGTTTCATAGCCTGGAGGTTGCCGTTAATTGCCATCATCGCCCCATTTCTCCTCATACCGGGTGTGGCTCAGTTAGGTGAAGAAATATACAAATTTGTGGCCGCCAGGCGCCAGTTTATTCTGGGCGGCACATGCAGCCACGAATCGTGCAAAGTAGCAATTAGCTAGGGAAGGACAATGTCAAAATTGCTGGTACAACTTTTACTGGTGGGTGGCGTTTTTGTCATTGTCCTTGGACTCAGTTATCCGATCATGCTCTCAGCCCAGAGAGACGAGCAAAACAATCACTACCCGGATCAATTGACAAACGAAGAGGCCCGCGCCACGCGTCGATATACGGCAGCATTAGCTCATCCGGACAAAGTTGATGAATATCTGACCGCCGGAGATGAGATGGCTTCGGTTTATGTCAGACAAAAAAGATATGATGAAGCGGTCGACATCTATCAAAAGCAGCTGGCTATTACTTGGCCACTGGCTACAAATGCCTACAATCCTCGTTATATTGACGTCAATCTGAAGCAAGCCGGAGTCTTCCGCGATAAAAGCGATATGAAGACAGCTCTTGTGTGCTATCAGAGCGCCCTTGATCTGGACAAAAAATATTTACCCGGCAACGATTTGAAAATTGCCCGCGACCTGAACGACATTGGTCTGACACATTATCTTAAAGGCCTCAGTCTGGACAAAGATGCCGAGCGCAGAGAAGAATTTGACAAGGCAATTCAAAACTTGAAAGCGGCCCTGGATATTATTAACCAGCATCCAGAAAGTAAAGGACAGAAGGCAACGGCCCTGTGGAATCTCTTCCTGGCAGAAAGGGACACAGGTAATAAAGGCGCAGCCAATCAATTTCGCATACAGGCCCAGACTATTGACGATTCTATGCACCGCGTCTGCCGTGCGCCCTAGCTCCAATGCCGTTCAGTTAAGTTATGCCTCAATCATTGGACAATGGCTGCTCATGCCCTTCCTGGGACCGCCGGCTTCCAGCCGGCCCCGAAAAAGCGGTTTCCAAAGTGGTCCTTAGATCAAGATGCCGCCAGGATGGCGGCGCCCCCAGATGCCGCCAGGATGGCGGCGCCCCCAGATGCCGCCAGGATGGCGGCGCCCCCAGATGCCGCCGGGATGGCGGCGCTCCCAGGTGCCAGCCTCCTGCCCCCTGCGGCAGGGCAAATTAAAGCTGCCTGGTCATTTAATTGCCTAAAGGGCTGCCAAACGGGTATGATCCAATCAGTGCAATGCCGCGCACCGCACAGAAAGGCAGTCTTGGAGGTGTTTCTTACAGCCCTCAAATGCAAAACCTCGGTCATATGTCAGCCGTCAATGCCTTCCAGGCGGTCGCAAATAACAGCGACCGTAAGCTGTCTTCGAGCGAACTGGGACAGGCCGGCAGTGCCCCGGCGGAAAAAGAAGCAAACCAGGGCTGGATTCTAAATCCAATCCTGGATTACCTCTTTGTCTGCGGCGGCATGATGTGGCTGCTTTTTGGCGTCACCCAGCTGGGTGTTGACTCGGTGGGTTCAAGCGTCAATAACCAGGTATACGGCACCATTCTTTATTGGGGCGCCCTGATTTTTGGCGACGCTCACGGTCCTGCTTCGATGGTGCGGGTTTTTGGCAGCAGTACTACGCCTAAGAAAGTACGTCAGATCGTGATAATCTGGGCCGTTGTCCTGGTGTGTGTGGCCTGTGTCTCAATATGCAGCAGGCCGGTTGCTCAGGTTTTTGTCACGGTGACAAGGCTCTGGGCGGTGCAGCATTATATCGCTCAGACATTCGGCATTGTTTTGATCTATTGCCTTAAGCGAGACTACAAGCTCAGTTCAGTGGAACGATTTGTCTTTCAGGGCCTGATGCGCACCCTGATGTGGTGTGTTTTTATTCGCTTTTTTACTTTCCCCGAATACGGCCATGTAAAAGACTTCATGGGCATGGAATTGCCCTTCTACGGCCCCTTGCCGTCTATCTATGCCATTGCCATTCAATTCGTCTTTACATTTTTTGCCATGGTTTTTACCATCCTGGTTGGGATCCATCTATATAACAAAAAGCAATTTTTCCCCTTGCCGGCGCTTTTTGCTATCTTCTCGGTGGCGGCAGTCACCCTTTCACCCAGAAACGGTTTCTACATGCTGGGAGTTACTTTCCTTCACGGCAGCCAGTATGTGGCCATTACTATGGCCTACTTCCTCAGAGAAAGAACGCTGGCCCAAACCGGCCAGATACCCCGCAATGTATTACCCAAAATCGTCAGCTGGTGGACCCTGGGCTGGTTTGGCATAATTACCGCCCTTGGCTATGTCAGCGCCATCACCATGCCGCTGTACTGGATCAAAATTGGATTTCCTGACACTCTGGTGTTGTGCACATTCTACGGCATGCTCAGCTGCCACCACTTTCTCACTGATGCATTCATCTGGCGCATCCGCGATCCCAAAGTGCGCAGTTTGGTCGTCTGACAAAGCCTGATTGCCAGTTTCTGTTCAGAAGTGTTAATACGTATTGGCAATTTGTCTGCCGGCCCCAGGGCAGTTGGCAATTGGTATCGAGGGGTTACTTTTTATGGCGATAAATATCGAGAGCTGCCCTGTAGCCGACATACTCCAGGGGAGGATGTCCGTCTCTGGCATCAAAAGCCTTTAGTGATGCCATTCCGGCCAGATCATAACCTTCGAGTAATGTCTTAGTTACTCCCTGTTCATCGAGGGTGCGTCTGGTTTCGTCCTCATCAATAAGCACCAGTGCCGGTGCCCAGGGCGCCTTGAAGCCGGCCAACAGGTCCCTGGCCAACCTGGCGTACATTGCTTTTTTAAATATTCTCAGTGGCTCAGCGGCGGCACCGTAGCTCGCATCCTCAATCACATTTAAGGTATCGATGGGGAAGCCCCAAGTTAGAGACAGGGCCGGTTTTCGGCGCAGTTGAGTGATAACAGGATAGGCCGGTCTCACACCAAGCGACAATATGCCAACCGGCTCACGCGGCTTGGAATACTGCTCGATCACTTCCGAAAGAATGGTCAGATCGCGCCTGTCAGCCAGACCGTGATAACCAAGCTGGCGCAGGTCGTATCGATTGTTTTCGCCCAATTGAGACAGCTCATATTCAAAGGTGCAAAGTCCAACCAGGGCGAAGGAGGCGAGGGCAGCCGGCGCATACCACCTTCTGTTTAAGCTGAGCAAGGACTGGCAGGTCTTCTCCATATTTGCCAGATGCAAGCATGACCGGCGCAGGAGCGGCTGCCGGGGCAGACTGGCGGCAAAGGCAATCAAGGAAAATCCCAGGAAGAGATAGGTTTGAAAGGCCAGGGTTGCTCCCTGAATCAGCATCAGGCCAAAGCCTAAAATAGAGGCAATACCAAACAGTCTAACCAGGATGCACTGCCTGGCCTGGGCCAGCGCCAATACTAAAAGCAAACAAGCCATATAAATGACCGGCCTGGTATCGGTGCAGGTATCAAAAAAGCTCAGCGGCATGAGAAAAATGTTGACTGAGTAATCATTGATCTTGGTAATAATATTCAGGTAGGCATCAGTCGAGTCACTGGGCACAAGCAGCCAGCCGACAAGCAAAATGGACAAAATATAGACGACCACTTTAAGCTCGACGCCCAGGTATCGCCCGATCACAAAAGCAAATTTTGGAAAAGGAAAAAAGCTCAAGAGCAGAGCCAGCTCAAACAAAAATAAGTAAAGACAATAATACGAATCCATGACAAGGGTGAGGCAAAGCCCCGCACCAATGACAGTGGCAAGCTCTCTGGGCATGGGCAGGGCGCGAGCACTGCATGCACGGCAGGCGATGTAAGGGCAGAGAAGCATAAAGAATAATTGATTGGCCTGGGAAAAATGCACCGGCTGCAAGGCTGTCGTCAGTGCAAAAACAATCAATATCGGCCAGATGGCATATGTGAGCGGATTGCGCCTGGAGGAAATCTGACTCAAGAGCGAAAGTAAGGTGGCCGAGATCATAAACATAATCACAGTCAGAACATTTGCAGCCAAAATCGGATGGCAAAACAACTGGTTCGAAATATAAACCGGCACCAGATTTAGATAGAGACAAAAGGGCGTAACATTATCGAAAAAATCCACATAGGGCACCGCTCCGTCCAGCATCAGGCCAGCTTCCGAAAGGCGCAAAGCCGTCTCCGCCGGAATGCTGAATTGATGAAGCATATAGTGCCCAATCAGGATGCCACCAACGATGGCAATAAAGAATAGCTTGCAAAAGAGCGACTTATTTACCATTTTGCACCCCAACATTCGGGGCAGGAGCGGCCGGACTTCCAGGAGCCAGGGGCGTTGCCGGGGCTACCCCAGTCGCTGGCGATGGAGGCGTTGCCGGGGCTGCCCCAGTTGCTGGAGATGGAAGCCTTGCCGGATTTGTTGGAGTGGCCGCGCCGCCTGGACTTGCCTGAGTGGCCGCAGGGCTTGCCGGCACCCCCGCCGGGGTTGCCAATTTGTAGACTGAAAATCCGGCGATGTCATCTATCTGTTTGTAACCGGACAGATATTTTTGCTCAAAATTATAAGGCTTGAGATAATCGCTCTTAATCGGCTGGTCCTGCAGAAATACAAGTTTTGGCCTGGTTTTTGAAATGTCTTCGCCCAGTTCTGCCACCACTTTCGGTTCGTATGCCATAAGTCGTTTGCATTCGGCATCTTTTGGCTCGATTTCACTGATATAGCGCAAAACCGACAGGATACAAACATGAAGATGGCGCGAAGCCGGGCTTCTGCGCAGCTGCAGAATGATAGGGAAACCAGGGGACACGGCATTCGAGATGAAAACAATCGGTTCCTGCGCCTTGGTATTGGCAAGAATCAAGTCGGTGAAAGGAGTGTTTATGTCTTCCATCGGTGCGCTGCCGCCGTAACCCAGCACACTCATGTCAAATCGGGGCAGGCTGCTCACCTGGTTACTTTCCTCGCTGGCCGACACCAGGCAAGTGCCCGCCACAATAACGCTGAGCGAGTAAGCGGCAATTGATGCCGCATTTTTCTTGTGCTTCAAGCGCACAACAATCCAAGATACCAGGGCTCCCAGAAGAGCTCCGCCCAGCATGAAGCCGCCGGCCATAACCGGGATGTCCTGGTAAGCCCAGCCTTTAAACTGAATCAGATAGACAACGATGCCGAAAAGGCTGAAAGAAATCAGGGGCCCCAGCAGAGGATAGACCCGCAACATTGAAAAGGCCAGGGCACCAGATGCGGTGAAGAGCAAAAAAACGTTGCGCTTTGTCGGCACAGCCATACAGTTAGGCACGGTCGTGTCCCAGAAGTAGTAGCCTTTGGAAAAGGCTGGCAACAGAAAATCAAAGTAGTTATGCCTGACCTGAGCAGGCATGAGGAGAAAGTGGCCGGCATAGAGGCCGCCAAAAACACAGAGAGTGAGAATTTCGGCAGTAAAAACCGGTTTCAGTCGATCGCCAAAAGTCTTTGCTTTGCTGGCCAGTAAAAAGAAAAGTTCAACAACAATGAAATTGAGGATAAAGTAGTGCTTCATAAAGATTCCGGTGGCGCCCACCAGACCATATAAAACGGCCTCGCGCCGGGAGATGGGACATCCGCTCCAGCGGGCCAGACGCAAAAAGAAAAAGGGGATAAAGAGGAGCACGAATATTTCTTCTCTTTGTCCGAAATCAACGGTAAGGAAAAAGTTGAAGAGCAAAAGCCCAAGAACAATGCCGCTGCCGACGAACAAATCCTTTCGCTCCAGCTTTGTCAAAATCACATAAAAGCACATCAGCCCTGAGATAACCATGATAAACAACAGAAAAAAATTGAAGGTGAGCGTCACAGGGAAGTTCAACAAATTGGCCAGGGAGGCCGGTATTGTATTGATATACCAAATTAGAGGCGGGTTGACATCGAACATGTCGACATAGGGAAGCTTGCCCTGGCAGATCAGGGCAGCGCACATCAAATGCAGGGCGATATCCCAGCCGATACGGAGGGGGTGCAAAAGAATTGAAACCATCATGCGCAGGCCCAATGCCAGCACTATAGTCAGAGCAAGGCAAAAAGAGGCACGCCGCGACGGTTCAGTAGAATTTTGCTGAGCGCGAACCTTCAGGCCTTCTGCCACAACGTTACAGACCCCTCGAACAAGTTGATTACTTCTGGTAGGAGTTAGGCAATTTGATAAATCTAATGACCTTTAGCCCGTCCATAACTTCGAAGCGCCAGTCGGAGAACATCGTCAGGGGAATAATTGGTCTGCCTGTCACTCCGCTCCAGCTACTCATATATTTGAGCGGGCCGGAATCGGTTATGGTGATCGGTACCCTATACTTGTCGGCATTTCCAATTGAGATTTTCTTGATAAAACCAGACCTGACCACGGTGGTGATCATAAGATTGGTAGTGTCGTCCGTTTTTCGGCTAACTTCGGTCAATTCATCCAGATAGGACGGATTGATGGCTGCCAGTTGACCCGAGCTAAACTGCACATTGGGCCCCCACGTATCGGCCCACATTTCCACCGGCTGTCCATCTACCCTGGCGCTTACCTTTAGCCAGGATCCTTCATTAGTGTAAGGCACATCAAATTGTGCAATGGACTTTTGAGGAGTACTGCTGGTACTCATTATCTTGCCCTGTGCGTCGGCCTTGGCTGCCAACATTTCACTGACAAAAGAGGGATCGATGGCATTGAGCGCCGCCACCGAATAAAAATTGGCTTCGCTGTTGGGGAAGCGCACATGCACCTGGCGGTAGGCACTCCTCGCCCCTTCGATATTGCCGCTGCGCTGCAAAGCAATGGCATAACAATATAAAGGTCTGGGATCAGCTGGTCTGTTGTCGGCAGCACGCCTGAGCAGAGGCACCGCCTGCTTATACTTGCCTTTGTTGAACAGAGCCATGCCGGCTCCAAAGGGATTGTCGTAAGAATGATCTCGGACCAGGTTGACGGTCTTGGCCGTGGCATTAAATGTCACTTTGTAAGGACCAAGAAAGTCACGTCCCAGCACGGCCTGCTTTGGTTTTACTGTGTTAATAAATACTGGAAATCCCGGTCTTTGCACCGGACCCAAAATGATGTCGTAAAGCACCACATTGGAGTCATTAATAGAAGGGGCAACGAGCTTATCCTCGCCTCCAAATTTGGCATCGCCGGTGGTGGCACTCCGATCGCTGGCATTTCCGCCGGTGCTTGCACCTTTATCTACGGCATTAGGGCCGTTATTGTCTTTAGCCGTGCCTGCCTTGTTGTCGGCTCTGCTATCGGATTTGCTATCGGATTTGCTATCTGCTTTGTTATCTGCTTTGTTATCTGCTTTGTTATCTGCTCCGCCATCGCCCTTTGCCTCTATTTTGGCGCCCGGCCTGGCGTCAGCACTGGCCTCGGTTTTGGGCTCGGCTTTTGCATCGGCGGCTGCACTTGCAAGGGGCTGCCCTTTGGCATCGGGCGCACCCTCTTTGCTTTCGGAACCGGATTTGGGGTCAGTGACGGTCTTCTGGTCATGGGCTGCTTCTGATTCCTTGCCGGTTTTGGCGGGCATAGATGGCTTTGCGGCCTTGTTTGCTTTGCCCTGTTTCACAGCTATGGGCACGTCGTTTAAGCTATTGCTGCGTACCAGATCCGAACCAATATAAGTATTGGTGGCACTGGGATCGACAATGAATGAAATTTTCTTGCCGTCGACAGTGGCAACCACAACCGGTTTGCCGTCTTGCTCCTGGCAGTTGAGAGTGGCTTCGGGGGGGACTATATCCATGCGCAACTTATCGAGTTTTGCCAGAGTGCCGCCCGGACGATCATAACCGCTGCCGAAGTCGACCGTGCCTAGGCCTTGTTTAGCCATTTCGGCGGCGTCCGAATCGGGAAATTTATCCACGACTTGTTGATAAAAACTGCGAGCAGCGGCAATGTGACCCATGCGATGCTGGCAGAGACCCTCATAATAAAGAACGCGGGCATCGTAAGGTGCTTCTTTTTGAGCTGCTTCCAAATATTTGATTGCATTGGCATAACGGCCACAGTTAAAAAGTCTCACACCGCACTGGAATGTGCCGTCGTCGCAAAGCCCTGGCCCTGAAAACAAAAGCGGTGCAAGCAGCGCTGATGACAGTGCAAGAACGGCGCTCAAGGGAGAAAGTTTTGACTTTGATAAGTGATTACAGGGCTGCATTTATTTTCTGAATACCTCTCTGATCGACCCTAACGAGATGTTCCCCAGATGCGGTAGAAATGCTCGTCCGTACGCGGGTTGTAGATAATCCATTCATTTGTTACCACCGTCGTTTGATTGTCAATGCGGCGGCGAAACTTGATGTGATTGATGTCTTTGACACCACTGGGGTCTGATACCCGGCTGCCGAACCATTGAGCCGCTTCGGCAACCCAGGCCGTTTTAAAGTCGGCCTCATGCTTCAATTTCGCTTCATGGGGATATCTGAAATGCATCCAGGTGTCGAAGTCAGTGTCCGACTTTTTGATTTCCAGAGGACCTTCGATGCGCAGGGGATCCTCATCAAAGGCATCGGTAAAGGCCTTGTTGGGATCAAACTTGTACTTGTTAGTCATCGCCCCGGTCGTGAAATAAATCAGACCGCCAAAAAGGGCAAGTATCGCGATTACAGTCCAAATTTTATTTTGCTTAGACACTCGATCAGTCCATCTTCGTTACCAAATTACCACCGCTAGAGGAGATCAGCCAGAAGGTTGTACCAGGGGTACCAGCCCGCCAGACCACGAGGCTCCCAAGTCAGTTTAGCAGACTTAGGCTGAGACATATTGATCAAGATATTGATCGAGACTGGGGTCGAGATTCTGGGCCTCAGGCCAGCAATATATCCCGGCACTTCTTGTCCCGCAGACGCCAGACAGCTCCGTCGGTGACGAAATGGTGGAAGTTGACGCAGGCCTGAATCACGGTGGCAACCATGACGAAGGAATAGCCATAGGGCTGGAGAAAATGCGGTATAGCCACGTAAATCACCAGTCCAGCACTAATAACGATACCCCAGTACCGCAAAGCAGGGCTGGAAAAGAATTCACGCCAGAGATGATGGCCGACCTCGGCCATCTTGCCTTGCTCCAGGCCTTTCTCCTTGAGATAGAAGCCCAGGGAGACAGCTAGATATTGACTACCATGAAAGAAGGCCGGACCAAAAACCCAGACAATCGAATTGGCAAAGCCGCCTGCCAGCCCAATGCCAAGCACGGTCAGGATCAAAGCCAGGGTAGGCACGGGGATCAGTTGTTTTTCTTTTACATACTTGTAAATGACGATGCCGACAAAGGCCAGGGCCATAAATAAAAACCAGGCCTTGGCAAGGGAATGAAACACAAGGGGAACGTTATAGAAAGGCAGTTTCACCCCAAAATAATCGTGAGGGCTGAAGGCCGGATCGCACAAAATGCGGGTGAT
>Ga0207011_1058_pt1 | contig 11128 bp, 10 predicted proteins | sample Alteio_BWMinCont_79_FD_153466 | JGI IMG/M metagenome (GOLD analysis project Ga0207011, IMG submission 153466) | Enriched cells from forest soil in Barre Woods Harvard Forest LTER site, Petersham, Massachusetts, United States -... | ecosystem: Environmental > Terrestrial > Soil > Temperate forest >...
GCAGTCGATACCCATTCTTTTCTTTAAAGAAGCGCTTCAGGGTGGCATTGCCATCATCGAGCAAGGCAACGACTACATCTCCATTTAAAGGAGAAGGATTTGGTTTGACAATAACGAAGTCACCATCATAGATGCCATCTTCGATCATCGACTCGCCTTTGACCTTGAGGGCAAAGCAACTGCTTGCATACTGGCTCTCTACGGCCAGATATTCACCACTCTCGATGGCATCGATTGGTGCACCGGCGGCGATGGCACCGACCATGGGAATGCCTTTTGGTGCACGTGCGGCAGCGAAATCGGCGACCGTAGAGGAAGACCGGGCGGACCTTGACCCGAAGCGGTTGTCGGCCTCGGCAAAGCCGGCGATATTGGCCTGGGACTCCTCGTCTACGCCCTCTCCGTGGCCTACGGCCTTTAGACCATCGGCAAGGACCCGGAGCGATCGGTTGAGCCCGGGCTCCCAGTGAACCAGACCCTTCTTTTTAAGGGCAGCCACATGCTGGTGTACGGTCATACGGTTTTTGAGGCCAAGGGCGGTCGCCAGCTCTGCCAAAGTGGGCGGGTAACCATGCTCGTCGGTAAGCGACACAATCAGGTTAATAACATCCCTTTGCCTTGCTGGTAACGGCTTTACGGTATCGACCATTGATCCTCCGGTGACATACAAAGATACAGCACATACGTAAGTATAGTACTCGTATCATTATTTGTCGAGACCCAAATTTAATCTCCTCAGCAAAAATTCGGGCAAGCCCTATTCAAAGCCGTGACAGGGCCACTGCCTGCTTAATTTCGCCGCTTGATCGGGAGCTTTCTTCTTCGGCCAAATCGTTGCTGCTCTCCTTCCAGCGGCCCGAGCCCTGCATGTTATCTGGGCGTCACGACTATGGGGTGATTTTCTTTTGGATTGGGACCAAAGTTGTTGATCACAGTAAGGTCTGGTGATTTGATCGCTTCGCTGCCAGTTCCGTCCGAGTATCGGCGAGAAACATACTGCGCTTGCACAGTCTTGTCTTGCTCGTCAATGTTGTTTTCCGGCTTCGGTCCCCATGTATGCGTCGAAAGGTCCCCATTGGCCTGGCGATGGAGCACGGTTCCCCTCGTCCCATCGGCGCTGGTTAACCTGGTTGTACCGTCAGCCCAGTGGATGCCGTCAACATTGTCTTCCCGGGTTGGGCCCCAACGATGCATTGTTTCAGTACCGTCGGCGTTCCGGTGGATAACCGACCCTGTGCCATCGGCAAAAGTCTTGCGCGTAGTGCCGTAGATAAATTTAAAAGCCATAAGCAGATCGCTTGTATATACACGGGGTATACTAGTGGGGTTAGCTATGGCCGTTGTTATCGGCCTCGGGGTCAGACAAAAGCTGGCATTCAAAATCCCTCCGGTCTCCGAGTCGGAGATCCGAGAATGCTTTGAAAATCTACTTTACGACCCGATAGAAGACGCGAGGGAAGAACACCGCACCAGGCCTCCTACCATGTGGTTTATTGGAGAAACAAATCAATTTCGAAGACTAAAAGTCGTCTACATTCAAACAAGGGCTGGGGATCTGCTAATAAAAACAGCATATGAACCTGATGATATTGAGGAATGGATTTATGAGCAAGAAGCTGGAACCTGATCACGAAGAGTATCTTGACGATGTTGAACTTTGGGAGACTAAGCAGCTAGGTGCAGATCCAAAATATGCTCGCCGAGTTTCCCGTGAAAAAGCACAAGAGATAGACGATTCCCTTGGCCTTCAGGCGATTTCAATACGACTGCAGAAAGAGTTGGTAGAGCAAATCAAAGAGCTGGCGCGGCAAGACGGAATCGGGTATCAACCATACATCAGGCAGTTGTTAACCAGGCATGTCAGGGAGTCATCCGCTATCGTTAAACAAAAAAAGGCCCGTGCTTGAGATTGACGTAGGCGGCCTGGATCAGTGAGATTGTGATGTTACTTTTTCCAGGTAAGTAGCATAGGTCTTTTTGGGGTTGGCTCCGAATAACTCTCGCACGCATTTTCCTTTAGTGTCGAAAATACCGACACAGGGAAATGTGTCTTGATACAAGGCGAAGAAGGAACTCAATTGCAGTCGCTTGGCTGTCTGTTTTGACTTTTGGGTTGCCTTGTCGTCGGTCACGTCCAAATCTACAAAGTCGATCTTAGACTTATATTCCTTTGTCAGTTCGGAAACTATAGGGCGCACTTTCGAACAAACCGGACATTCGCGAGAGTTGATGAAGACTAGCCTGGGCAGTTTGCTTGCTTCGATTGTACCTTTGGCCGTTGCGTTGTCCGCCAAACACGCGCTGGTAATGGGAAAGAAAAACGCAGTCAACAAGGCCATGAAAATCGATATGACACCAATGTGCAAGTAAAACAAGTTTGCCGGTTTTTGTGCTTTATTCATATCTTTTGCGGTCCTCACTAATCGCCTGATTGATTACTGTGTGTTAATTCATTATTGCTCAAAGTTTCGTCCTTGTTTCTGGGCGGTATCGCCTTCATATTGATAGTTCTCATTTGCTCCGAATCCAGAGCTATACGCTCCGCGCTCGTCGGCAGCTCAAACCAAAAGTTTGAACCTTTGCCCTCCTGGCACTCAATGCCGATTTCACCGCCGTGTTGTTCGACAATGGCCTTAGAAATAGCCAGTCCCAGACCTGTGCCTAGCTTCTTTCGACCATCCGCCAGTTGACCAAATTTACTAAAGAGCTTTTGGGCCTCGGCAGGCAGGATGCCGGGACCCTGATCCTCAACCGAAATACGGGCTCGATGATCATTATGCGACGTGGCCGTTCGAACAATGACGCAACCGTGGGCCGGTGAAAATTTGATGGCATTGGTGATCAAGTTGGACAAGACCTGGACTATGCGGTCAGGATCAGCTGATACAACCGCCCGATGATCGCTGACAATCTTCAACTCAACCTGGGCATGAGCAGCCAGGCTCCTGAGCTCGGACACGGCGATTAACACAACTTCCTCAGTATCAATCGGTTGAAGCTCTAAGTCCATATGACCTTCTTCAATGCGTTTGATGTCCAGGAGATCGTTGATCAGTCTTATAAGCCGATCCAGGCTGTTGTCGGCGATTTCGATCAAACTCTGTGCCGGACCGCCTAACTGCTTTGAGAGTTCTTCTTTGATGATGCGCACCGACCCTCTGATCGATGTCAGAGGCGACCGCAGCTCGTGCGAGACCGTAGAATAAAATTCTTTCAGACGCTGCTCCATCTCTTTGCGCTCTGTGATATCGCGCACGAAGGCGCAAAAAATCCTTTCTTCATCGATCACCACAGGAAAGAAAGATAGTTCAACAGGAAATTCGTGCCCATCTTTGTGTTGCGCCGTCGCCTCATAAGGCCTCATGGCCTCCCTTGCATCAGCGTCACTGGCAAGCTGGTGCAAAAGTTCCCGGGCACCGGCGCGAAATCGATCCGGAACAATTAATTCAATAATGGATTTGTCGATCACTTCTGCTTTTGACCAGCCGAAGGTATACTCTGCTCTGTCATTCCAATCTTTAGCCAGCCCCTGCCCGTCAGCGGCTACAAAAGAATCGATCGCCTGTTCTACAATCATTCGAGTGCGCCTTTCGCTCTGGCGCAATCTGGCCGTAGCCTGCTGCCTGGCCCTGTCAATGTTTTCCAGGGTCCAGGCGCTCCATCCTAAAATTAAAGCAAAGCACAAAACCATTCCAAAGATCATCAGGGCCAGTGAAATATCTCCTGGCACGCCGGCGCGTTCTATCTGAGTATGCAGCCAGCTGGCGAGTATGGGTACAGCAAGTGCGGCAGGTATGAGGATGCGAGCCACCATACCTCCGGCACTCTTGCTGGCCAGGAGCGGCGGCAGCAGGCCATCTTTCTGGGCAAGCAGAGTACCAATACAAAGGACAGTAAAAACTGACTCTCCCATGGCGCTGATCCTGGCGCAGGACATAAAGGCACAGAAGGTATCGACTTTGAGAAGCACTCCCAACAGAGTCATGACGCAGATCAATGTGGCGGCAAATGCCAGTACTTCAGCCGGCCGGATGCCCCGCACCTTTATGGGTGTGAGCAACAGCACCAGTCCAATCAAAAATAATGCGATAGCATCGCTGGGCGGCATGGCGACCAGGCGTACAATTTCGAAGTCTCCAATCGTCATGCTGGCAAAGAAATTGGCGATTTCAAGATGGAAAAAATAGCGACCGACATTGAGCAGCGCCAAAAGGGTTGTAGCCAACGCCAAGCCATATCCGAGGGAGAGCGTGACAGCAGATTTTTTTGCCTGTCCGAGCAAAGACAGGGCCAGGCCGGCCAATAGAAAGCTGACGGCAACGCCACCCGTGGCCAGTTGAAGGCAGGTGATTTCCGCGGCATGGGCGATGACAGTAATTAAACCAACAAGCGCCACTAGCGGACCAGACCATCGCGAAAACAGTGAGAGTCTGTCGAGCAGCTCCTGATCAATGTTCTCTGTGTTTGTCATGTACCAGTACCAAACCTTCCTTCAGCTGTTATACCACTCATTTGTCTGCAAAAGTAGTCAGCAGTCAGTGTTTTCACGATTTCAGCAGCGAAAAAAGGTGGCCATGGTCAGGAAAGCAAACCCATGGTCTTAATGCCTCATAACTCAAGGGCTGCTCCATCGCACTTGCTTTTAGTTTGAAGCCTGATGCCATCGATCAGGTTTCGCGAAACAGAACACACTGAGCATGTCATCGGATTCAATTGTGGTTTAAGACGCTGCCCTGGTATGGCTATTGATCGTCGTCGTCATGCCCGAAACGTTGCATTATCTGTCCCTGGTCACCGCGGCCACCTTGCCATTGTCGCCAGCTTCCGTGTCGTTCGCGGTCTCCATCATCGTCTCTATCACCATATGGTCGGGCCATCCAGCCACGACCGTTGTGCCCTTTATATCCGGGCATCATCCGCATCCTATCGCCACCTTGCTCAGTCATAAAGGCAGGTAACACCTTCAAGCCTTTGAGACCAGTTTTTTGCAAAATTGAGAACATACCCTGCATTCTGTGCTCGCCTGAGGCCAGTGTCACCTTAAGGTCAGGGCGCTCGTGCGCCAGCAGGCGCAGGTCACTATTTTTAATACAGCCCTGGCTAATGATCAGATTTTTCAGTGCAGGGAATTGCTTCAGCTCCTCAATTATTGAGGTATTTCCCCAACTATCTTGAACGGCGCTGAGAGTCTCCAGTTTGGGCAGTTTTGCAAGAATGCGCAGGTCTTCTTTTGTGATCTTAACTTCGTTCATAATCAAAAACTTGAGCTCCGGCATTTTAGCGACCAATTGGAAATCGCTCTCGCTCAGCTCGTTGCGAGAGAGACTCAAAAGTTGTAGCTTGCGCGAACCGCTCAATTGTTTCAGCACCGGCGTCACGTGTTTGCCCTCGGATAAAGCCAGGACCACAAGATTTGGCCATATATGAGCTTTGGCAAGCTGCTCCCCGTCAATTTTTAAGCCGTCGGCGACCAGGAGCTCCAATTTAAGCTTGTTCAGCGCCGGCAGAATTTTTTCGGTCAACTGCGAGCAGTGGAACATCATCAATTGAGAAACTCCTGGCACTCTTGCGGCACAATTGAACAATTCATCGCTGGCAGTCATAGGGCTTAAGAATATTCCAGCAATTTCTCCGGACCTGAATTTTTCAAAAAACTGTGGTGCTCTTTTGCCAATTGGAAAGGGTGTCAGGTAGATTGGTGCTCCTTTTGGAAAGGTGAAAGTGCCAAGGGTTAGCTTGCCGTCTTCCATGTTTGTCCCCATTGATGCTAAAGCCACGGTTTTTCCCGGCTTTGCGAAGTGAAATTCATTATATTCACTGCCATTTTTTGAAATTGTTGTTGAGAAGAATTTGACATTGGGCACATCTATCGGACCTTCCTCGCCCAGGCTGTAAGCGCTTTGAAATTGTGAAGACTCCCCGGGCTCGGTTTCGGCAGAGTTGGGAGAGTCGTGGCCGCGGACGCCAGGGCTTGTGCCAGTGCTGAGGTTGCTGCTGCTTGCGCTCGAAGTTTGTTTGGTCGGTTGGAAAGTCTTGCTGATTAAAAAGATTGAGCTTCCGGCCAGGGACAAAACCAGGAAAAATACTATGGCTATTGTTGTCTTGTTTAGGCCTGTTCCAAGGTGATCGCTTGGATTTTCTTCGTATGTCTCTGATTTGAGCGTCTCTGATCTAACAGCGTTTGTATCCATTGACTGCCCGCGCCCGCTGGAGCTGCCACCATAGGTGGTGCCGGGCGGCAATGTCGTTTGTGCATCGAAGAATGCCGCTGAAGGGTCGGAGTTGGCTTCGCTCTTGCCCGGGCTGGAGGAGGCAGTACCATGTGCATCCAGCCTTGATTTGTTGGGTGCGGCCTTGGGTTTAACCAGCCCCAGGCTTTCCATGATCTGTCCCAGTGCCTGGGAAACCAAGTCCATGGATTGATACCGATCCATCGGCGCCTTGGCTATCATTTTCGAGACTAACAACTCCAGGTCCGGCGGATACGTCTTTCCTCCACCCATGCTGGTCAGGGTGGGCGGTGGCGCTTCGTGGTGCAGCAGCATTGTTTCGGTGGCATTGCGGCCGCGAAAGGGCAATTTGCCTGTCAGTGCCTGGAATAGCGAGCAACCTAATGAATAGATATCGGAGCGAGCGTCTACCTTTTGACTGCTCGATTGCTCCGGACTCATGTAACTGGGGCTGCCGCAAACTTCGCCCACGGCTGTCAGTTTTTGTATGTCTGGTTTCATGTCCTCGTCAAATTTGACCAGGCCAAAATCCACTACTTTGACCCGGGCGCCGAAGGCATCAGGGGCATCAAGAATGACAAAATTTGCCGGTTTTACATCCCTGTGCAAAAATGCCCTTGCGATGGGCGTAGCTGAGTCCGGCACAGATTTCTACAAAAAGAGGCAGGGCCAATTCAATAGGCATCGGTCCTTGCTTGTCCAGTTTGTCGAGGAGGTTGTCCCCCTGGAGCAAGTCCATGACATAAAAAGGTAAGCGTCCGTCGTGGAGGCCAAAATTATAAATGGAGATTATATTTGGATGACTGAGCTTGGCGATGGCCTGGGCTTCATGCTGGAAACGCACCACTGCATTTTCGTTGAGCTGGGCAGTCGTCAGTACTTTGAGGGCATATTCAGCCGACATCGAGACATGCCTGACTCTGAAGACCAGGCCCATAGCACCGCGGCCCAGCTGGTCGACGATTTCATAGCTGCCGCCCACCTGGTCCCCGGGCTTAAACAAGTCGGAAGCAAATGGGCCCGGCTCGCTGCTTGGCGGCGCCATGGACTGCGAGATAATAGTCGCTTCCTGAGGTTGGCCATCGTGTGAATCAGTCGATTGCATTGGGTCCCCCACCTAGGGGCAAAAGCCTCGCTGTGACAAGGTCTGAAATTGCTGGGGATACCCTGCACCTGTCGCTCATTGGCTAAGCTGCCCTGTTTGAGCGAGAATTGCCCGTGTATCAATTCTAACCGATGCTACCGCTCCCTATCGTTGCCAAATAACTGCTATGTTGCCCTGGGCATTGGTATTAATGCATCGACTAAGCCTTTCCGGGCAAAAACATGGCCAGGCCGGCAAAAAGAAAATGATAGGTGACGGCAATTGTATAATTTGAACATCTTGTCGTCGCGCCATCTGGTCATACGCCGTATTTGATAAGTGAATGCAATTGCCACAAGAACAGGCCAGCTATGGAAATAAGTCTCGATGTCCAAAGTGCGGTAAAAGCATTGGCCAGATGCGACGATCAGGTTCGATCACTTCCTACGTATTTGGTGCCTTCGATTGTAGTTGCTCCAGGTCAACTGACTTGGCCGGGGCCAATGCCAGCAATGGAGCCCTGGCTGACGAGAGCGGTTTTGACTTCTGCCCGAAATGCGGTCTTGGCAAAAAGGGACAATCAAAGGCCGGTTCGCTGACAGGATTTTTGTTTCAAAATACGAGCTGTAAGTGCCCTCCGGAACAGGCATTTGCTGACGGCAAGATGAGTGCCAGGTTTTGGAAATTAAGACAGACCGGATCCGGGACTATCTTTTCTCCTGCCGCCGCCGAACAGAGCAAAAAGGACCACGCCGCCATTGTTATTGACCTGCTCCCGGGCGCCATTATTGGTGGTGCGTATGAGATTGTCAGTTTGCTTGGCCGGGGCGGAATGGGGGAAGTGTATCTGGCAAGGCATAATACCCTCGGCAAAAAATGTGCCCTTAAAGTTATACCTCCCGATCAGGTGACCGAGATCGGCTGGCAGAGATTTCAGCTTGAGGCCAGAGCTGTAGCCAAGCTGGAGCATATCAATCTAGTGAGAGTCACCGATCTGGGCATTCATGAAGGGTGCCTGCCTTTTTACGCCATGGATTTTGTCGATGGCAAAAACCTGGCTGAAATCCTGGCCGAGCAAGGACGAATGCCACTAAGCATGGTGCTGGAAATTTTTACACAAGTTTGTGATGGCGTCGAATTTGCGCATAGAGGCGGAATATTGCACCGCGACCTCAAGCCCGCCAATATCATGCTGACAGCATCAGGCACCGGAGTGAAACAGGCCAAGGTGCTGGATTTTGGTCTGGCAAAATTAACCGGTCATGACCGCGATAAACAAAGCCTCACCGCCATCGGCGATGTGTTTGGCAGTCCGTTTTATATGAGCCCGGAGCAGTGCAATGGGGAAAGGCTGGACGATCGCTCTGACATATACTCGCTTGGATGCACCATGTTTGAGTGTTTGACCGGGCGACCTCCCTTCACCGGGCACCTGGCCGCAGCTGTTATTTTTGGCCATCTGGAAGCGGATCCACCCAGCCTCGAAAGTGTGGTTGGTCCCCGAGTCTTTCCAGATTCGTTGGAAATTGTCATGGCAAAATTGTTGCGTAAAAACCCGGTGGAGCGCTATCAAACCCTCTTAGAGGTGCGCTCCGACTTGGTAAAAGTTTTGCAGGGAGAAGAGGTATTGCCGGTTTATATGAGCAGAAGCGCCCACAAGCCGGCTAATACTCATAAGTCGATAGGAGCAGACGATTCGGTTCAGCCGTCCAGATCGGTACCCGTAGCTCCGTTCGTAGTCGCCTTCCTCTCGATTAGTGCTCTGCTTTTGACCGGTGCTGTTGTGCTTATCAATGACCACGCCTTTAAAATGATTCCCTCTAAGGCAAAAGCGATTCCAAAACAAAGTCGCGATCCCGTCTTCTTCAATTCAAAGGTGGCCGAGGACATAGTGCAGACAGATCGGGCCATGGCTCAAGCAAAACCCGTGAAAGTCAACTCTTTTCTCTATGCTATAGACATCAATCCCCATCAACTTCGATACAAGTTTCCCACTGACCAATCATTGGGCCGGCTTGAGTGGCTGTTTTTTGGACCAGATGGAAAAGCACAAACGGGACATTGTGAAGCTAGAGGATTCGTTTCAATACCGGCCGGTGCCTTGCTCAGCATACAGCCAGGTGCAGCACTCTTGACACAGCCTGAACTCTTCAACGGTTTTGGACCGAATGATCTCGATGGGATTTTCCTTTACTCACCATATGAATGGAATGATAAACATATTGCCGCAATCAGTAGATTAACCGGTCTAAAGAGTCTCACGCTCAATCACGCATTTGTCACAGACAACTCCATCGACGACCTCAATAAAATTTTAGAGCTGACGCATCTTCGTGCGGAAAACACCGGTTGGACTGGACAGGGCTTAAGCAAGCTAAAGACGTTACCAGAGTTGGAGTCACTAATCTATTCTGGACAAGGTGGCGTATCTTTTATGAAAAGGATGGCTAATTCCAAGTTGCTTAAAGAGCTAAAACTAGAGTCTTGCAACCTTCTTGATGCCGATATGAAGATCATATCGACAATTCCAAATCTGACGATTCTTGATTTGAGCCGCAACCCTGAGCTGACTGACCGGGGTATTTCCTGCCTTGAAGGCCTTAAGAATTTACGAGAGCTTTATATCGACAGTACGGGAGTTTCTCCAGCTTGCATCAAAACGCTCAAATATTTGCCCCTGCGCATCCTAAAAATAGATATCGCCAACTGGACCCGCGAGCAAGTAATCATGCTCGAATCAGCCATACCCGGTTGTCATATTCGAAAAGTGGGAGTTAGTCTTTCTAAAACCCTCGTCCCCACTGCAAAACAGAGTTCAGGCGGTAAAAAGGTAAAACAGCAAGATGAGGTCTTTTTGCCTGAGTGGCGACAATTCGTGCGTGAGCACGACTAACTCGTGAACTGGCCAGAGACTAAACGCTGGCCAATATAGAAAATTATTTGAGCCTTGGCAGCAGCCATCCAGGCAGATGCGATCAATTCAGTCTGGACGACAATGTGAGCTCATCGCTCTCTTTCATTGCCGAATAACTGCTTCATTGCCTTGGGCATTGGTCTGGATGTATCCACTTCAATCGTGCGCTCGTTTTCGTATTTGACCAGACCGGGTTTGTCTTTGGCTACTTTGCGCACAAACTTGCACTGTGTATAGACCACCCTCACCTTGGCACCGTGCGTGGCTTTTGAAAGGCGTGCGGCAATTTGAGCAGCTTCAAAAATTGTTGTCTGAGGCGGTTCCTGTTTGGAGGAGGGAATGCGAATCAGCACATGGGCGCCGCCCTGGCCCAGCACATGAAACCAGAGATCGTTCGGCTGGGCCAGGCGTGAAAGCAGGTAATCATTTTCGTTGCGATTACGCCCGACATAAATAGTCCAGCCATCGCCCGATTGCACGCTCAAAATTTTTGAGTCGCCGCCTTTTTTGGGCTTGGCCTTCGGCTTGACTAATTCATGCGGCTTGCGTCCGCCCAGGTTGTCCTTCAGTGCGCGCAACTCCTGCAAATCGCGGGCGGTGTCAACCTGGGCCAGTTGTGCCTCCAGCGTGCTCCTTCTTGTCTGTGCCTCCTGTACCGACTGGCTTGCTGCACCGTGCCGGGCCCGGCTTTTAGCAAATTGACGGTAGTAGGACTGGGCATTTTGAGCAGTTGAAAGATTGGGGTTGAGTTTGATGCGCAGGGTCGGTTTGCCACCACCATTGGCCCCTTGATCAAAAATGTCTTCGGTTTCAAGCAACTCCTGGCCCGGCTTTATTTCGGCCAGTTTGGCCAGGATCAGATCCCCATATTTTTTCAGGTTGCTTATGTCGTCGTCACCC
>Ga0207011_1153_pt1 | contig 10978 bp, 14 predicted proteins | sample Alteio_BWMinCont_79_FD_153466 | JGI IMG/M metagenome (GOLD analysis project Ga0207011, IMG submission 153466) | Enriched cells from forest soil in Barre Woods Harvard Forest LTER site, Petersham, Massachusetts, United States -... | ecosystem: Environmental > Terrestrial > Soil > Temperate forest >...
TGCGGACCGCCTCTCTTGCCAGTCAACATCTGATTGATTGCGCCTATGGCGTTGCCGGGGATCTGGAAGGGGCTTTCTGGATTGTCGATGCCTGACTTGGAAATCGCCGTAACTTCAGTGGTTCCACACATGGCGCTAATGTGACGAGCACTGAAAAGGTCCCCAGGTCCAGTCGCCATGTACGCCTGGAAGCCTGCATTCGCTAAATACGTTTGCCACCCATTATTTGGGATTAACGAAGCAAGTTGGTTCAAATCCTGTATCTCGTAAATCACCTGCACCCCGTGCCCGGCTCCCATGGCGTTTAAAGTGCTGATACTATTGAGGTTGCCGACACAGGTCACGAATTCTTGCAATATGCCTAGCACTTTCATTTACTCCTCCTCTTCCCGCAGGCATGCATCCGCCCACGCGTTGGTAATTGTTCGCATCCAGCCAGAGCAAGACATCACATATCTGGCCGGAAGAATCACATACACGGTCATGGGCGTACGTTTCATGTCCCTGAAGTCGAAGGTGGACCGACGCATGTTGTCGGCGATCGACTTATTTCCCACGAAGCCAAGGCCCGTGATCGCCGAGGAAATGATGCTTTTAATTTCCTTGTTGTCCTTGGCCGGCTCCGCGAAGCGACTGAGCTTTTCTACTACGTGGTCAGAGACGCCTTCCGTGGTGATTGCCCGCTCGCATAGCGCGTGCAGATTGTTGTCGCAGATTGCTCGATAGACATCGGGTAGAGAGTGCGTGTCCATTTCCTGCCTCAGATACATCGCCATACCGGCCACGAGCTGGCGAGCGCTGTCGATCCAGTGGCGCTCGTGGCCTGAATAGGGAGCCAGCCTTCCGCCAGACAATTTGCGTCGGCTGCGAACGTCTCCGAGTTGGGGTCAAGTGTTGTCCCAATCGGATCAAACTGTCCATGTTCAAAGCCGCCCAAGTGTCTTGGGTAAACTTTAAACGGATTGAGAAGAATCACGCGTTGCTTCAACACATCACGCCGATAAGCCCCTGTGACGCACGCAGCTTCCGCCTTCGGATCGAGGACAAAAGTGCTGTGCTCCGCTGTTAGCAGCATCGGGACGAGTATCGAGGCAAATTTCGATGAACGGGCCGGTCCGATGATCGCTCCGTGCGAAGGCCCTCCGTAGTACAGCGGGTCCTTGCACGACTTATTCCAGTAGCCAATGCGGAGCTTCATATGATCATGCCCCGCTCTCTCACTTCATCCATGCTTGCTTTGCGGCTTGCGCTTGCGCCATGAACGGCAGGAAACGAACTCTTGAGCGCTTGGCCCCGTTCACGGGCGATCTTGGTTCCATCTTTGATGAACAGCGCACCATAGACTGCCGAACCCACCCACGCCAGCATTAGGGCGCCTACCACGCCATAGGCTATGTTCTCGTAATTTATGCCAATAATAATTGCCGGAATTATAGAAAGTGCACCGGCCACGCCCCCAACGCGCTTATATGCCGCTTCGCCAACATACAGCTCAGGAATGACCTCAATGCTGAGCGCTTTTCCGTGCGCAATTCCACCAAGCACGTTCTCTTTTGTACCCGCGACAAGCACAACGCCGTAATTGTCGCTCATCATCCTCAGGGCCGCTTCGTAGACTTGTGGATCTCCCCAGACGTTCCAGATACGACGCTGTTTGAACAACACCCCGCTTCCATTCGGAAGCGATACTTGCCACCCTCCAGATTTCTTCTCGACGGTTGCACCTTCACCGAAGTACTCGGGCACTTGGCGAGTGCTGAAACCACGCCTCGGATTGTCGTTTACCTTGAACCCGTATGCTTCGCACCACTCGATGAAGGCTTTCGTATCTTTCTTGCTCGCGCCGCCGTAGATCCCGATACCTCCGCGAACCTCGTTTACCAAATCGCAGCACTCGTATACGGCTTGTTCGTAATCCTCATGTGAGGCCTTGTTTCTGTCGCAGCTCGTTATCTGTTCCGGCGAGAAGGTAGCAACCACCCCACATGGAAACTTTACCTTCCATCCATTTCCGCCGCGCACCCGACACTGCTCAATCGTCGCATCGCATGGCAACAACCTCTCCCGTAAAATCTCTTCTGTGATTAGTGACTTCATATAGCTCCTTTCATTTCCCGACCTTCTGTAAATCATCTTTGAATTCGTCTAGCGGTATTAATCCGTACCGACCCTACGAGCCGTCCTCGTTGATCAACTGCACGACGACCCGCTTCATTCCACCGTTGGAGAGCGTGGTGTAAACGAGCGCACTCCCGCTATCGCGAAGCGTAGGAATGTACCTTGCCCCTCCGCCGAGTAGTTCCTCATCGAACAACGACTGGGCGCGCATGTGCTCTTCGAGCTGCCGCCTTACATTCGGGTCGGCCGCCGTAATCCCCGCCCACTCGCTGACTGCGATAAACGGGACATCTCTATGCACGGTGGAAAGCTCGAAAGGTTTTTCCGGCTGATGAACCGCCTGCACTGTTGTGGGTTTGGCCCAATGCGCCAGCACCGAAACGATGAAGCTGAGCATGTTCACAACGCCAACCGCGGCGGCAATGAAGATGGCGAGTAGTGCAAGTCGCAACCGGCGCTTGGCGCTGACCTCGGAAGCCTTCTGCTTTACTGACTTAGTATCCTGTCCCTCGGGTTTTACAAAGCCGATTGATTCCACATGTGCCCTTTCTTTACGTCCGCCATCCCTTCGCTCAAGAGGCTTCTCCGGCCGCGATGTTGTCCCCTCGTGGGTGCGGAGTCAGCTTCGCTGTCGTGTTGCCATCAAGGGAGCCATTTCTTCGCGCTCACAAACGCGCGCGACGGACCCCTCGTATACCTGTCAAGAGCCTCCGAGATGAAAGCCCGGCGCGCGCTACGCTTGGCGGGATCGGTTTCCTCCTCGTCGGCGAGAAGCATGGCCTCTCCGATCTCCGACGCGAGCCTCTTGCGGTCGTCCCGCTCCTGCGCGCGGCGTCGACGGCGGATCTCCTCAAGCGCCGCGGCCACGGAATCCTCGCGTCCGAGGAGAGCGTCAAGCTTACTCTTTTTTTGTCTGTCTTGATTCATATCTCAAATGCGGAAATCGCAATCTCCCAAGGCTCTCTCCACGCGCGGACAAAACGAAGCTCGATCCGAATCTTACGCGGCAAGCTTCTTCCGAAGCAGCCGTCGCGTCCGAGACAGCGCGCTGTTAAGCGCCTGCCGTGAAATGCCCATCTCAAGCGCCACGAGCGAATGTTCACACTCTTGTAGATAGACGCGTGAACACATGAGCCGCTGTCGCTCGTCGCACAAATGCAAAATAATACGTTCAGCGTCAATTGCCGCCAAATTGACGGCCGCCGGCACGGCTACCTTGTCTTCTGGTTCCAATTGACGCGTGCCGTGGCGCGCCCGAAAATCGGAGCGCAGCTTGTTAGTACAAATCGTCCGGACCCACCAAACAAGAAGCTTTGCGTTTCGGAGCTGACCCAACCGCTCCCAACCTGTGGTCCAACCCGACTGAACCGCGTCCTCCGCAGTGGCGCGGGGAACACCACGTCGCATGAACGTTCGGACCATCGGCTCAAAATTTCTTTGGTAGGCTTCGCCGTAAAGTTCGCGGGTCATACGGCTTTGCCCCCAGCGCCGGCATCCGCCGATGAACCGAGTTCAGCAGCACAAGGCTTTCGAGGTGTTTCTGGATCGGCAATGTGGCGGAGCCGCCGGCGCTCACTGAGGTCTTCGAGGGGCTCGTCTTCGGCGGCGCTCTCTCCCCACAGTTCCCGCGCCAATGCTGCGGCGGCGGTCTGCTCTTCGGCAGTGCCCGTCACGCTTTGAATCTCGTTCTCAAGGACGACAACCTTCCCGCCAGTCTCGGTTGTAATTGTGTAGCCGCCCGTCAGGCGCGGGCCGAAGGTCGCGTGAGCGCCGAATAGTCGATTAACCAAGTCGCGTGTTAGTTGCATGAGGTCCTTTTCATTAACTTTTTCCAAGCCTCGTCGCCAAAAAAAGACAGTTGCTTCGCAACCTCCGGGCGCTCTATAGTGCGCCGCGCCACCAAATCTCATGAGAAACGCTTGCAACGCGTCATTCCGAAAGATGGCAAGATATTCATGTGCCCGAACCGGGCCGCACCCATCGTGGGCGTCACGTCGCAGAGCCTTGACACTTGGCTCCGCCGCGCCGTGACTTCGTACGGCTATCCTTTGCACGTGACCAAGGATGGAAAGCATCGCTTGGTTGAAGAGGACGACGTCAGGATCATGGCGAGAGTCAATCGGGCATTCCCACTCACGAAGGCAGGGCCGGGTACTCGCGAACGCCGTGAGAAAATGAAGAGCTACGCGCTCAGGCTTCGCGCAGCTTCGGCGATCCGCCCTTAGCTGCGTGATCACGCTCAACGTTGCCGTTACTACAGACACACCTGTGCCTGTGACATAAGATGTCCTCTCTGGGTTGTTTGGTTTTGAACTGACGGGCCTCCGCGGTTATCGGCGCGAGGCGTGTTTCCGAAGTGCTTTCGTGTCAGTCACTTCCGCTGCTTTTTGTCATTCACTTCTCCCTTCGCTAAAGCCTTGTAGCCAGAGCGTATACTGGATTCGAGAAATTTGCGAACGTCTGGTTGGCTCAAAAGAGCTATTCTGGCGTTTTCGCGCCATGCCTACTCCAAACCTCCTTCGCTACATCGCACACCTCGCTTTCCAGAAGAATCCTCCGACGAATCCCGAGATCGCTAAGCTCCTCGTCAAGGAAGGGGTCCTGAAGAATCCCAACAAGAAAAAGGTGGCGGAACTCATTCAAGATGCCGGCCGGTGGCTCATCGAGCGAGATCAGAACCTTCAGAGATTCGAAAATCCGCGGATCGATATGCCGCTGAGCGTACGACTCCGCGATGCTTATGCACGGCGCACGAAGTTGAACCTAGCGTTGGTACCACATCGGTACGTTCTAGACAGGGAAGACTCACAGAAAATGCTTTCCACTCCATCCGACATGCTTCGAGACCACCTAGAACGTCAGATGGCGGCTGCGGAGGAGGAGAGACGGGAACTTCATGTGGCGATTTCAGGCGGCAACCGCATTTTAGACGCTTTGAAAGGACTCGCCACGGTACGGAGACCAAATGTCCATTTCTATGCCGCAGCCGCCATAGGTCGGGGCAACATGAGAAAGCTGTCGCACATAACCCCAGAAATCAACGCGACCATAGCATGGGAGCATTCCGGCATGCATCCCGGTCACCTGCACTACGTTACTGTTCCACCACCATCAATCCCGATTGACTCAACGATGACACCTGCGGAACGATACAAAACCGCCATAACGTACCTTCGCCGGCATGCGGAGGAGTTGTACGCAGATGATGCGATATCCAAATTTATTTCTGACCTTGAACAAGCCGACTTATTCGTTTGTGATGTCACCTCCATTGACGGAAAAGACAATCCGTTCACCGATGGTTTGCTGGATAGCTATGGTATAAGCATCGACATGCTGAAGAAGGATGGAGTAAAAGGGGCGATCAATTATGAGATGATAGTTGATCCCCCCCAGTTAAGTCGGGCCTACCCCGAATATGATCACCAATTGCATTTGGACTCACTGTTTCTCAATGCTGGCTATGCTCGTGGTGGCACCTGGTACTTTTCAAGTGAACTATTCAGCCACCCCAGTGTGGACCCAGATGTAGATGCAAATGTCTTGAAGGACGTGATTGTGCTGGGCGAGAAAGAAGAAATGTGGCTTTTACGGCTTGCCATCGAAAGAGATTTTGTCAATGTCGTAATTACGGATCAATACACCGCCCGTCATATAGCTCCCGAACCGTTGCCTTCTCGACAACCAAAAGACGACTCTACCGATCCCTCTGCTCTTGACAACCTTGTGGGCTTGTCGTAGCGCGCTTGGGTTGGCCAGCAGACTTTTGGGCGAGGTGATTTCTCTGCCGGGATCGCCGAAGGGGGTCACGCTAAGTTAAACGCGGAAAAGGTTAAGAAATCTCCCGCCCGCATGGCCACTCATGTCGACGCCGTGTGGATTTGCTTTCGACGAAGCGCCTGTCCGTGCCGAAATCCAAAGCCTTGGGCGTCGCCCGGACGGGGCCGGGCCGCGCTCTCGTGCTCCGCACGGAGCCATGTGTGGACGACCCCACATGTGTGGACGACCCCACAAGTGTCAAGAAATTTGTCAGCCCAAACAATCCGACGATTTGAGAACCGCAATCAGGGTTTCGCAATTGTGATTGCTCGTCTATAAACGGCGTTTCTCATGGACCTATTGGAATGCTTCTCAACACTTTCTGGTTACCAGCCCATAGGACTGGTATCTCTTCTTCTGATCACAAAGGCTCAAATGGAGATCTCAAGAAAACTCTGTTGACGTAAGAACTGAACAGACGTTGCGTACATGTGTCCGGCTTTTGTTTGTTCCCTTGATGCCGGAGCGATCCGGGTTTAGGAACTAGCCCTGATGGAATCCGCATATCGAATGCCAATCAGTCCCGCGCAATCGAAGTTGCCTGGCTCCGTGTGGTTTCATTCGATCAGCGGCTTGCGCTGTTTCAGTATTCCGTCATTCTCCTTGAACTCCTGTTGCTCGCTCTGAGCGCCTGTTACCTCTAGAATCTATGCTGCTACCGCGGCTTCGACGGCGAAGTCGCGATACGTTTCCCCCTTGGCAAGAACGACCCAGGCGACGCGTGCCATTTTGTTAGCCAACGCTACCGTTGCCACTCTGGGCGTTTTGCGCAGAAGCAGCTGCCTGAACCATGTACCTCCAGGGACCTTGTCACGACGACTACCTTTAAGCATGGCCGTTGCTCCAACCACCAGGAGCGTGCGCAACTGAGCGTTTCCACGTTTCGATATTCTTCCAAGCCGCTCCTTACCGCCGCTGGAATTCTGCTTCGGCACGAGGCCAATCCACGCTGAGAACTCCCGCCCAGATTTGAATTGCTTCCCATTGCCAATCGCTCCGATGATAGCCGTGGCAGTCACAGTCCCGATGCCCGGAATTCCAGCCAACCTACGGCTCTCGTTATTGCTGCGATGCCACTGCTGCATCTGCTTTTCAAGTTCACGAATTTCCTCTTTGATGCCCCCGAACTGTTTCACAAGGGAAAGAAGTACTTTGACTGCAAATGGAGGAACCAACGAACTCGACTGCTCTTCGACGGCCGCCACGGCCTGCGCGACTCCGATATTACCCAGTGGAAACACCAGCCCAAACTCGGCGAGGTGCGCGCGCAGAGCGTTGACCGTCTGCACCCGCTGACCGACTAAGAGCTCCCGCGCCCGATGCAGAACCTGGATTTCTTGCTGTTCGACTGTCTTGATAGCGACAAAACGCATCGATGGGCGGCTAACGGCTTCGCAGATCGCAGCGGCATCCGCCCGGTCGTTCTTCTGCCGTCGAACATAAGGCTTAACATATGCCGGAGGTATCAGCTTTACGACGTGGCCGACCTTTTCAATTTCGCGTGCCCAATACGTCGACGTCGCACAGGCTTCAATCCCCACGAGACATGACGGCAGTTCGGCAAACCAATTCAGAACGTCCTTCCGGGAGAGCTGCTTCTGAACCATAATATTGCCGTCCGCATCGACGCCGTGGACCTGAAATACACGCTTTGCAATATCAAGCCCGATCGTAGTAGTTTTCCTCATAGCCAATCTCCTGATGTTGGTGGTTAAGCTGATCCGACCTATGACGCAGTTCAACGCCATTTAAAAGAGGGGTCGTCCACCCCATCAGTCCCTCCGTGGACTCCGGGCCTGTCTCCGCCCTCCGGGTTTCGATCGCTGACGCGCCCGCTGCCACGTTCGCTGCTATTTTGTCGGAGGCCTTCCGGCCATGTCCGTGGTGGGTTCGGAATCATCACCGGCTTACCGTTTTCGAGCCTCCCGCACGGGGCGGGGCAAAGGCACTTTAGCCGCCGCCGCTTGCTGTCAATGACGGATTGTTGGTTCCCGTCCGCCGCCCGGCGGACTCCGTCCTGGGGCGGCACAGTCACCCCAAAATCCTATGACAGCCACGCTTGTTGCGACGGCTTGTGTGCCTTCCTCGCCCCCGCCGTGGGGGTCACTCAAAAAGGAGGCAATCCAATGACGAACAACACGAAACTCACCGAAGCTGAACTCGTCCGGTTCACCGGCGGCGATGATTACTACCGGCATTCCCTTAACCGAAAGATCCTCTACACCGACGGCGCCCGTTTCGTGGCCGAACGTGCAGGCGCTTTCTGGCTGCTCGACGAAATTGCGCTCATCCAGCCCGACGACAAGCGGGTCGCTGCGGAGGAGTTCCGGGCGTGGAAACTCGTTGTCCGGCCCGACCGTACCGCCACGCTCACCTGCGACGATGGCAACGGCCATATCGTTTTCACCAAGGAGATCGAGTACACGGATTTCCCGCTCGACGAAATCACGCTCTGGTACGCGAACAACGTCATCTACCTGCCGAGCGAACATTGACGACCCGGAGGAAAACATCTCGCCCGTCGAGGCTCGCGCAGCAACGCAGGCTTGGGCGAGCGATGTTCTTGTTGTGAGCAACTCTCGACGGAAGTTATGGGTGACGGGAACGCTCACCCATTCTCGCCTGGGCGACCGGAATTATCAGGTTCCGGGTTTGTTGGGGTACGGAATCTCGATTTCGGCGTAGCTGCCGGACTTGACCAAATTGAGCACCGCCGCAATCTTGTCGACGTGCAGTTGGACGCGCGGCCATTGTGGCGTGCTCAACACCACCAAGGCTATTTTGCGGCCTGTCAAATTCTGCTGGTACCGCATGTTGTTGTCGGCGGTGAGGAGCAGATGGAACCCGGCACGCTCCGCTTCCGCCAGAAGGTCGCCGTTGGTCAGCCTGTCCCACCCTCTGTCTTTGGCTTTTGTAACGCTGTGGCCCGTCAGATAGGAAGCCAGGGGAGCCGGTGTACTGTGATCAAACAGGATGAGCATCGTGGGCAGGTGTCTTGTCAGCCATGACCGGAGCGGCGACGCTACGTGCCGCGAACTCCAGAACCTCGATCACCTGATCCTTCGCGATGTCGAACCACTCCGAGATCTGATCGACCGTCGCTCCAGCTTCGAGGTTTTCGAACACGGCAGAGACGGGCAGCCGGGTGTCGCGAAACACCCAAGCGCCGTTTAATCGCCCCGGCACGCTTTCCACGACGGGGCATTGTGACCAATCGAGTGTTGCCATGTTCTGCCCTCCTCCTTCAGGTTAACCCGGCCAGCAGTGTACGCGAAGCGGGGCAGGGGTGTCTACTTGTCTCCGGCGTTCCGGGGCGGATTGATTTGCGAACATTGCGTCGCCAGGATGGGGCCGGGCCGCGCTGCGCTCTCATGCTCCGCACGGAGCCATGTGTGGACGACCCCACAAGTGTCAAGAAATTTGTCAGCCCAAACAATCCGACGATTTGAGAACCGCAATCAGGGTTTCGCAATTGTGATTGCTCGTCTATAAACGGCGTTTCTCATGGACCTATTGGAATGCTTCTCAACACTTTCTGGTTACCAGCCCATAGGACTGGTATCTCTTCTTCTGATCACAAAGGCTCAAATGGAGATCTCAAGAAAACTCTGTTGACGTAAGAACTGAACAGACGTTGCGTACATGTGTCCGGCTTTTGTTTGTTCCCTTGATGCCGGAGCGATCCGGGTTTAGGAACTAGCCCTGATGGAATCCGCATATCGAATGCCAATCAGTCCCGCGCAATCGAAGTTGCCTGGCTCCGTGTGGTTTCATTCGATCAGCGGCTTGCGCTGTTTCAGTATTCCGTCATTCTCCTTGAACTCCTGTTGCTCGCTCTGAGCGCCTGTTACCTCTAGAATCTATGCTGCTACCGCGGCTTCGACGGCGAAGTCGCGATACGTTTCCCCCTTGGCAAGAACGACCCAGGCGACGCGTGCCATTTTGTTAGCCAACGCTACCGTTGCCACTCTGGGCGTTTTGCGCAGAAGCAGCTGCCTGAACCATGTACCTCCAGGGACCTTGTCACGACGACTACCTTTAAGCATGGCCGTTGCTCCAACCACCAGGAGCGTGCGCAACTGAGCGTTTCCACGTTTCGATATTCTTCCAAGCCGCTCCTTACCGCCGCTGGAATTCTGCTTCGGCACGAGGCCAATCCACGCTGAGAACTCCCGCCCAGATTTGAATTGCTTCCCATTGCCAATCGCTCCGATGATAGCCGTGGCAGTCACAGTCCCGATGCCCGGAATTCCAGCCAACCTACGGCTCTCGTTATTGCTGCGATGCCACTGCTGCATCTGCTTTTCAAGTTCACGAATTTCCTCTTTGATGCCCCCGAACTGTTTCACAAGGGAAAGAAGTACTTTGACTGCAAATGGAGGAACCAACGAACTCGACTGCTCTTCGACGGCCGCCACGGCCTGCGCGACTCCGATATTACCCAGTGGAAACACCAGCCCAAACTCGGCGAGGTGCGCGCGCAGAGCGTTGACCGTCTGCACCCGCTGACCGACTAAGAGCTCCCGCGCCCGATGCAGAACCTGGATTTCTTGCTGTTCGACTGTCTTGATAGCGACAAAACGCATCGATGGGCGGCTAACGGCTTCGCAGATCGCAGCGGCATCCGCCCGGTCGTTCTTCTGCCGTCGAACATAAGGCTTAACATATGCCGGAGGTATCAGCTTTACGACGTGGCCGACCTTTTCAATTTCGCGTGCCCAATACGTCGACGTCGCACAGGCTTCAATCCCCACGAGACATGACGGCAGTTCGGCAAACCAATTCAGAACGTCCTTCCGGGAGAGCTGCTTCTGAACCATAATATTGCCGTCCGCATCGACGCCGTGGACCTGAAATACACGCTTTGCAATATCAAGCCCGATCGTAGTAGTTTTCCTCATAGCCAATCTCCTGATGTTGGTGGTTAAGCTGATCCGACCTATGACGCAGTTCAACGCCATTTAAAAGAGGGGTCGTCCACCCCATCAGTCCCTCCGTGGACTCCGGGCCTGTCTCCGCCCTCCGGGTTTCGATCGCTGAC
>Ga0207011_1230_pt1 | contig 10939 bp, 10 predicted proteins | sample Alteio_BWMinCont_79_FD_153466 | JGI IMG/M metagenome (GOLD analysis project Ga0207011, IMG submission 153466) | Enriched cells from forest soil in Barre Woods Harvard Forest LTER site, Petersham, Massachusetts, United States -... | ecosystem: Environmental > Terrestrial > Soil > Temperate forest >...
GAGGTTGGCCCGGCTTCGCATTTTCTAATTAAGATCGCGTATCAGGCATATCATCAGCGAAACGCTTATGAAGGCGAGTAAGAGAGAAACAATAAGCGCGGTTGTAGCAGTGGGCATATCAACCATTTTTTTAAGCCGATTAATTGACCGCCAGTAATCGAATGCCCCACCAAGTAATCCTGAAACTCCAAGCAGCATTAAAACAAGTCCCAGGTGTTTGGGATAAGCAGCGTTTGTGCCCTGCAGCGAGCCATTTTGAATCAACACATGCACAAATTTTGCCAGGGTAAAGCCAAAGGCACAAAGAGAAATTGAAGTGCGCACCCAGGCCAGGAGTGTTCGGTCCATGGCAAGCAAGGTCCGCATTCTCGCCATCTCCAGCTGGCTTTCCCCTGCCGGCACCGGGCTTCCTTCGCTCACTCAGAGGTATCCTTTCATCAGTTAGGGAGCTTCCTGCCCAAGAAGCTCGAAGTCTTCCAGAAGCCCAATCGTCACACTGTTGTCTTCAATCAGTTTGCAGGCCACTATTTTTGAACCATCGGCTTCTTCACCCTGGATAATTATGCAAGGTCTCTTCTGGCCGTTGAGGGACAGGATTGCGTATTGTGGTATCAAAATGTCCAGGGGCTCCGAGCCTGCACATTCAACTGCTTGCGCATCTTCCACACCAGTTAGTTTAGAAACCTGCTCGGCGGCAAGTTTTTTAGGAAAACCAAAAACAGCCAGATCCTGATCGATATCTTCCTGGGTTGCCACTCTTCCCGAAATGAAACCGGAGGATGGCAGGGGCGGCCACTGCACCTTCGATCTTTTTTCTTTTTTGCTGGAAGGGTCCATTGAGAAAATCCGTTTCCGCGCTTCTCGCCGGCGCATACGATACCGCTAAAAGGTTTGAAATGCAAGGTCCGCCTAAACTATCCGGCCTGGCAGTAGACTTTGTATAATGGGCCCTTATTCCATGCACCGTTAGCCGACCAACAAATGAAGTTGCTGTGCCAATCTACTCGAAAGCAATGAGAGAAATCCTGTTGAAAACCTTCCTTATTAGCGGCGACCGTATATCTAAATTGGCATGCTTGCTGGTGTTGGGTATTTTGCAAACTTCTTTATCTTGTCCAGCTTCTTATGCCGACAAGCAGCAGAGCAGTCCGGTTGTGATAACAGACTGCACTGGTAAAAAGGGAAAACTGAAGGTGTCCGATGCACGGGCAATTAAACTGACCGTGGAAATGGCAAAGGAGAGTTTTACTTCGGATGAGCCTTTGTCCCTGACTCTGACATTTTTGAACACGTCAGACAGGACGGCTTCCATCATGTTGCCGCAGGGGGCGGATGCAAAAGGCCTGTTTACATATGAAATTGTCCAGTCGGACTGCAACAAAAAGTGGTCGGCACAGCAGTGCAGTCCAAGAAGCTATGCTGCTGACTTGCGGCGTATGATCGATGCCGGCGCTTCTTGCAATTACCATGAATCGGAGCTGGGTTTTCAGACTGGGGAATTACCTTACTCGAATTTTTTGCCGCCCGGCCACTACCGCCTGACTGCAACCTATGATGGCCAGAGGACCTTTTATCCGCAAAATAAGATTCCGCTTTGTCTCAAGTCAAATTCAGTAAAATTTTCGATTATGGCAAAGTGACTATAATTGATTCGGGCACTTAAGCAGGTTGTGATCGTGCAGGGAATTAGTTATTGTCATGTCTGACAATTTGTTTGTGCTGCTGCTGGGATTTGTTGGCGCTGTTGCCGGGGCCATTGCTTCGGTTGCCGGATTTGGCATTGGCAGCATACTGACACCGGTCTTAAGTTTGCATGTCGGCACAAAAGTTGCGGTGGCAGCCGTATCCATACCACACCTGATTGGCACTGCGATGCGCTGCTGGCATTTGAAAAAAAACATTGACCGCAAGGTTCTGCTCAGTTTTGGTATCACAAGTGCTGTCGGCGGACTGACCGGTGCCACCATATACAGTTGCATCAAAAGCCCGCCTTTGACCCTGGTGTTTTCTGCAATTCTCCTGTTTGCCGGTACGCTGGGCGTAACTGGACTGGGAGAGAAGCTGCGCCTTAGGGGGCCGGCCGCATGGATTGCCGGTGCCCTGTCGGGACTGCTGGGCGGACTCGTGGGAAACCAGGGCGGCATCCGCAGTGCCGCCATGTTTGGATTTGATTTGAACAAACATGCCTTTGTTGCTACAGCCACCGCCATTGGACTCTTTGTAGACGCTGCCCGCATGCCGGTGTATTTTTCCTCCCAGCTAAACCAGATTGCCCAGATCTGGACCTTAGTGGCCGCGGCTTCAGTTGGTGTGGCCGTCGGTACCTTTGCGGGAATGGGTCTTCTGGCTAAAATTGACGAGCGCAAATTTAAGCGAGTGGTCTCAGCATTTATTCTGCTCTTAGGTATATGGATGCTAGCCGGCCCTAACGGGCTGAATCTACTGCGCTGATTGAAGCGCCACTGTTGTTTCAATTTAAGGCCGGCGAATCCATGCCACCGTGTTTCCGTGAAAAACCTGGCGGTCTGCCGGTTTCGCGTTTGAATGCTTTACTGAAGGCTGCTTCTGATTTGTAGCCGACGAGATTGGCGACATCAACTATCGATGTATTGCCTTGCTTGAGAAGAGATTTTGCCTTGTGCATTCGCCATGAAGTGACGTAGTCCAGGGGCGAGCTGCCTGTCAGTTCTTTGAATTTTGCAGCAAAAGAAGATCGCGACATATCCACGTTTTGGGCCAGCAATGCCACCGTCCATTGTTCCTCCGGATTGGCATGGATGGCCGCCAGAGCCCGGCCGATTTGCAGGTCGCCGGTGGCTTTTAACCACCCGTTTGTGTGCGAGGAAGAAAGTTGTGTTCTTCCGACGTGGACCCTAACTGCTTGCACAAAGATCAGCTCGGTCAGGCGGTCGACTGCAATAGTAGAGCCAAAGCGCTGATTGGCAAGCTCGGATGAAAGAAAGCGCAAGGTCGGCTCCATCCAGGGCTCGCTTTGTAATTCCTCGGCCTTTATATAAATGAATTCAGGCAGTGAAGAGAAGAATGGATTGTTGCCTGTGGTATCGAAGTCATAACACCCCATCACGACTTTGGTGGCAGCACCGCCGCCGCCGAAGGAAAAGACCCGATTTCTTGTCTCACCGTCCAGGTTGACCTGAGCCAGTACGTCATCAAATCTGGTCACGGGGCTGCTCAATGAGTCACGCAGGATGTAGGGGCGGGCCCGCGAGGTGAGAAGGAAATCCCCCGGTGCCATTGAAATTGGCTGGTCGGACAGGCCGCACTCAAGGAAGCAACTGCCACGCACGATCATTATGAATCCGGCGCGTCCGGCTCGGCCCTCCCATTTAACACCCCAGGGTGCTGTGAAATCGGTCTGACAATAGACCATGGAGTTGAATTGGGAGGTACTTAAGACATCGGCAAGTAAATCCATTTGTCGCAAATCTCCTCTATTTGTTGGACGAACGGACAAAGATATTGGACGTTCTAGCATTGACCGTCCATATGTAGCATTGTACCATTGATTCAAAGCAATGGCTGCGCCGGTCTCAACACCGGCCGGTAGCGCCTTGGCTTTTGGGAGGAAATCACATGGAAGTTGCCTACTCTAATCAATGCCGAACAGTCCCGGGGCCACTGTCAGATTGCAAGCCGGAATTGGACGGGCCGGAAGCGGCAATCCTTATTAATGGATCGCCCTGGGCGGTGATATGGCACATGTCGTGGCCATTGACCTTGAACATGCTTGCTCTGGCTCTGATGAATTTGTTTGAGGGCTGGATTGCAGGAAGACTGGGGGCGGATGCCCAGGCGGCGATGGGAATCGGCGGCCAATTATGGTTTCTCTTTATGATGATGACGCTGGCTCTGTCGGCTGGCACCACGGCGGTGGTCAGCAGATTTTGTGGTGCCGGCGACATACAGTCGGCTGTGCAAGCCGGTCGACAGTCGCTCCTGTGCGCGCTTCTGCTCAGCTCCGGCGCAACAATTTTTGGCCTGTTGATGTGTCGATTTGTCCTGCATTCCCTGGGGGCATCTCATCTGGTCGAGGAGCAGGGCGTTGTCTATTTAAATATGTGTCTTTTGTCGATGGTGCCATATACGGCATTGTGGATTACAAACTCCATTTTTCGCGCCAGCGGCGACGCTTATACTCCGATGATAACAATGATATTGGTGTTTGGGCTGATCATGTTGTGCGAGCTTGTTTTGTGCGTCGGTCCGATTAACCTCGGCATCAAAGGCATTGGTATATCCTGGATTTTATGCAGTGCACTCGGGGTGGTGTTAAACGTTGTCAAAATGAAACGCTCCAGTCTTGGCGCAGTTTGCGACTGGCGGGCCATGCTGTGCGACGGAATGTCGCTCAGTTGGGCCAGGCGATTTCTCATTGTTGGCATTCCCTCCTGCATTCAAGATCTTGCTTTGATTGGTGGCTCACTTGGTGTCTTCCTGGTGCTGTCAAAAATACCGCAACCTCTCATCTCTCAAGCTGCCTGGGCAGCGGGGTGGCGTCTTGAAGAAACATTGACCTTGATGCCCATGTACGGACTAAATCTGGCCGCCGCCGCCATTGTCGGTCAAAATCTCGGTGCGGGTAAACCTGAGCGAGCCTCCTCCTGTGGTTGGCGGGTAATGGCGCTTGGTGCCGCCGTTAATATTTTCGTCGCACTGGCGATGGCGACTCAGGCACCGCATATAGCGGCACTGCTTTGCGCCAACGATGCCGTAGCATCTTCTTGCACCGAATATCTTCGTATTGTTTGCTGGACCGAACCATTGTTTGCCTGCTGGCGCATTCTCTCCGGTGCCATGCAGGGGGCAGGCTATACGTGTGTGCCAATGTTTGCCACTGTCTTCTCCTTTGCCATTTTAAGAATCTCTCTGGCAGTGCTCTTTTTGCATCTGTCGCATGGCGCTGCAATTGGCGTTTGGGTAAGCATGGCCGCAAGCACCGTAGTGGCGGGACTGATAATGACATATTTCTGGCATCGTGGTAAGTGGCAGTCGCAACCGGTCTGATGCCAAGGCTGAGGCCTCCCGACATCTCGGGCCCGGACGTATATGAGCTTTATCCGCGGTAGAATGCTTGCTCAGATTGGTCACGCTTGATCTGGGCATAAAAAACTTGTGGTGCAGGCTTTGGCGGCCCGAGGAAGGGGAGGCGGACTTTCTTGACCAGCTCTAAAGAAACCTCTCAAGATTTGCAAGTAGGCGATGTCGTCGGCGATACATACATCGTGCTCAGATACATTGGGCGGGGCGCCATGGGTCATGTTTACCATGTCTGCCACAAAGTACTAAATGGTGAATACGCACTTAAGACGCTGAGCGGCGAAGAGGTCGATCAGGTTGCCTGGAAGCGATTTAAAATGGAAGCCCAGGCAATCGCCCTGATGCATCATCCAAACGTTATTGGCATTTACAATTTTGGACTGCACAATGGCACTCTTCCTTATTATGCAATGGATTTTTTAAAAGGCATCGACCTGGAAAGAAGAATTCGCACTGTCGGACCGCTTGAGATAACTGAAGCGGTGAAAATTTTTAAGGAAGTATGCGCCGGTATCGAGTATGCGCATGGCAAGGGCGTAATACACCGCGACATTAAACCAGGAAATATTTTTCTCTTAGAAACACCCGGCGCTACCGGCGAAACTGTCAAAGTAGTAGATTTTGGCATGGTCAAGCTCACCCACGACAAGAGCCAACACATCCAGTCACTTACCGGCGTCGGCATTGCTGTCGGCTCGCCGCACTATATGAGTCCGGAGCAGTGTATGGGGTTGGCGGTAGATGAGCGCTCAGACGTGTATTCCCTTGGTTGCAGTTTGTTTGAGGCGCTGACGGGGGCCTTTCCTTTTCGTGGTCGCAATGTTACCGAGATCATGATGTTGCACACTGAAGCAGAACCGTTCACTTTGTATAGAGCATCGGGCGGCAAAGAATTTCCCCCGGCCCTTGAACATATTATTGCCACGACTCTTGCTAAAGCGGCCTCCGATAGATATCAGAGCGCTGGGCAGTTGGGCTCGGAACTGTCGAAGTTTCTAGTGCCAAATCTGGCTATATCGGTTGCAGCAGTTAACCACATTGCGCCGGAAGCAAATGCTTCGCCAGGCGCAAAAAACGTGTGGGAATCTATCGAATATGCCGCGACAATGCCAGTCCGCAGCGTTGCCTCCGGGTCCAAAAAGCAATCACTGGCGCTGCTTATTCCGGTGATTGCCGTGCTGTTATCACTGCTTTGCTATGCTTATTTGCGGTCCAGGCAAAATGCATTGGTGCCGCATCAAACTGCAAAGCTTTCTCTGCAACCAGTATCGACCACAAAGGGGCAAAAGGTTTCCGACCATAAGGTCACAGGCGGCCAGGCGGGCAAGGACGGTACGGTGGGAAAAAAATCTGATGCGCCCGCCAAAGTAAAGGACGATCCCTATCCTCTCAATCAGATTGTCACCGCCTCTCTCATGCTTCAACGGCCATTTTCTACCATTACAAAAGAGGCGGGTGTCGACTATCGTGTTTTCAATTTCCCCACCGATGTAGCTATCGGACTGATTGCCACCGGCTCGGGCGGGCCTGCGGTCAGGGCTGTTGGTCAAATGAAATATCCTGCCGACGAGCTGATTACACTGATTCCCGCCGATGTGGTCGAACGATATCCAAAGTGCCTCAAACGTTTCAAACCGGGCGACATTTATTGCGTTAAACTTTTAAATGACCATGATGACGATGAATTTATCGAGGTGATCAGCACCATCCCCGGTGTGCAAATGCTCGACTTTGAAAACTGCTGGGATATGACAAAAAAATGTCTGGCCACACTTGGTAAGTTTGACCAGTTGAAGGTTTTTCGTTGCCCTTATAGCAAGTTTGATGGGGCAATGTTACCCCAGGCAAAATGCTGGGACAGGCTTGAGGTCCTGGAACTTGCTGATTTTGAAAAAGTCACTCCCATGCTCAAGGCAATCAAAGGCTTCAAACAGCTGAGGAAACTTACGATCAAGGGCACCTATTTGAGGGATGAAAATTTTGCCGACCTGGCCAGTTTGTCCAAACTGGAATATTTAAATCTAGATGGCACTTATGTCTCTCCCAAAGAGTTAAAGATATTGAGCACCATGCCCAGCCTGACCGAGCTTGATCTTTGCAATAGCGGAATTGATGCTTCATCCTCCGACACTCTCAAAAAATTTAAGATACTGAAGGAGCTCTACATAAAATCAGCTAAGTTGAAACCAGGTCAGTTTGAGAAGCTGAAGGAGAATCTTCACGGAATATCAGTTTCCTGACCCCCCTTCAGTTTTAGGGAAAAGGCGCCTTTACCAAGCGACCGGGCTGGGTTTAAACCGTGCCAATTTCAGGCAAAAACCAATTAGCTATCCAAGTGGGGGTTCGACAATGAAAACTATATTGAAACCTGGCATCCAGGAGACAATATTAGTATTGGGGTTAATTTTGGTCGCATCGGTTTGCGCCGGCTGCGGCGGCGCGCAAGCTCCCCCGGACCCCACGAGCAAATTCAGACAGGGCAAGCCATATCAAGTAACTTTGTCGCTTCCCTCCGGACAGAGTCTCTACAATCAAGAAAAAATATTTTGGGATGGAAAAGGCTGCATTCGCATGGATCTGGAAGGCTCGAACGGCTTGATGCCCAGGACCGTAAATGTCTATGACATGAACAAAAATGAGACCATTGTCTGGACTGAGGGAACCAATTCTTCGACTGTATATAAGCGTTCCCCAGCCAGACAATTGGATCCGCTTGTAATTTTGGCTAAACCAAATGTGCAGGCGAGCCCATCTGACGCCCTCGGTGCCAAGACAATCAAGGGGCACAACTGCCACGGCTGGAAAGGACAGCTCGATCCGACCATGCAAATGTGGCTTGACGACGATAGCGGATGTATTGTCGAGATGGACCAGGGCGGCAAGGCCATGACTCTTACGTCGTATACAGCGCAGGGGCCGGGCTTCGCTACATTCCAGCCTCCGGGGGGCTATACTCAGTCGTCTGATGCCAATGCTTCCGGCACTATGGGCGGTGGCCGTCAACCGGTTGCTGGCGGCAGAACCTTTCCGGCCGGGAGAATGCACAACTAACCTCCTAACTTCAGGTGAGATCAGGTAATGCTATTAATGGCGCGCAGAGTGGCCTGATGTAATTCCTGAGCTTATGGGGATGCTTAAGTGCTGAAACCTGCGGCCTACAAATTGATTAGACTGGCATCTCTGCTAGCTATGGGTCTGATGATCCTTCTTGTTATTGGTGCTGCTGTCGCTTACTTCCGGTTCGACTTCGACGAGCAATATCTCAACTCAACCAAGCCGCCAGATCATAAAGTTCGCGACGCTGTGAGCCGTCCGAAATAAGGCTAAATCGAAGGACGGGCGAATCAATATCATGGCACTGAGGCCGGTGGGGCTAATTTTGCGACGATTTGTACCAAGCCCGGGAAAAGGTCATGTTGCCGAGTTTGCACTGGTCTGCAAAATTGCAATCACTACCGCTTGATTGGAAGGACGTGAATAGCTTTCACCACCAATTCAACCGTGTCACCTGGTTTCAAGTCCATTGCTTCAAGCGATTCGGTTGTGATAACTGATGCCATCTCAATTGGTCCCTGAACATCAAATTTTATCAGCGACATGATATTGTCACTCTGGACCTTAGTAACTTTACCGGTGATCGCGTTTCTAGCTCCTAGTTTCATGGCAGCGCCTCCTTGCAGAAACCACAAGTATAATCCTTCAACTGTAAGATTTCTCAAATTGGCACTGGTCAATCGAACGGTTGGCAACCATAAAGGCAGACAGTCAATGGAATCACCCATTTGCTGGATTGACGCCACTGCAGTTTTGTGTCACAGCTAGACCTATAAGTAACCCGGTAAGTAAGCCGGTAAGTAAGCCACCTTTGACAGTGATCCCCAATAGAAATAAGATCGTAAATAGCAACGCCATCCGTCGCCTGCGACAGGTCTCAGGACAGGGCAGTCACCGCTCAAGGCTTTGCCAACAGGCAAAACAGGTATCGCCACCGCTTTTCGTCCTCGACCATACCTTTGATGCTGCAACGCCGGCGTCGCCCGGGGCCTGAGTATTACACATGACTTCCCTAGCTACTGTCTGCGATTTTCTTGGCATTGTCGCCGGACTTGCCGCTATCGTCCTGGTTGGGTTGTTTCTGGTGGTGGCCTGCACGAGAAAGTCTTCTTCAGCCTGGATCAACATTCATTTTAGTCTTGTTGCCGCTGCCATCGGCGCTGAATCTCTGTCCAATGTTTATGCGCCGCACCTGTCATCTTCGGTAGCCCAGCTTTCAATCAGGATCCTGGTCAGCGTTGCTATTTTGACCTGCGCTTTGTTGTCTATACCGCTTTACCGGCGCGTCAGGCGGCATCCGCAGTATGACGAACTGCAGGCGGCGAACCGCCAGCTGGCATACAGCCAGCGCCTTTTTAAGACGTTTTTGGACGAAACGCCTTTTGCCGCTTATGTTGCCGACTGCCACGATCGATTTGCCTATGTCAACACCCGCATGGCCAGGGCTCACAACACCACATCTGAAGAAATGGTAGGCAGCAAATACAATCAGTGGTTTCCCCCGGAAGTGACGGCACTCCTTGTAGAGCAAAACTCCCAGGTCCTGTCCTCGGGTGAGAAGAAGGAATTCGTCAATGAAATCATCCTGCCCACCGGCAAGGCTACATATCTCTCCAACAAATTTCCTCTGCCCGGGCCCGGCAAAGAGCCCTTGCTCGGCATTGTTGCCCTGGAAATATCGGAAGAGTTGCAGTCAAAGGAGACTGATTCTCTTCTGGCCTCGATTGTCGAGCTCTCGCCCGATGCAATCTATACTTTCGACGAAGAGCACCGCCTCACAAGCTGGAATCAGGCAGCCGAGAAAATGTTTGGCTATAGCGCCGATCAGATCATCGGGCAGCCAGTTACCATGCTACTGCCGCCCAGGCATGCCCACGAGGTGGACGAAGTAATTAAGCTTTTGGCCACGGGGGAAAACATCCGGGATCAAGAGGTTGTACATGTCACCAGGGACGGCCAGCGAAAGCACCTTTCACTTTCGGCCACCAAGATAAAATCATTTCTTGGTGCCGGTGCAAGCTATGCGGCAATTGCCAGGGACCAGACCGAGGCAAGACAGGCGGCCAGTCAGATGGTGGCACTGAATAAAGCCCTGGATAAGCGCATCTCCGACCTGTCGCAGACCAACAAGGTGTTGCCCGGGGCACGCGACCAGGCCCTTGAGGCATTAGAAGTGCGCACTGCCTTCGTTGCCAGCATGAGTCATGCCATACGCACTCCCCTGAGCGGCATCATAGGCGCAAGCGAAGTCTTGCTGGACAAAGACCTCGATCCCGAGACAGTCAGCACTGTAAAAACGATTTTTGACTGCGCTGTGGCACTGCTGGCAATCGTCAATGAAATCCTGGATGTGTCCAGACTGAACGGCGATTTTGCCGAGGTGGAAGAAAAAGCTTTTAGCCTGGCCAGCCTTCTCAACGACTGTGTCAGGCTGGTGCAGCCGGATGCGGCCAACAAACAGCTCAAAATTACGACAACCATTGATGTCAAACTGCCGCATTTTGTCCTGGGCAATCAATCCAGGATCAGGCAGGTATTGCTCAATTTGATAGGCAATGCGGTTAAGTTTACGGCAAAGGGCACTGTGGCAGTAGAAGCGCTGCTGCTGTCCGATTCTGAAGAAAGCACCACGATCCGGTTTTCTGTTGCCGACACCGGCATGGGTATCGCGGCGGAGGATGCTGCCCTTCTATTTACACCTTTTTCGCGTATCGAAAAGTCTACCAGAGGGATAAAGGGAAGCGGACTGGGTCTTGCCATCAGCAAAAGACTGGTGGATATGATGCAGGGCACAATTGATTACCAGAGCACCATGGGCGAAGGCTCA
>Ga0207011_1231_pt1 | contig 10866 bp, 8 predicted proteins | sample Alteio_BWMinCont_79_FD_153466 | JGI IMG/M metagenome (GOLD analysis project Ga0207011, IMG submission 153466) | Enriched cells from forest soil in Barre Woods Harvard Forest LTER site, Petersham, Massachusetts, United States -... | ecosystem: Environmental > Terrestrial > Soil > Temperate forest >...
GGCGCGCCGAAAAAGATGCCGGTCCATGGGAAATTCGGATCGGAGATCGGTTTGATCATGTGGAAGTAGTCGGGCGGGACCATGGTGCGGAGATGTTCGAGGCCGCCGACGCGTCCCAAGCCGATGATCGTCAGCGCGACGGCCCCGGTGATGAGAATCAGGGTCTGCACGGTGTCGGTATAAATGACCGCGGCCAGACCGCCGGCTACGGTGTAAATCCCAGTGGCAATGACCAGAACTACGGCCGTCTTCCACAGTGACCAGCCGGCAACGCGTTCAAGGACAACGCTGGCGGCGTAGAGCTGCACAGAAATCTTGGTGAAGATGTAGGCGATGATGGAGATGGCCGCGAGATACACAGCGGACTGGCGATTGAAGCGCCGCTCCAGAAACTCAGGCATGGTAAAGACGTTGCTGCGCAGGTAGAAGGGAACGAAAACCCAACCAAGAATCAGCAGGATCAAGCAGGCCAGCCACTCGAAATGACCTACGGCCAGACCGGATGAAGCGCCTGTTCCTGAGAGACCGATAAAGTGTTCGGTGGAGATATTCGACACGAACAAAGATGCGCCGATGAAGAACCATCCGATATCGCGCCCGGCAAGGAAGTAATCTTCGGAGGTGCGCTCCTTCCGCGCAAAGTACATGCCGATACCAAACACGATGGCAAAATAGACCCCGATGATGACGAGGTCTACCGTTGCCAGGTTGCGGTGAGCGACCGCGACCTCCGACGCATACAGCATCTAGGCCTCCCTTAAGCCAGCCGCTACCCCTTAGCCTTCGGCGAGTGCCGGTGGCGGCCTTTACACAAGGCGCGCGAAGTCTATAACACTGAGGGTGCAGGCTCAATGGGCAGGGTCAAGGACCTCCGGAGTAAGCAAGGATATTCGTCACGCCTCCCAGGTCCAGCAGATTGTGCGGGAGCGCGTGCAATTTGCAGCCGGCGACAATTCCATGTACAAAGAGGACGGAGGAAAAATGAACAAGCTACTGGTTCTAGCAGTGCTTTGCCTGTTGATCTGCGCCGCGGGAGTGATTGGCGGCGAGAAGAGCGTTTTTGATTACACACTGAACACCATCGACGGACAGCCCGCGCCGCTCTCTGCATACAAAGGCAAAGTGGTGATGCTGGTGAACGTGGCCAGCCGCTGCGGCTTCACGCCTCAATACACGGCGCTTGAGGCAATTTATGAGAAGTACAAGGACCGCGGCTTTGTGATTGTCGGCATTCCGGCCAACAACTTTGGCGCCCAGGAGCCGGGAACAAATCAGGAAATCAAGACCTTCTGCCAGTCCAAATACAACGTGAAGTTCCCGATGATGGCAAAGGTTTCCGTGAAGGGCGACGACAAAACGCCGCTTTATCAGTACCTGACGGACAAGTCCGCGAATCCTAAGACCGGCGGCGACATTCAGTGGAACTTTACGAAGTTTCTGGTCGGGCCGGATGGTCAAATCATCACGCGCTTCGAGCCGGCGGTGACTCCCGACTCGCCGGAAGTCACGGCGGCGATTGAAAAGGCGTTGGCCTCACTCAAGCACTAAACGGCACGGCACCGCTGCAATTTTGAAAGTTTCGCATTTTTCGTGGCGCAGGAATGTTTGCTGCGCCACAGTCGTTAAGCCATCATTCCTCATGCCGATTCTCTCCCTGCAGCGCGTCACCAAGGACTATTTCACGGACGATCAGCCGGTACGGGCGCTCAGCAATTTGTCGCTGGAGGTTTCGCGCGGGGAGTTCGTTGTGCTTGTGGGGCGCAGTGGGTGCGGCAAGTCGACGCTGCTGAGCCTGGCAGGCGCCATGGACTTTCCCACTTCTGGTACGATTTTGGTGGATGGCGTGGCAACAACATCTTTGCGAGACGATGCGCTGGCCAAGGTTCGCCGGGAAAAGATCGGATTTATTTTTCAATCCTTTCAGCTGATTCACACGCTGACGGTGTTCGAAAATGTCGAGCTGCCGCTGCTGCTGGCGGGCAAGAAGAACGCGAGAGAGACTGCGCGCGAGCGGCTTTCGTGGGTGGAGCTGGATGAACTCGGCCGGCGTTATCCGCATCAGCTTTCGGGCGGGCAAATGCAGCGCGTGGCGATTGCAAGGGCGCTGGTGCAAGGTCCAGCTATCCTGCTGGCGGACGAGCCGACCGGCAATCTGGACACATCTACCGGAAACCTGATTCTTGAACTTCTGCAGCGCCTCACTCGCCGACAAAATACCGCCACGATCGTGGCCACGCACAGTGCGGATGCCGCGGCGCTGGCAGACGTTGTGGTGAAGATGCGGGACGGTCAGATCGCGGAAATGACGCGGCGATAAAGATGTCACGACTGCTTCTTTTCTATCGCTTGATTGTTCGCCCGGTGTTTCGCGAGCCGGTGCGCACATCTCTGACTGTGCTGGCGATCGCGCTGGGTGTTGCGGTGGTGCTGGCCATCGATCTGGCTGGAACGGCTGCAGCCGGCTCGTTTCGGTCGTCGATGGAAACTCTGGCCGGCGAAAATGATCTGGAAATCGTGACCGCGGGCGGTGTGCCGGAAACTGTGGTGGGAACGCTGAACGGGCTGCCGTATCCGCTGCGCATCACGCCGCGAATCGAGGATTATGCGGTGGTGGTGGCGAGCAAGCAAACGCTGCCGCTGATCGGACTGGATCTTGTGGCGGAAGCCAGCGAGGGCAGGACTTTCTCCGGTTTCACCGGCGCCGAAGACTCCTGGAAATATTTATCTGCGAAAGACAGCATTTGGGTGGGCGAGAGTTTGGGTCGGGAGAGCGGTGAGACTATTGCGATGCTGGTAAACGATCAAGTTGCGATCTATACCGTGAGGGGCGTGTTTCCGGATGCAAATGGAAACACGGCAGCGATTGTGATGGATATTTCCGCCGCACAATATGCCCTCAAACGATTCGGCCGCGTCGATCGAATCTTGATCCAGGTCCCCCAATCACCAGCTTTGGAGGAGTGGCGGCGACGTCTTGAGCAAGCACTGCCGTCAGGTGTGCAATTGCGCGCGGCAGGCGCGGGAACGAACGAGAATCGCCGCATGCTCGCGGCGTTCCGCTGGAACCTGCAATTGCTGAGTTACATCGCGCTGATTGTGGGCGCGTTTTTGATTTACAACACAATTTCTGTTTCCGTGGTGCGGCGGCGCGCGGAAATTGGAATCGTGCGCGCGTTGGGCGCGAGCCGGCACTTAGTTCTCACGGCGTTTGTGGGAGAGGCTGCGTGCCTAGGCTTTCTCGGCGCTCTGATCGGTATGCCTTTGGGTCGGCTGATGGCTGCCGGAGCAGTTCAATTAATGGGCGCGACCGTGGAGGCGTTGTACGTCAGCAGCCGTCCGGGAGCGATCGCGTTGACTCCTGCTTCGGTTTTCCTTGCGATGCTGGTTGGTGTAGGGGTTGCGGTGGCTTCGGCATACTCGCCGGCTCGCGAAGCTTCCTTTGTTCCGCCGGTCGAGGCCATGGCCCCGGGGCGGCGGGAGTACGTGACTCAGGTGCACAAGATGCGCGACGTCTGGATTGCTGTGGCCGTGGGATTAGGGTCTGCGGCAGCTTCCCGCGCCCCTGCGATCGGTGGCAAACCGCTGTTCGGATATTTCGCCGCACTCTTGCTGATCTGCGCGTCGGCGTTTGCGATGCCCGCTCTAGTCTACGCAATTGCCGGAGTTGCTTCGCCGTTGCTGAAGAGAGTATTAGGAGTCGAGGCTGTGCTGGCGTCGCGGAGCCTTTCGTCTTCGCTGCGGCGCACTTCCGTACTGGTTGGCGCGCTTTCCACGGCGATTGCCATGATGACCGCGGTCGGCATCATGGTCGGCAGCTTTCGAGAGACCGTCTTGCTTTGGATGGGCGACCAGCTCCCGGCCGACCTGTACATGCGCCCGGCGGGAAATCCCGCGCCGGACCGCCATCCCACAATTGCGGTGGAGCTCACGGAAAGAATCGCGCGACTCCCGGGCGTTGCGGCAATCGACCGGCTGCGCGAGTACGAGATCAGCTACGAGGGCATGCCCGCAGCGCTTGGATCGATCGAATTGAACATCTTGCGCGAATATCACAACGCCGACTTTCTGTCCGGCCGCCAGACCAGCGAAGTCTTAGCGGAACTGCGCGATTCCAATGCAGTTCTTGTGAGCGAACCGTTTGCGAACAAGCATCGCCTGCGCGCCGGCGATGCCATCACGCTCGCGCTTGGCGAGAGCCGTGGTTCGTTTCGCGTGGTCGATGTTTACTATGACTATTCGAGCGAGCGCGGCGGTATTCTGATGGACCGCACGGTCATGCTGCACTATTTGCCGGACCCGGCGGCATCGAACCTGGCCATCTATGTGGCCCCTTACGCGCGCATCGAAGACGTTCGCGAGGAAATCGAACGGGCGGCCGCCGGGTATCGCGTGCTGATGTTCACCAATCGCGACCTGCGCGGCGAAGCGCTGCGAATCTTCGACCGCACGTTTGCAATCACTTACGCACTGGAGGCCATTGCCGTCCTCGTCGCCGTAATGGGCGTTGCCGGCGCCCTGCTGGCTTTGGTGATCGACCGGCGCCGCGAGCTGGGGCTGCTTCGTTTTCTAGGCGCTACTAGCGGGCAAATTCGCAAGCTCATTGTCATTGAAGCCGGATTGCTCGGGTTGCTCGCCAATTTTGCAGGCATCGCTCTGGGCTTCGCGCTTTCTCTCATTCTTATTTATGTGATCAACAAGCAGTCGTTTGGCTGGACGATTCGTTTTCATTGGCCGGTGGCGGTGCTGTTGGGAGCCTTGACGATGGTGTATGCCGCAACCGTTTTGGCAGGCTTGTATCCCGCACGCGTGGCCGTGCGACTCAATCCGGTCGAGGTCGTTCATGAAGAGTAGCGGGGCATGTGTCGCCGCGCTGCTGGTCTTCGCGGTTGCGGCGACAGCTCAATATAGAGACGCTCTTCCCGGATATCGCTACAAATTTCCGCGCGATCATTTTAATCATCCGGGCTTCCAGACGGAGTGGTGGTATTACACCGGCAACGTCAAGTCAGCGAACGGGCGTCGTTTTGGATTTGAGTTGACATTTTTTCGCCAGGGGATGGATCGCGACTCCAAAGCAGTCAGCGCCTGGACAGTACGCGATCTGTATTTCGCCCACCTCGCGCTAAGCGATTTGGACGAAGGCAAATTTCTTCATTCACAGCGCACCAACCGCGCAGGTCCTGGCATCGCCGGCGTAAGTGAGGCGGACGGACGAATCTGGAACGGCAACTGGCAGATTATATGGCACGGCGATGAGCAACTCTTGCAAGCCATTGACGAGCGCTTTACGCTTCACTTTACGCTGCGATCCAGAAAGCCCCCGGTGATTCATGGAGTGAACGGCGTCAGCCAAAAAGCAGAAGGAACCGGGCGCGCGTCTCATTACATTTCACTTACGCGCCTGAATACCGAGGGCGAAATCGAGTTGGGCGACAGAAAATTTCAAGTGCTGGGCACGGCCTGGATGGACCATGAATTTTTCACGCACCAACTCGAAGCCGATCAAGTGGGATGGGACTGGACGAGCATCCAGCTGCAAGACAATACCGAACTGATGCTGTTCCGCATTCGGCGCAAGGACGGGTCGATCGATCCGTATTCTGCGGGAACCTTTGTGGATGCGCGCGGGGACACCACGCATCTGCGCAGCGGCGAATTCAATTTGGAACCTGCGGGTGCGAGGTGGGTGAGTCCATCCACAGGTGCGATTTATCCGATACGGTGGAAAATCTCCATTCCGAAGCTAGGCATTGTGTTGGAGAGTTCGACCTCGCTGCTGTCGCAGGAACTGTCGTCGTCAGCGGGGTTCGTGCCTGCCTACTGGGAAGGCGCCGTTGTCTTCGCCGGAACTAAGGGCCGGTCGCCAATCGGCGGCGTCGGATATTTGGAAATGACGGGATACGATCACCCGATCGAAGCGCTCCGTTAGAAAAAACAACCTAATCGGTCCTTGGTGTGGTCGCTTCATTGCGTGCGGCCGGCAGTGGACTGTTGACTCCGCCGGACAGCGTTTCCCATCCGCGTCGCGAAAGGCTCCAGTAGATCAGGTAGCCGGCTATAGCGGCGCAAGCAAATAACAGGAATCCAGCAAGCCAGGCTTGCAGCACCAGTTCACCGATACCGAACATAGCGCAATACACGAAGGTACAGCCCATCACCCAATCAAACGCATTCGCAGTAAAATCGCGAACCGGCGCGATTTCTGGCGCAAGCGAGGCGATGCGCTTCCAGCCATGAAGTGTCGGCCGCACGCGACGGTAGAATTTCACCAAGCGCTCATCGCTCTCCGGCTGCGTAAGGAGCGTGGCAATCAACCAGACGGCGGTGGTGGCCGCTGTGGTGATCATAGTGCTCTTGGCAAATACCACCGAACTGTTCCCCGAAAAATGCACCCATTGCAGCGACATCGACACAACAAATGCCGCGGTCATGGAAGAAATTTCGCTCCACGCATTGATGCGCCACCAGTACCAGCGTAATAGCAAAACTCCGCCGGTTCCTGCTCCCATCCCCAGCAAAAGCTGCCATGCCGATTGAATGGAGCTGATGTGCGCTGCCGTATAGCCGCTCAAAATGACCAGAAACACGATGAACAGCTTGCTGGCCAGGACATAATGCTTTTCGCTGCCTTTGCGCACCACAAAACGGCGGTAGAAATCATTGATGAGGTAAGACGTACCCCAGTTGAGCTGCGTGCCCACGGTAGACATAAAAGCCGCGAGAAATGCCGCCACCATCAAGCCGCGCAGCGCCGGCGGAAGGAAGTCCCGGAGCACCATCACGTAGCCCTTTTCCGGCTCGGCGGCGAACTCCGCGCTGGGATGTAATCCTCCGATGGGCGAGTACACGGCCACTGCGACAAGGCCGGTGACAATCCACGGCCAGGAGCGCATTGCGTAGTGCGCAATGTTGAACCACAGCGTGGCGCCGAGGGAATTCTTCTCGTCTTTCGCGCTGAACATTCGCTGCGCCACGTAGCCGCCGCCCCCTGGCTCCGCGCCCGGATACCAGCTTGCCCACCACTGCATCGCCAAATACAGCATGAAAGTAATTACCGGCAGCGTCCAAATCGCATCGGTCGTCCAACCCAAGTGAAACGAGGGAAAGAACGAGAGCACCGACCCAGTGGGCTGGCCGCTCTGCCGCATTGCATCGTTAACGTGCGAGAGCTGAATCTTCAGTAGCGTCATCCCGCCGATCTTGGCAACCGCCACCCACGCAAGCACGATGATCATGGACATTTTCAAGATGAACTGGAACAAATCGGTGACCAGAACGCCCCAGAGCCCGCCGATGAATGTATATATGCCCGTGAACGGAACCAGGACCAGCACGCAGATCAGCAGCGCCGTGCGCGCGGGATCCCCGAGCGTATAGTGCATGAGCACATGCCCGCCAACGGCTACTTCCAGCACGCGACCCTGCGCGATAGCGTCGCCCAGCAAAACCGTGGTGATGCTGATCATGGCCTTGATAACCCAGCCGAGAATGAGGCAATTCATCAGCGCTCCCAAATAGAGGGCGCGAAAGCCACGGAGAAAAGCGGCCGGTTTTCCTCCGTAGCGCAACTCCACAAACTCGACGTCCGTCAGGATTTCCGAGCGCCGCCAGTACCGCGCGAAGAAAAAAACAGTCATCATCCCCGAAAGGCACTGCGACCACCACAGCCAATTCCCCGAAATTCCATTCTTGGCGACCAGTCCGGTTACGAGTAACGGCGTGTCCGCCGCAAAGGTCGTGGCCACCATTGACGTGCCCGCCAGCCACCACGAGACATTTCGCCCCGACACGAAGAATTCCTCGGTGCTCCCAGACGAGCGCCGGCGGTAGTACAGGCTGATCAGCAGGTTCAGCGCCAGGTAAATTCCGATGACTATCCAATCGGTTGAGGTGAGCGCCATTTTTTGCTCTCGCTTAGGCGGGTCCGGTTCGTACGCGGGATAGCTATATAGCTCTCGAAACAGGTTGTCAACATATTGCGACAGACTTAAATCGTATTAGGCGCTACACTCTACGGCTGGCGCCGCCAGCGCTCTATAACACAGTGACCGGAAATCAATGGCGGAAAAGCAGAAACATCGCAACGGCGTGCCGGCCTACCAGCGGATTCAGGGCGCCATTCGCAAGCGCATCGAAGCCGGGCACTTGCGGACGGGTGACGCAGTGGCGTCGGAACGCGACCTCGCCAAGACTCATCAAGTCAGCTTGATGACCGCCCGCCACGCGCTGGCCACCCTGGAGCGCGAAGGCATCGTCGAACGCCGCCGCGGCATCGGCACGTTCGTCGCGGCTCCCAAGATCCATTTCAACAAACTGATGAGCTACACCGAACAAATGGCCAGCCGCAGCCTCACTGCTGGATCCAAAATCTTGTTCGCGAAAATTATCCATGACGAGCAGGAAATCGCGGCCCGCCTGGCCTTGCCTCCCAATATCGGAATCCTCAAGCTGGAGCGGCTTCGACACGCATCCGACGAGCCCTTCGCCCTGGAAACGTGCTACTTCTCTTCCGCGGAATTCCCAAACCTCCTTTCCGCGCCTCTCCACCGCGATTCCCTCTTCAAAGTGCTCGAGCGCGAATACCAAGTGGAGCTCGGCTACGCCGACGAGGAAATCGACGCCACGGCCGCCGATGCGAGAACTGCCGAGTTGCTTTCTGTCCCGCCGGGAGAACCGCTTATGCGCATACGCCAGTTGATTTACTCAACGAGGGGAAAAGCGATCATGTATGTCCTGGGATTTTATCGCTCGGACCGCCACAAGCTCATGATCCGGCGGTTCCGGTAGATTTCATTACGCTTCCGGCGCCCTATGCCCGGTGTGCACTTCTCAAAGGCGAAAAGATGCTGCTGATTCTGAGATCAAATTCGGAAGAGCTCGGCCGCGAAGCGGCGCGCGTAGTGGCCAATGCCGTACGCAGAAACCCTGCGCTGCGCCTGGGGCTAGCCACCGGAAGCACGATGCTCGGAATGTACCGGGAGCTTGTTCGACTGCACCGCGAGGAGAGATTGAACTTCTCTCGCGTCGTCACATTCAACCTGGACGAATACCTGGGGCTCCCGGCGAATCATCCGCAAAGTTTTCACCGTTTCATGCAGCAGAATTTCTTCGCCCACGTGAACGTAGCACCCGGCAACATTCACCTCCCCGACGGCTCCATCAAGGGAAACTATCAGCAGTACTGCGCGTCCTACGAGCAGACCATTCGCACAGCCGGCGGTATCGACCTGCAAATTCTCGGCATTGGACGCAACGGCCATATCGGATTCAACGAACCGACTTCCAGCCTGGGCTCGCGTACCCGTTTGAAAGTTCTCAGCAAAGAGACCATCGAAGACAACCGCAAATTCTTTGCCGCTAACGAAGAAATTCCCCAGTGCGCCATCACCATGGGCATCGGCACCATCCTCGAAGCAAAACGAATTCTCCTTCTGGCCAGCGGCCCCTCCAAGGCAACCGCCGTGGCCGACGCCATTGAAGGACCGCTCACCGCCTCGGTCACTGCCTCGGCACTGCAGCTTCATGGCGAGGTCACCTTCGTTATCGACCGGGAAGCCGGCGCCCAACTCAAGCAGCAAGAGTATTACCAGCGCGTGCTGGACATGACCGCCCTTCTCACCCCCGAGCGCCTGTAGCCGCGACTTTCGCTTTCCTGTTCCCCTGCGGCATGGCCCGCTGCGCTAGAATCTCATCGCCAACCACGCTGGTCTTGGGAGTTAACCTATGGCGATTAGGCTCGCTGAAAATAGCTACGGCAGTTCGCGAATTCATTTACTACGCGTCACCAAGCAGGAAGGCCGTCACGACATCCGCGAGATCCGATTATCGATTCGCTTCGAAGGCGACTTTGAGGCCGCACACATCCAGGGCGACAATCGCAAAATCCTCCCCCCCGACACGATGAACAACACCGTGTACGCTTTGGCCCGCCAGCATTCCATCGAGCCTTTGGAAAATCTTGGCTTGCACCTGATCGAGCATTTCCTGACCTACAACCCCCAGGTCACACGCGTTCTCATCCAAGCCAGCGAGAGCAGCTGGGCGCGGCTTCCGCTTGGCGGAAAGCCTCATGCGTCAGCCTTCGCGCGTGCCAGCAATGAAGAGCGCACTTCCATCCTGAACGGAACCCGCGAAGGTACGCAGGTGCGCGCGGGCATCGACAATCTGATCGTACTGAAAACGACCAATTCCGCTTTTGAGGACTTCAAGAAGGATCCCTACACAACCTTGCAGGAAGAAGGCGACTGTATCCTTTCCACGGTAATCCGGGCTGATTGGCTGTACACCGAAGAAGAAGCCGAGTTCGGCCCGCTATGGCACGGTGTGAGGCAGATGCTTCTCGAGACTTTTGCCGAGCATGATAGTCAATCGCTGCAGCACACTCTTTTTGCGATGGGCGAGGCCATCCTGAACAATTGCGAGAACGTAGGTGAAATTCATTTGTCGTTGCCCAGCAAGCAATTCCGCCTGGCAGATCTCGCTCCGCTCGGCATGGATAATCCCGGAACCGTCTTTCTCCCCATGGACGAACCACACGCAACGGTCGAGGCCACGTTGAAAAAAACCTGACTGCCGGAGAGCCGCGCTTCTCTTTCCGGTGTCGACTCCAAACCTTCTCTTCCGCTATCCTTCCAAGCCTATGCATGACCTGAGCTATTTTCGGGAGCATCTCGACCTATTTGCTGAAATGGCGAAGAAGCGGGGCGCCCCGTTGGATCTGGATGGATTTCGCGCCCTGGACAAAGAGCGGCGCGAGCTGATTACGGCAACTGAGCAGCTCAAGGCCCAGCGGAACAAGGCCAGCGACGAAATTGCCCGCCTGAAAAAGGAGAAGCAAACCGCCGACGCATTGATCGCGGAAATGAA
>Ga0207011_1233_pt1 | contig 10797 bp, 7 predicted proteins | sample Alteio_BWMinCont_79_FD_153466 | JGI IMG/M metagenome (GOLD analysis project Ga0207011, IMG submission 153466) | Enriched cells from forest soil in Barre Woods Harvard Forest LTER site, Petersham, Massachusetts, United States -... | ecosystem: Environmental > Terrestrial > Soil > Temperate forest >...
GCCGCCGGCCGAAAAACTCCGTGGCCTGGCTGGTCGGAAATACGGAACTATACCGGTCGAACTGTGCCCAACTCAGGGTTCTTGAGAGGGCTGCTCCCTGAGCATTTGCGCATTAAGGGTGCCTCACGCCTCGATCCGAGGTTTCGCCCGCGTTGCCATGGTTGCGCCCAAAACTTGCCCCGGCTTGGAGAAGTCGCTTTTGAAGAGGGCGTTCCCATCGCAGATATGCAGCAACTCCGCCAGCAACAACAGCAACGGTAACTGCAGGCATGAGAATCATCGGCTCAACGACATGCATGCGCCGCAGGACACCCGCCGCAATCCAAATGATCCCTCCCTGGAGAATGTACATTGCGTAACTGGCTTCACCAAGCAGCGTTCCCAGCCTGGCCAGTCTTCCCGAAGGGCTAGGCAAACAAGCGAGCGCAAAAATAAGTGCTCCGAATATTGGGGCCAATGTTCCTCCGTCAACCGCCTGTCGATACTTAGTGCTGTAGTTCATGAGAACTAGTATCAGGGCTATGACTGAGCAGATTAGAAGCGGTGCTGCTATTCTTTGGCGCGTGTGCTTCGGTGTCGTTCTATACACTGTGCATAGCAGGATTCCAGTCAGAAACTCGGGAAGTCTTCCAATCGGCGAACGATTGAAGAAAAACGTTGAGTCTGGAATCCCTACAAAGCGCAGCATGATTAGCATCCAGAGTGCAGCTACTACCACGAGACACGATGTGGGTTTGAGCCTTGAAATAGGTCCAGCGACAAATGGAAACGCTAAGTAAAAGAACGCCTCAACTCCGAGGGTCCAGCCCACTCCGTTCCAACTCATATACATGAACGGGAACCAGCTATGTACGAGCGCAAGCGTTGCAACGGGTTCGACGATTAGGTTCCACTGACGGGCATGCGCATAGCCGGCTAATAACCTTACATAACTTGGGAGGGTTAAGATCAATCCGAGGAAGTAAGCAGGGTAGATTCGTGCAAACCTTGCAACCCAAAACCGGCGCTTGTTAATTGGAACATCGCTCGAGCAATAGACGTGGGCAAGAATGAACCCTGACAAAACGAAGAAGAACGGGACACCGAGGAAGCCAGCACGAACAAAGTTGGGGATCGCTAACCCAAGAGGACCTACCCATAAAGTTACATGGCTAATCAAAACTGCAAGTGCTGCCAAAAACCTTGGCGGTGTCAGCCAAAATAGCGCAACGCCCGGCTTTTCCGCGCTCGGGACCGGGTCGGCTTCAATCTGCACTGGAGATATGCTACCTCAGGGCTACAACCAAAACCAAATCGTCCGCGAGTACAAGCTCTAATTAACCCAGGCGCGGAGTCACACGGTCCTACTTATAGTACACCGGTCAATACGACTTGTGCGTGCCCGAAGCAGCATTGAGACCTGGGACGCGCGTTGCTGGCATCCAATAAATCGCACTACACTCGAAAACTCTCAATGTAATCAATGGTCCATTCTTTCGATTTCGACCAACCGACCGGCCCTAGCAATCGACCGAACTGCCGGACCAAATCGCCTGCCGATTGAGATTTTCGTCGAAACCTGCAGTAGACCTCTGCGGCGCGAGCCCAGTCTCCGCGTGCCCAGTTTCTGACCATTCGCCCATTCGGTAACAGCAAGTGTGTCGCATCCTGCAAGCTCGGTAAAAAGATAGAGCCGACAACACTGCGATTCTCTAATGCGTCCGCTCCGCTAAACACCGCACCTCTGCCGCCTCGAACGTGACCATAATCGTGGAACTGATGAAAGACAAGCGTTGAAATAGAAGCATCGATAACCGGAATACCCTCCCGTAGACAGTACGCAATGATCGCGTTGTCGTAGGAACCTCGGCCAATGATAATTTGCGGTACCTGATCCAGACTCCCGCGGGAAAACGCGAAGTAATCTGAACCACCCGGTCCGTGGAGTTCAGCTTGACCAGCAGCAACTAATTGAGGCGCCGAGTGTTCCCAATCTTCGGGCGAAGCACTGAGTGTTACGTTCTCGGAAAGGTCAATACGCTGCCCGATAACAAGGCAGGACCGAAAGGTCATAAAGCAATGTTCGATTACTGACACGAAGTGCTTCGGTAGGAGAATATCGCAATTCAAGTAGATTTGAATGTCAGCTTCGCACACTTTTGCTGCGTCACGAACAATGGGGCCGAAGAGCGGGATGCCGCTCTGGGATGTTTCAATCACGCCCCCAAGGGCTGCACCTAAGCTCAGAATTGTATCCCGATCGGTGGGATGAGATCCATACAGGAGGACTCGCGATGTCGGCGCAACCAATTGCCAGTTAGCGATCGATCTCGATTGAATTCCGTCAGCGGGGCCTTCAAATTTCTTTGGGCTTGACAAGAACGTTATCTTCATACTTTAGTTCCCATGCCAGCCCCGCCAGACCGAAAGTGTCGGGTCGGCAGTAACGGAAAATGCGGTCGATCGATTCAGACTTTTACCTCATGAGTTCTTGAATGCCAAAGTTCGATCGAAAATCGACAAGCAGCTCCCGTAATGAAAAGCCAGAGAATCCACGATCCGTAGAGGAAGCGAGTCGATGATCCGAGGTTAGCCACCATATAGCCAACTGCGATTGCAGCCATATAAGCTACCATCGGCTCGCCTTTGATTCCTGCTATGCAGCGCCATATTGCCTTCCACCAACCGATAACAGCAATCGCCACTGGAAGGGCACCGAGAAGGCCGACCGAAACTAGCCAGTCCAAGTAACCGTTGTGGAACGACACTTGTTGCGAACCCGTAACTGCATTATTCGACTGCCCAAAACCGTGCCCGACCAAAGGCGACGACTCGAGGCGCTCCCAAGCCGCCAACCAGATGTCCAACCTTCCATTTGCTAGGCCCTCCATGAACGATCCTTCCGTATGAAGATCCCTGTTCGTCGTATTAGTGCTGACCATGCGATTAAGCCTGAAGTCGATGTCTTTCTGGGTTTCCACTGTTCCAAATGTGTAGTAAGCCCCCGCCGCAGCGCCGATAAGCGCTATCGACGCAATGACGCGAACGAGATTGCCTGGCCGTAGATCCTTGTTGACCACCAGAAAGCAGATCAGTGCGGCTAAGGTAACGATGGTGTCGATATAAGTGTGTTTGGTGAATGCTAAGAGGACTTCTAACGATGTCAGGACGAGCCCGATTAGGTCCGCGACCCTGAACCGAAAACAAACCAGCTTCATAAAGAACCAGAAGAATCCCAATACAAAGATGGTCTTGGGCCAATAGGTCACTGGTGGAAAACCAGGAATGTTGATTACACGAAGGGCATAGGAAATGAAGGAAATCACAGCTAAACCCCAAGCCATCCAATTCAGGATCAAGTAGACGTTCTCGCGCCGGAAACCGACTCGGAGCCCTGCCCAAAAGGCTATAGGCGCCAAGAATTCATAAACGTAGGATTCAGGTGAGAGGAATACGGTATGGTCCGTTGGGATCATTAGAACGAGCGCTACTATGACAGCAACAAAAGTCGTTCCCACGACAATGGCGGTCCCCAAGAGCTTATCAATTCTGCTCAAACGACCCTGTAAGCTGATCCACGCAAGGATTCCGTAGACCGACAGCATTTGGGCGGCAACACCTGTGCGTGTTGCAAACCTCGCAAACATGAGCGCTCCAGTATTTGGCGAGCCATACGTCCAATCTGTTGTGAGGAACAGGATCGCCAAGATCGCCATTGCAAGACTTGTCGCTGGGCCGATATTTCGACCCTGGTTATCCACAATACGAAATTCCCTGCTTGGCCCCATCGTCGGGGCGATCAACTGCGTGCCGTCTGCCCGCGCCATCACTGCTCCTCCTTCATTAGCTTGTGGGAATGAACTGATCCACCATCACGGAACCGATGAGAACGATCATATTCCGTTCCATTCGGTCCGTGCCGGTTCAACACATCGCTCTAGTACCATTTGTCATCAGGTTCATCCCACTCGTCACCGCTGGCAACCACTGAACGCGCGTTTTGTGAGGTTGAGTAAGCCTCCATGGCGTTCAAGATCAATTGAGGCATAACGACGCTATACGTCAGGTGGTTACGGGCGTATTCGGCACCACGATCACCCATTTGGATTCTTTCTTTGGGCGGCAGAGAAAGTAAGTATTTGAGAGCGTCTACGATCTCCTCTGGGGAACGGCCGTATAGCATGTTCCCTCCATTGTCAAACATGACTTCGTAACCCGGGCGGTAGTGGCAGCAATGGGCGACCCCCGTCAGTAGCGCTATAGGCAGCCGGTCGGAGAAAAAGTATGGAGTGGAGTCAAATTGGTCCCAGTTGGCAGATGCCCATGCCCTACGACATGCCGCCTTCTGCATGTGAAACGGGAGAAGGCCTTTGTTTCGGACGTGCCCGTCCCATCCCATGCCGAATAGAGCAAAACGGGTACCGAACGCTCTGTCCAGGTGTTTAGCCAGTTCTAACCTAGATTTATTGCCAGGAAGAAACTTCCACAGGGGCGTACGTTTCGCCCAAGTCTTATCCTTGAGGATACGATTCCCTCTTCTGAAGCTCCCGTGCAGGTTTGCAATCATCACAACATCCCAGTCGCGATGGAGCGGCGGTATCCACGGGTTTTTAAACAGTTCCTCATCTGCCGCATGGGGCGAGTAGATGACCGTTTTCGCACCGTTTATGCGCTGCTGATCTGCAAACGACCCGAAACCGACGACGGAGACGACATCGGACTCTTTGGCCAGAATCGCAGCTCCACTCGGCAAGGGCCTGTCGCGTGAATAGGGATCCCTCTCATCGTAGACTATCAGGGGGATCCCTACCTTACTCCGAAGTCCATTCACAAATCCAGGAGGGATGGGAAAATCCTTTGGGTGTTGCCAAAGAATCACCGTTGGACCGAAGGACTTAACTAGCTCCGTAATCCGATCTAGGACTGGCTTCGCATTGCCTTGGAAAGTAACCTTCCATTCGAATTCGAAGCTGTACGCTTCATATGCTTCGATCTCCCCATTAGCAAGCAGTTCGGAAAAAACGACACGCGGGCCCCGTTGCCACCCGATCATTGTGCTCTCGTTAGGTAAATACAGCAGTCGACAATCCTTCAGCAGAGTTTTATCCAACACTGACTAGTCCTCCATCAGACCTCTGTATCGCTGTATGCGAACATCCGCAACGCCTAAGTGGGTCTCCCTTCCATTTCAAAGTCATAAATCTGATTGCCCTGTCCCTCTAACATCACGAAGAGCCAGCCACCCTGCCGAACTCGAATTGTCGAATACTCGCCCCGACGCAGTAGCGAAGCCCTCGGCTTCTATGGTGAGAGCCATATCTGCGTCAGCCCAGCCGCGCCTGCCTGGGTCGGTCACATAGAATGACGCTACGTAACGGCCCTTGAATAATCTGGGTAACTGTACATCGTAAGTAAGCCTAAATTCACCCACTTCTATTCGTCTGCCATGCCCCTTCTCGAGACCTGGAGCAAAGAACGCAAGGGGCGAACCGTAAGGGTCGGTCAACCGCATCTCCAGATCAATATTCATAGAATTCTGGGCAAAACCGTCTAGTTCTAGAAGCAACCGGTCGTCACCGGGTTTCAGGATCAAGTAATCAAGATCTGAACCATTCGCTACGAGTCGATTGAGCGTGATATTCGAGTCAATCGCCTTAAAGTGGCTGAGTATGGTGGTATTACTGCTACTGACAGCGGTGGTATAGGCCTCGATGCACTCGCTAATAGGCCCAGCATGTTGGATCGAACCCTTTCGAATTACAACCCCGCTCGAACAAAGTTGGCGAACAGCCGCCATGTTATGGCTGACAAACAAGACGGTACGACCACCCTTTGATACTTCGCCCATCTTTGCGATGCACTTCCTTTGGAATTGACTATCTCCGACGGCGAGGACCTCATCGACGAGTAGGACTTCTGGCTCCAAGTGGGCGGCGACAGCGAAGGCCAGTCGTACATACATACCACTCGAATAGCGCTTTACTGGCGTATCGAGAAACCGAGAAATCTCTGAGAACTCGACAATCTCATCAAATTTCTGGCGTATTTCGGTTCGAGTCATTCCTAGGATGGCCCCGTTCAAAAAGATGTTTTCACGACCGGTGAGCTCTGGGTGGAATCCAGTGCCCACCTCAAGCAAACTCACCGTTCGGCCTCGAAGCACTACAGATCCAGTGGTTGGTGGCGTAATTTGGGATAGCACCTTTAGCAAGGTGCTTTTGCCTGCACCGTTTTGGCCAATGATGCCGACCACATCGCCTTGTTCAATCGTGAAGGAAATGTCCTTTAGGGCCCAGAAATCTCTCTTCTGCGCCTCGATTTTCCGTCGCTTTGTCGAAAACTTCTTTGCCAATTCATCGCGCAAAGACAAGTAACGTTCTCGCTCGGAGCTAACGACGTATCGCTTTCCGAGGTTTTCAATTTGGATAACAGGCTTTGACATTTTCTCTAAACGACGTCAGCGAAATACCGTTCTGTTGCTCGGAAGTAATACAATCCGATTACAAATAGAATGATGCTAGACACGGTCGAAGCCAGCAGCGCATGCCAATCAATAGGTGAATTGCCTAGGATCCCGGCACGTGCATTAGAGATTACCCCTGACATCGGGTTCAGCCAGAGCATGCACTCCTTGATTATTGGGTACTTCGCGAGCATTGCCACCGGATAAATCACCGGGGTTACGTACATCAGCGTTTGGATCAAGAACGGGAGGGCATATCGAACGTCTCGGTATTTGACGTTGAGCGAAGCAAGAACAAGACCTGTTCCGAGAGATGAGAGCAGCATGCACACCAATAGGCACGGAAGGATCGCGATACCCACCAAATGCGGCACGAACCCGTAGTAGATCATCATGATCACGAGGATAATGCTCGAAACCGCCAGATCGACGAATCCCGTGATTGCCGATGCTGCAGGGAGGATCAACCTTGGAAAGTAGATTTTCTGAACCATGCCTGCGTTAAGGACCATCGAATCGCTAGCCTTGGTCAGCGTTCCAGAGTAGTATTGCCAAAAGAGCAGTCCCACATAAAGAAATATCGGATAAGGCGTTCCGTCCCCGCTCTCAACCTTTGCCACCCGATTAAAGATGAACGTAAAGATGACCATCGTCACCAGAGGTTGAAAAATCGCCCACAGCGCCCCTAGAACTGTTTGTTTGTAACGCACCGAAATGTCGCGCCATGCCAGCACAACAAAGAGGTCTCGAAAGCGCCAGAGCTCCCGCCAGTTCAGGCCGACAAATCCCTTAGGCGGCCTGATTGTAATTTCAACGGGTTGACTCATGTTTCTGATGCATCCGCGGCAGAGAGGTTCTATAACGGATTTCTTCTCGATTCTTTCGCGTCTTTGAAAGCGAACTCCCGTGCATCATCGCCAGCGAGTAGGACAATTATACGCGATCTCGATGCAGCCAGTCACTCAACCGACGAAAATCGTCGATCCTCGCAACGGCACTATCGTCCAGCTGAGGAAGGGACGTAGCCCAACCAGGTGGGTACATGCAAAGGGGGGTTAGTTTTGCGGTATCGGCCTTTTCGTTATTGATTTGCGCAAATCGTCATTGATCAAGCCTGATGCGGCTCTGATCTCCACAATACGTTGAGTCTCTGCGGGTGAAGACGCGCCAGTCTCCTGATTTCCTGCAACAACCCCAAATTTCAAGAAACCGGGCGCCAACTGAGCTATGATCGCTCCGCAGCGGATGGCCGTGTTTCCACGAAGCACATTGCCGACGGGCTCCAAGGGGTTTCCCTCCAAAATTGCCGACATACCGGGGTACCGTCCCTGCCAGACCGGCGATTGGTAGGGTACGCCCTTCAGCTTTTGCATCAACGTCGGAAGCTGTTGTGTGCTAAAGGCAGTCCAACTAAGTCCGCGATCGTCACACTTGAAGGCAACGCTGCAGTCTGACACAATATTGGCTTCGACGACATTGTCTCTCCCTCCCCCTACGAAAACTCCCCAAGTTCCGCTTTCGATAAGGTTGCCATAGGCTGTATTTCCAGAGGCCATGTCGTCAAAGTAGATGGCTGGTTCCCACTTCCTCAATCCAAAATTATGATCAAACCAGTTACTTCGAATTATCGTCCCTCGGCCCGTCCAATCGCGCCCTGTGTAGATAACACCGCCGTCGCCTGTCCGTTGGAGGGTGCGGGCGAAGTGGTTATATTCGATTATGTGATCGTTTCCGTTATATACGATCGCAGCATGAGGGGCATCGTGAATGAAGCAATGAGCGACGCGATTCCCGACACCCTCCAGTGCTACGGCCGGGCGATATGTTTGGGATCGTCGTTCAAAATTCCGGATTTCGCAGTTTTCGACGAAGTTCCTCGCTGCGGCCAAGGAATTGCGGTCTCCACCGGAAATGCGTGCACCCCCCTCTCCGGTATCGGATATGTCACATCCTTCAAGACCTGAATCATGTCCTTCATCTATTTCTGCGGCGCGAGTTCCAAGTCCTTCGAATGTGCACCCTTCTACTCGAACATTCTCGCAGTTTCGGATTCTAATAGCGCAACCGCGAGAGAATCCAAAATCAATACCTTTGATGACAATCTTAGCGGCGTCGCCGATCGCTACTAACGGATCGCTGAGCATCGAGATCCGAAGAGGCTCTCCCAAAGTCGGGTTGTGAAGGGCAATGAAATAAAGCATTGACGATTTTCGGTCAATGAAATACTCTCCAGGGGCGTCAAGCTCCTCCAAGAGGTTCTCGGCGTAGAATTTGGCGCCCGTTGCGACTCCATAGGGATGTGGGTGCTCAAGCGTGACCGCACCCGTTGCAGGGTTGACCTGTTGTATTTTGATGCTTTCGTCCGCCCAGTCGGCGCCCCAGTACCCGTAAAGCCAAGGGTCATCCGCGCTTACCCACAATTTGGCTCGATCGCCGCACAGGAATGACGGCAGGCGCCTGGGGTCCCCTGCGGGGAGCTTCGGATCTCCTTTCTCCAACACCTTGCCGACTGTGGAGTAGTCGCCGTTTGGCCAGCGCGCTAGGGTCATCACGTTATCGCCCTGGAACAACTCGTTCGGTACAGGGCTTGTTGGACTGTACGGAGTGCCTCGTGACATAAGGGGCGCCAAGGTCGCCACGCCAACCTTCGCAAGGTTTACTTCCAATATATCCTTTCTGGCGCTCGAATCGATTATCTTGGCGAGGACCGCAGGGTTGACACAGGAGTGAATTTCCGACGGTGCGATCTCAATTGCACCTTCGATCAGCGGTCGTTCCCCAGGAGCGGCACTAATTGTTAGTCCTGAGTCACGCTTGTCCAGCGTCAACGATTCTGCGACACGGTAGTGTCCCGGGAGTAGGGTTATTGTGTTGCAACCCATAGCCCGGGCTCGATCTCTGGCTCCCACCAATGTCGCTACTGGCTTATCAGGAGTACCTGGATTACTGTCCGAGCCGTTCGGGGAGCATACAATCGCCGACTGAAGCGTAAGGAAAGCTCCTGCACCCAATACAATCGTTGCCCACATAGATGGATTCTACGCCGCTTTGAGGGCCATCACTCCTTTTTCCAGTTGCTTTCGCAATATCCGGGTCGGTCGCGGCAGGTCGCATCTCAGTAACTGCGGAAGGGTGGTATTGGCGATCTGACAATTGGGTTGCCTCGGTATTTCGGCCTTAGGTCGAATTCACATTGCCTTGGTCGCTTGAGTATTATGTTCTGTGTCAGAACTCGTAGACTGACATGAACAAAGGCAGTCGGGTATACGTCGCGGGGAACGCAGGCCTCGTAATCTCGACCATGTGGAGAAGCTACCGATCCGCATGACACCGAAATAATGCCGTGCCAGCGGCTCTATTTTGGGTTTCACTCGCAAAATACCGAAATAACACAGAAAAAGACAGAACGCCGACTTCTCGATTTGTTCGCGCTAGTGTTCCAACCCTAAAGTCTCGCGACATCTGCTGACCTTGTCAAGGATGGCTTCCGCGGATGCGGTCCATTTGAAAGGCTTTGAATCGCGGTTGTGGACTTTGAGGTAGTCCTCAATGGTTTCGACGAGTTCGGCGACGGAGTCGAAGGCTCCCCTTCGGATCGCTTTGTTCGTGATTTCTGCGAAGAACCGCTCGACGAGGTTGAGCCATGAGCAGGAGGTCGGCACGAAGTGAAGATGAAATCTTGGATGTTCTGTGAGCCAAGCTTTTACGTTCTTATGCTTATGGGTTCCGTAGTTGTCCAGGACCAGGTGAAGGTCCAGGTCCTTTGGCGTCTGACGGTCGATCTGCTTTAGAAACGAGAGGAACTCTTCGTGTCGATGACGTTTCTTGCATGAACCGATTACCTTTCCGTCAAGCATGCTCATAGCGGCAAAGAGCGTCGTCGTGCCGTGCCTTTTATAGTCGTGGGTCATCGTGCCGCACCGCCCTTTCTTCATCGGAAGTCCCGGCTGAGTTCGGTCGAGCGCTTGAATCTGACTCTTTTCATCCACGCAGAGCACCAAAGCCTTCTCCGGCGGGTTCAAATAGAGCCCGACTACGTCGACGAGCTTTTTCTCGAAGTTCGGATCGCTTGATAGTTTGAACTTGCGCACCAAGTGCGGCTTGATCCCGTTTGCAGACCAAATCCGCTGAACGGAAGACTGGCTAACGCCTGCGACTTCGGCCATGGAGTAAGTGCTCCAATGGGTTCCTTTCTCAGGTTTGGTCTTGCAGGCCAGCGTCACGACAGCCTTTACACGCTCGGCAGGAATCGTCTTCGGGCGGCCCGGGCGAGGCCTATCAGAGGCCAGAGCAGACATGCCGCCTTCCAAGTAGCGGTCACGCCAACGGTAAACAACAGTCCGATGGACACCTAA
>Ga0207011_1234_pt1 | contig 10783 bp, 4 predicted proteins | sample Alteio_BWMinCont_79_FD_153466 | JGI IMG/M metagenome (GOLD analysis project Ga0207011, IMG submission 153466) | Enriched cells from forest soil in Barre Woods Harvard Forest LTER site, Petersham, Massachusetts, United States -... | ecosystem: Environmental > Terrestrial > Soil > Temperate forest >...
CCACGGCCACCCGTAATCCTCGCCTGATCATGATTGTGATCGATCGCTCCGGCTCCATGCTCAAGCCGGGTGGCGGCGCCTATGGTTTGCCGCAGGCGGTCGTCCAGTTCCTCGACTTCTTCGATACCAGCTCGGATTATATCGGTATCGTCTCTTTTGGGAGCAGTGCGCGGCTGGAAATGCCGCTGACGACCAACTTCATCATCGCGGGGACGAACATACTGTACGATTCCTACACAACAAACGGAAATGTGGATCAAAACGGCACCATCTACGGTACGCCGGCCGCTGACCCAGAGGAGTTCACGTCAAACGGGTATTCTCCTACAGAAGTCGCTGACTATTCCTATTCTGGTGTTCGACGGCTAAAGTTTGGCGGCACAACGGCAGCGGATGAGGGCATCCGGCTCGGGATGGAACAATTGATGGCCAATTCCGGCTTCAACGATCCCGACGTGGTGAAGTACATGGTAGTCTTCACCGATGGCGCGTGGAACGAAACCCGTACCCTGTTGGCCGCGCCTCCTTATACCAACTGGATGATCGGTCCGCCGACCACAGGCACGCCCCTCATTTATACCAACGCCTCAGCAGTTGCAGGAATAGGATGGAGCACCAATCTCGCTTCGGATACGAATCTTATGGTGATGCCGACGTTCTGTGACTCGGGTTCTGTGAGCAATTTGCTCAGTGCGATCGCTTCAAACAATACGGCAGGGGACTTTCAGCAGCTTGCGTACAACCATACCAACGACATTTGGCAGAGTTCCGATGGGACCAATGAACCGATTGAGCCCGCCAACGCTCAGGTGCCGTCCAGTCCGGTTGCGCCAGTAGTGGGAAATACAATGTCGCTCACCAACTGGGATATCATGGGTACGAATTCAAGTAGCAAGCCGATGTATGCACGGTACGTCGATGTCTGGCTCCCGCCTGGAGCGGTTGATTATCAGTATCAGAATAATACTGTCGTGGCTGCCTACGTCAGCGAACTCAACAACCCAACCAATCACGTTTCGGTGGAAATGCTGAACGGGGAAAGCAACGAACTGGTCGTGCCCGGTTATCTCGCCGATGGCCTGTTTTACGATGGGCTCGATTTGACCATGGAAGACAATTGGGCCGATTACAAAATCCCGACCTTTTGGAAATACCGGGTCAACAATTATCAGGAATATTTCATGTGGCCGGACGATACCATCCCGGTTACAACTCAGGCCCAAGCCGACGCGTACACGAACAGCAATTCCCTCGAGCGGCAACTGATGTTCCGCAATTATCCGAACCTGCTTACGGGGTTTTATGTCACCCGTCCGGACGAGCCGCTTGGCCCCACCAATGACGTCGATCCCTATACGGGAGCACAAAGAGAATCCTATGGCTTGGGGCCTTACTATCCGGCAGCTGGATTTTATTGGCCCTTTGATTTGGTGGCGGTTGACTTTGATGAAACCTACGGGCTGACCAATGCGACTGAAGACCCGGATCCTTACAGATCGGGCAACTACAACGGTGGGTCCCGCCATGAATCCTATTCCATTAACATGCTTTCGGTCGCCGCAGCTCCCGAATGGTATGGCGAGTGGTTTTTCGGTGGCACGGGCGGAACGAACGTTATTTCGTCGCCGAACAACACGACGGTCAGCATGCTTATGAGTAGCAAGGCGGCGTGGCAAACCGGTGCTCCGCCCTGGCTCCTGGCGGACTTTGACGCGTCCGGGGAAAACGTCATGACCAATGAGACGGCCCACAATACCAACGTCATTCCGACGGCTGACGTCTGGCGTCCGGTGACATTCAATGGAAGCAATTCCTATATCGGGACGACGAACAGCACCACATTTTTGACCAACCTCCTGACCAACCCTGCCAATGCTTCCGTAACGGGAGGTTACGTAGCGGACGGTGCGGGAAACATTTATAAAAATGCCATGGCCTGGAGCGGACGCCCAACCCATTATTTTGATTTTTCTCAATCCAAGTGGGTTCCGATTTTTGAGAACCACGAAACGAGCGTTCAGGCGCTGCCTCTCGGCGTTTGGAAAGCGCAGGAGTATGCCTGGCACGCGCGTGCCGCGGGAGTGACCATTTTTACGGTAGGCTACGGTGATTTGGTGACACAGCCTGAACAGATCATATTGGCGCAAATCGCCAACGCCACCAATACAACAGCCGGTAACGTCCAGTATTTTGATACGAATAACCCTCCCGATCTTATCTATGTCGATACGGGCGGAACGGCGATCACCTTTAATCCGAGCCAACCGATTGGGGAGCAGTTCTTCGCGACAAACGCGACGGATATCAGCAACGATTTCTACTCGATCGGCCAGGCGATCAACGCAGCTCTGACGCAGTAGGGGAGGGGCCAGTCTGTAGCAGCGCGGTCGATGACCGCTGCTACAGGAGAAGGCCTAACGTTTACGTTTGCGGGCGGAGATGATCTCCGTATTCATGCCGGCGAAATGGAGCCCGCCATGATAACGGCCGTGCTCCATCTTAACGCACTTGTCGATAATGACGGTTAGTCCTGCGGCCTGTGCGCGTTCGGCGGCGAGCAGGTTAATGATGCGGAGTTGCATCCAGATGGCAGCGGAGTCGATGCCCTTCTGCCGGCGTGCGATGGCCTGGTTGACGATTTCGTCGACGTCCTGCGGAGGGCGGAAGATGTCGATGATATCGACGGCGAACGGAATGCTGGCGACATCGGGATAGGCTTTCTCCCCGAGGATGATGTCGGCCTTTGGGTTGACCGGGACGATGCGGTAGCCTTCGTCCTGGAGATAGCCGGCGACGAAGTAACTTGCCTTCTGGCGATCGCTGGAAAGACCGACGAGTGCAATCGTCTTCGACGTTTCCAGCAGGTGATTGATTTGTGCGACGTCCTGATAACGGGCGCGCTGATCCGGTGTCAGGCTCGTATTGAGCGAGACAGCGCATGAAACGCCTGATCCAAATCCCATATCAAATCCTCCACGTTTTCGAGCCCGACGGAAAGCCTGATCATTTCCGGCCCGACGCCGCATTGCACGAGTTCCTCATCGGTCAATTGCTGATGGGTGGTCGAAGCCGGATGGATGACCAGGCTGCGCACATCGCCGACATTGGCCAGGTGCGAGAAAAGCTGAAGTGACTCGATGAATTTCTTGCCGTCCTCGCGAACCTGGGCGCCGTCGCCTTTCAAGCCAAAAGAGAAAACCGCGCCGGGGCCCTTGGGTAGATATTTTTGCGCGAGAGCGTGGTCGCGGTGGCTGGGCAGGCCGGCATAAGAGACCCAGGCGACCTGCTCGTTTTTTTCGAGATATTCCGCGATTTTCTGCGCATTGCTAACGTGGCGATCCATCCGCAGGGAGAGCGTTTCGAGTCCCTGCAAAATCAAAAACGAATTCATCGGCGAAATGCAGGCGCCGACATCGCGCACCGTTTCCGCGCGCGCTTTCATCAGGAAACCGTAATGGCCGAAGGTGTCGAAGAAGCGGAGATTGTGGTAGGAGGGCGAGGGGGCGGAAATGGAGGGAAACCGGCTGAAGTCGAAATTGCCCGAGTCGAGAATCGCGCCGCCAATGGCACTTCCGTGGCCGCCGATGAATTTCGTGGCCGAGTGGAGAACGAGAGTTGCGCCGTGTTCGATGGGGCGGCAGAGATAGGGTGTGGCGAAGGTATTGTCGATGATCAGTGGAATCTTGTGCGATGCCGCGAGGCCCGCGAGTTTTTCCTGGTCGAGAATCGAGCCACGCGGATTGCCGATGGTTTCGCCATAAAGCGCGCGTGTCTTTTTCGTGATCGCCTGTTCCCATGCGGCGAAATCATGCGGATCGACGAGCGTGACCTTGATCGAGAGCTTGAGCAGCGTCTGCTTGAGTTGCGTGACCGTGCCGCCGTAGAGATGGGATGAGGCGACCACCTCGTCGCCGGGGGAGAGGAGCGTCATTAGCGAGATGAACTGGGCCGCCATGCCGCTGGCCACGCAGAGGGCTCCCGTCGCGCCTTCGAGCGACGCGAGGCGTTCCTCCAGGACGGCGGTCGTGGGATTGCTGATCCGGGTATAGATGTTGCCGTATTGTTTCAGCTCGAAAAGCTGGGCGGCCTGGTCGGGACTGTCGAAGACATAGGAAGTCGTCTGGTAAATGGGCACAGCACGGGCACCGGTGTTGGCGTCGGGGACGTGCCCGGCGTGGACCATGCGGGTCTCAAAGCCGAAACGGCGGGGCGCGGGACGGTCGGTCATCGGGAAAATCTTCAGCCTGCCTCAGGGAACAAGGACAAACGTGCAATCGTCGTAGCGGGGATTGGGTGAGGCGAACAACGCGTTGTCCCGAGTGACTGAAAGCCAAACCTCCCGGGGCGAATAGGCCCGAAACATCCATCCGCCGGGAACGTTGGGATTGGGCACTGGGAGGAAGGTGGCGTCCGAAGCAAAGAGATTATCGTTATCTGCGAACGGGTGAAGCTTGATTTGATAATTCTGATGCCGGAGGAAGTAGCCCGGAAATTGAACGGATTCAAAGGAGACATACTTGGGATTGGCCAGCCCCGGCTCAATCTTAAATTTTTCCAGGCCACCCGCACTTGTCGGCAGAACGTAAGCCACATAATTAGTAAGTCCGACGCCCATGGACTGGTTGGATTGCAGCACAATGGAGGTGGTCGTGGGAAAATTGGGCGCTGGGGCGGGAGTTTGGGCAGCGCAACGGAGGGAGAACGCGGCCAGAATGGCGAAGCAGAAAAGGAGGCGCTTCATCGGGTGAGTTTGGCAAATTTCATGGCGCGAGTCAATTTTCGCGCCATTCCATCTATCTGATTTGATCATTTGCGCAGGAAGAGGAAGCGTGTAGGTTCACCTTCTACGGGGGCGCATTGGCTTCGACTGGAGCATGATCGAGCCCGCAGCAAGTCGAGGATGGGGTAGGTCTTCCTCGTTAAACAGCCAGCCCAAAAACAAAGAACAACACTACGTTGGCTCTCGCTGCCTAATAAATCACGGCACGACGTTGTCGCCCTGACCTCCACTAGGGGACGACAACGACATTAGTGGGGCGACGCGGCTGGCGAGTGACCGGCCTTCCGCGGCGAATTAATGTGGTGACTACGGAGATGGGGTGAGCTGCGCCACAACCCGCCTCCCGACAATATCAGCGCAGACAAGCTTGTAGAAGCGGTCAAGGCCTTGTTCTAGGACGCGGGTTCGACCCCCGCCGCCTCCACCTTGTGAGCTCTCCGCGTTAGTGTAAGTTTGGGGGAAGCTCATGCCTCCCATTCCACCCGTCACCGATGCGACTTTTGATCTATGGGGACGGCTCGCCGACTTCCCAGCCAGCCAGACCGATGCCGCATTAAAGTATCTGCAGGAATGGATCGCGAAAGAGATCGATGCCGATAACGTCATCTGGATCGGTGGCGTTCGAGTGTTGCGCGGCGCGCCCGCGAAGGCCGACCCTTTTCTCGGCTGGCGTCTTCGCGCCAGGGTCGCCCTGCGGCCCGATCCTCCACCTTATCGCAAACAGCTCGCCGAATACTACGACAGCGAGCACTACGGCAAGCTCACTCCGACCTACTACAAACGCTCGCATGAGGCGAGAGACGCCGATCATGTCGGTATGGACAGCCGCGCCACCATGGCTGGCAACGGTCACTTCCGGCTCTATCGGCTCCGCGACGGCACCATCGATTTTGCCGCGTTCAAAAAAACGTCCCACTACAAACGCTATTACCGCGACGGCGGCATCGCCGATCGCATCACGATCGGATTTCCCGTCACGCCCGATCTCGAGTCCTATTTTCTAATCGACCGATTCCAGGCCAAATCCCGCCGCCACTTCAACCTGCGCGAGGCCATGCTGGCCGGCAATGCGGTGCGCGGTATCCCTCAACTACATCGCCGTCTCCTCCTGTGTAATGGCCTGTTCGTGAGCGATAAACTTCTCAGCCCGATGGAGCGACAAATCCTGCAAGGTCTCCTGACCGGTCAAACGGAAAATCAAATCGCTGTCTCCCTCGGTCGGAAACTTTCCACTCTACACAAGAACGTGACCAGCCTCTACACTCTCTTTGGCGTGAAAAGCCGCCCGGCCCTGATGGCCCTTTGGCTCGAAGGAAATGCAAGTAAAGCCCCCGTTCGCAAGCTCGATACCCACATGTTCAAGTATAAAAGCGACTAAAGCTTATCGCCGTACCTATTTAGAGGGGTATTCAGACAGTCAAAGATCCCTACCGTTCAGAGATGGTCATCTGGAATTTCTTTAGATTCGGCAACATGTTGATACCTCGAGCGCGGCTCGGGCGGCCTAGCCAAAGTTGTGCAAAGCACGGGTTTCACCTCTGGCTGATGCTCGCTGCTTTTCTCATCGGGAATTTCTCGGTTGCCCAAGCGCAGACCTACAACGTTACCAACACGAATTCTTCCGGTTCGGGTTCCCTCTCCAATGGCATCGCTCAGGTGAATAGCGGCACAGACAATGTGATCTCATTCGCCAATGGTCTCGGAACGATTACGCTGTCCTCGACGCTGACGGCCATAGCTCAAAGCGTCACCCTCACGGGTACAGGTAACCTCGTGAGCGCCAGTAACGGAATCTTTACCGTCTTTGATTTTACCAGCACAGGGATTACCTCGATTGGCGGCCTTACGGTATTAGGTTCCAGTGGCACCGCGGGCGCCAGTGGCACGACCGGCAATAATGGCACGAACGGGAGTAATGGCGGCGCCGGAGGCATGGCCATCGTCATTTCGGGAACCACGGATACGATCACCCTCGGTGGAACCGTTCAGGGCGGCGCGGGTGGTGCTGGTGGTAACGGCGGCAACGGAAACGCCAGCTTCAGCGGTAGCTACGGCGGCAACGGAGCTACCGGCGGTAACGGCGGTACGGCTGTCATCCTTTCAGGCTTCGATACAGTAACGGTCGACGGATTCATCATGGGTGGCTCTGGTGGCTCTGGTGGCACCGGCGGCTACGGCGACGGTGGCGACGCCGCTATAGTATCTTACGGCTACTACGGGGGTAACGGGGTCAATGGTGGCAACGGCGGTACGGCCATCACCTTTTCGGGTTCCGATATAGTCACTGTCAGTGGGACCATCTTGGGCGGCATCGGTGGTGGTGGCGGCAGCGGCGGTAACGGCAAATACGGTGGCGGCGGCGCTGCCGGCACTGGCGGCAACGGGGGTATGGCCATCACTCTTTCGGGCTCCGGGACGGTTGCCAACAATAGTGGAGGGACCATCCAGGGCGGCATCGGCGGCAACGGGGGCAACGGCGGCTACAGCGGCAGTACCTTCGGCAGTTTCCTTGGTGGCGGCGGCGGCGGCAACGGGGGCAACGGCGGTACGGCCATCACCTTTTCGGGTTCCTATACAGCCACTAACAGTGGAGCTATCCTGGGTGGCTCTGGTGGCTCTGGTGGCACTGGCGGTTATGGCTCCGGCGCTAACGGTGGCGTTGGCGGCACTGGCGGTGTCGGCGGCACGGCCATCATCGTTTCGGGAATCAGCTATACGATCAGCAATAGCGGAGCAATCTTGGGCGGCTCCAGTGGCATCGGCGGGACTGGCGGCTACGGCGGCGATGGCGGCACAGCCGGTGGCGGGGCCAATGGAGGCAACGGCGGTACCGGCGGTACAGCGATGACCCTTTTGTCGAGCTCTGAAAAGGTCACCAACACTGGAACCATTCAAGGTGGCGCCGGAAGCGCCGGTGGCTCTGGCGGCGCAGGTTCAAGCGCCGAAGATGGCTATGGCACGGGCGGTACGGGTGGCACCGGCGGCACGGCCATCACCCTTTCGGGTTCCGATACGATCACCAACAACGGCATCATCCTTGGAGGCAACGGCGGCGCAGGAGGCAGCGGCGGCGACGGCCAAGGCTCTGGTAGTAACGGCATCGCTGGCATCGGCGGCGGCGGCGGCACAGCCATCATCGTTTCGGGAAGCAACAATACAATCACCAATAACAGCGGGGAAATCATACTGGGTGGCAACGGCGGTAACGGCGCTTCCAGCCTTAACGACGGAAACGGCAGGAACGGCGGTGCGGGCGGCGCGGGGGGCACGGCCATCGCCGTTTCGGGAAGCATCAATACGATCACCAATACCGGGACCGTTCAGGGCGGCGGCGGCGGCCATGGCGGAGTGGGCAACGGCGGCACGAGTGGTGGCGCCGGTGGTAACGGCGGCAATGGCGGAGCGGCCATCACTTTTTCAGGAGCCAACCTAACGATCACCAATACTAGCGGAGGAGACATCCTGGGCGGTAATGGTGGGGGTGGTGGTAGCGCTAATTCCAATACCTATAGCACGGGATTTAGCGGTGGCGCCGGCGGCATTGGCGGCACGGCGATCACCTTTTCTCTTTCCGACGCTGTCAACAACAGCGGAACTATCCAGGGCGGCGGCGGCGGTAACGGCGGCAGCGGTAGTAACAGCGCCGCCGGGCCCGGTGGCAACGGCGGTAGCGGTGGTGCGGCGATTACCCTCTCGGGCTCCGATACGGTTACCAACAGCGGAATCATCCAGGGCGGCGGCGGCGGCGGCGGTGGCGCCGGCGGCAGTAGCGGCTATGGCTACAGTGGCCCTAGCAGCGGCGGCAATGGCGGAAGTGGCGGCAACGCCATCACCCTTTCGGGCTCTGATACGGTCTCCAATAACAGCGGAATCATCCAGGGCGGCAATGGCGTCAGCGGTGCCACCGGCGGTACATCCTATGAAGGCCGCGGGGGAAATGGCGGCAGCGGCGGGAACGGCGGAGCAGCCGTCACCGTTTCGGGTTCGACCACAGCCTCCGATATTGTCAGCAACAGTGGCGGAATTATCCAGGGAGGCAATGGTGGCAGCGGTGGCACCGGTAATGCCGCCGGTTACAACGGTTACACTACCGGTGGCGTGGGCGGCACCGGTGGCAATGGTGGGACCGCGATCAATCTTTTCTCGGGCTTTCTTAGCCTCACCGCCAGCGGAACCGTCCAGGGTGGCAACGGCGGCGGCGGAGGTAGCACAGGAACCAGTGACCACGTACTCGGCCTCACCGGTGGAACGGGTGGTCTTGGCGGTACGGCTATCACCCTCTCGGGCCCCGCTTCAATTTCCAATAGCGGAGCAACCATACTGGGTGGCAACGGTGGCAACGGCGGGAGCGGCGGGGTCGGAGCCAACAACGGAGTTTATCAGGTTGGCAGTGGTGGCGCCGGAGGCGCCGGCGGCATCGCCCTGAGTCTTTCGGGATCCACGACAGTTACCAACAACAGTGGCGGAACCATCCAGGGCGGCAATGGCGGCTCAAGCGGTTCCGGAGGCAGCACAGGCGTCAACGGTTCCGGTGGAGTGGCGATTAGTTTTTTCGCTAGTTCGAGCACGGTCATCAATGCAGGAACCATCAGCGGCGGTTTAACTGCAGGCGGTACGCCTGCTCAGGCCGATGCGGTCGATTTTTACGGCAGTAATAATGAGCTGGAGCTGGAAGGTGGCACTATCATCAATGGTAATGTCGTCGTTGAAAATGCCGGCACCAATAACACACTGGGTCTAATAGGAGCTGCCAATGACACTTTCGCTGTTTCTTCCATCGGAGGGCAATACCAGGGCTTCAATACTTTCCTCAAATCGGGCTCCAGTATCTGGACCTTGTCCGGCACAACAACTGCGAATACGCCTTGGACGATCAGTGCTGGAACCTTGGAAATCTCTCAAGATGCAAATCTTGGATCGGGAACGGTGACTCTGTCCGGTGGCGAATTACTCTCCAGTGCCACATTTACTGATAGCCACAACTTTACTCTGACCGCGAGCGGCACGCTGGCGGCAGTAACGAGTACGATCGGTTCCTACGCGGGAGTGGTCAGCGGAACCGGGCCTCTCACGATCGGAGACTCAACCAATATCGGAACGGTGATTCTTACCGGCACCAATACCTACACGGGTGGTACCCAGGTGAACACGGGCATCCTCCAAATCGGCAACGCTACCTCGGGCACAATCGACAGCACGGGTTCGGTCATGATCGGGTCGGCGGGAACGCTCGCCTTTGATGAAGCAAACGGAAACACCTTTTCCAAGGCGATAAACGACGGTGGGCTACTCGTTGGAGCGGAATCCAACGGAATCACCAATACACTCTCGGGCAACGTCGCCGGTTCTGGCGGGTTCACCCAATCCGGCGCGGGCACCACCATTCTTTCCGGTGCGAATAGCTATACCGGTAATACGACGATCAACGCAGGCATGCTCCAGCTAGGCGCCTCCGCCAGTGCAGCTTTGCCGACTGCGACCACGGTTTATATTAACGACGGGGCCGTGCTCGATCTCGGCGGCAATTCGGAAACGGTCGAAGGGGTTGGCAATTCCTCCAATGGGGTCGTCGGAAACATTCAGGATGGTTCCGTCTCTGCCGTCAACGGGATTTATCTGCAGAGCGGTACCTTCACGGCCACCTTCAGCGGCACAAGCACTACCGGACGACTCTACATTGGCGGCGATCCTTCGGCGACGGTGGTGCTTAACGGCACCAACAACACGATCTACACGGCGGACCATCATGAAGTCATCATTGGTGACACTGGCATTACCGGCGCTGTGGGCACCGTCCAGGTGGGGAATGCCGATGCCCTGGCGGCGGCCACGGAAGAAGTACAGGTCTTCAGTGGCACGCTCGATCTCAACGGCGTTGCCGGTGTGCGGGCCAACGACATTCAATTGGAGAGCGGAACAGCCAGCAGCCTCATCAACAGCAATACGGGCAGCACGGCCTCTTTCCAAAATGCCGTGGGCTTGGTGGCCAGCGCTGAGAGCAGC
>Ga0207011_1235_pt1 | contig 10775 bp, 8 predicted proteins | sample Alteio_BWMinCont_79_FD_153466 | JGI IMG/M metagenome (GOLD analysis project Ga0207011, IMG submission 153466) | Enriched cells from forest soil in Barre Woods Harvard Forest LTER site, Petersham, Massachusetts, United States -... | ecosystem: Environmental > Terrestrial > Soil > Temperate forest >...
TGAAGGCGGATTATTAGATGTTTTGGAAAAAGACGGCGTAGGTTGTATTCCATTTTCGCCTTTGGCACAAGGCTTACTAACCAACAAATACCTGCATGGTATCCCTGAAGATTCAAGGGCAGCAAAATCAACTGGTTTCTTGCAATGGAGTATCAGGATCAGGGCGGTGGTGATAAAAAATATCAACATACTCCAGCCGCATCCTTTTAAGGCTTTGATCGAGGCTTGATACCAAATATTTTTTTGAACCCCATTCGCCGTAAGGCCCGTCCCACATCAAATATCCTGCTTTGCTTGATATGATCAGTTCATCGCGGTAGCCATGAAAATCTTCGGCAAGCAGGCGGCCAAAGTTTTCTTCGGCTGATCCCGGCGGCGGGCCGTAATTATTTGCAAGGTCGAAATGGGTGATGCCGCTATCAAAAGCAAGGTGTAAAATTTTGCGGAAATTTTCGGCCACATCTACATGGCCGAAATTATGCCATAAACCCAGCGAAACCGCCGGTAATTTTATGCCGCTTTTACCGCAACGGCGGTATTGCATATTTTTATATCTTTCTGGTGAGGGAATGTAGGTCATAAAGAGTTGTTGAGTTTTGGATTTTATGGGAGTAAAAATAGAATTTTTTAATTACTGGAAGTGGAAATTTATAATGCGAACAGAATTTTTACTTACATAAATCCTGATCAAACCACCTCGGCCACCACAAAAGTGCTGCCGCCAACAAAAACCAGGTCATGTTCGCCCGCATTTTGTTGTGCTGCGAATAATGCTTCTTTAACTGATGGATACACCTCACCACTCAAGCCAAAGCTTTCAGCTTTTACCTTTAAGCTTTCGGCCTCCAACCCACGCGGAATATCAGGCTTGCAAAAATAATAGATGGCATTTGTGGGCAGCATCGCGAGTATCTTACTTAAATCCTTATCATTAACTACGCCGATCACAAAATGAAGTTTATCATAAGATACCGATGCGATGTTTTGCAGCACCTCTTGTATGCCTTCGGGATTATGCCCGGTATCGCAAATAGTTAAAGGGTGGTTGCTTAATGTGTCCCAGCGGCCATGTAAACCGGTTAAGGTTTTAACCTGGCTTAACGCTGTTTTTAAATCTCCGTCGCTTATATTAAAGCCCTGCGAACGGAGTTCCTCTACTGCACTTATAACGGTTTTTAAATTTTTAAGCTGGTAGGTCCCGGTGAGATCAAGTCTTAAGTCTAAAGTCTTAAGTCCTAAGTCTGAAGTTTGCTTAATTGCAACATCCAAAAATTCTTTACCTCCGACTTCAGACTTCTGACTTCCGACTTCAGACTTCAACTCCGATGCAAAAGAAATCCCGCTTCCCTCCTGCTTTGCTTTGGCGATAAAAATATCAGCGACTTCGGGCTGATGTTCCCCTATTATAACAGGGATACCCGACTTAATGATCCCGGCTTTTTCGGCGGCTATTAATTGCAGTGTATCGCCTAAAATATTCATGTGGTCCCAGCCAATGTTGGTGATGACCGATACCAGTGGGGTAATGATATTAGTTGAATCCAATCTCCCGCCCAGGCCGACTTCAATGATGGCAATATCAACTTTTTGTTTTGCGAAGATATCAAATGCCAGGCCAACAGTCATTTCAAAAAAGGAAGGCTGTATCTCATCAAAATCAGTCCTATGGGCAGCAACAAAATCAACAACTTCCTGTTCACTTATCATAGCGCCGTTGATGCGGATGCGCTCGCGGAAATCTTTTAAATGCGGCGAAGTATATAAACCGGTTTTATAGCCCGCCGTTTGCAATACAGCCGCCAGCATATGCGAGGTTGAGCCCTTGCCGTTGGTACCACCAATATGTACGCTCTTAAATTTATGCTGCGGGTTATCAAGCCGCGCGCAAAGTTCAATGGTATTATCAAGATTGGCCTTGTAAGCTGATTGGCCTACACGGGTAAATACGGGTAATTGACTGAAAAGGTATTGGACGGTTTGCTCGTAGTTCATAGTTGTAGTCCATGGTCAATAGTCCATAGACCATGGCAAAAATAGATAATCTTTTAATTATCGGTAAACTAATGACTATAGTCTATGGACTATGAGCTACGGACTAAAAAATCAATCCACATCAAATTTAAACACCACCTGCCCTTTTTGATTACCTGCGCCGGCGGTTGCTGAAGTTAGCTTTGAGTTTTTAACGGCATTTATACACCTGTTGATGAGGTCGAGGTCGCCCATCCTGGTTTTGCGGTCTTGCTGGGCTTCTATAATATTGCCATTTGCATCAATGGTTATATCAACAACCACCGTGCCTTGCATGCGACTGGTGTTTTTTACATCGGGCATATTAACAAAGCTCCATTGTGTGCCGCGTACGCCATTGCCAGTACCCCCCTGCCCATAATTATCAGCGAGCGGCGAACCATTTTTACTTCCCTGGTTGCCGGGAGTTGTGGTTGTACCATCGCCTGCGCCCGCGCCCGTTTTGGCTGCGCCTTTATATAACGCATTTTGGTTAACAACCTCTTTTTTTACCGGCTTTGCAGGTGTCGGGGCAACGTTTTGGGTTGTTTTTTTTGCATTGGCTGCAACTTCGGGAGCGTCTTCTGTATTCTGGGTAACAACTTTGTTATCGCTGTTTACCTGCGTTTTTTGGTCGGTTGGCTGTGCCTGGGTTACCTTATTGGGTTGTGTATGGTTTGCCTTCGGCGATACAGACGGTTCATCAGTGCTGGAGATATCTTTTCCCATGCCTTCATCTGTAGTACCATAATTTACCAGTATGCCCCCTGCCCCATCTATCTGCACCGGCGGGTCCTGGAAAACAATAAAATAGCACAAAGCAATCATAGCAGCAAGTATAAGGCCTGTTGCTAAAAACGCTTTGGGATAATTATTTTCCTCCTGATAATCCATTTTAGTTCATGGTTCATAGCTCATGGCTCATAGCCCATAGTTTTTCTGCTATGAACTATGAGCTATCAACTATGATCTATTTCGGTTCCGTTGCCAGTACCAGTTTTATATTCAGTTTTTGGGATATATCCATTATCTCTACCACATCCTGTATCGCTACCGTTTTATCAACATACAAAACAATGGTAAGGTTTGTTGCAAGGGGCTTATAGCTGGCCAGCTTAGCAGGCAATTCGGCTACGGTAACCGGCTTGCGGTCGACAAAATATTTAAGGTCTTTGGTGACCGAAACTACTATCGTTTTTTTTGATACCGATTTGCCTGAAGAGGATTTGGGCAGCAAAAGCTTGATCACGTTAGGGTTGGTCACCGTTGATGCGATGAGGAAAAACAAAAGCAGGAAAAACATGATGTCGTTCATGGCCGATGTATGCACCTCGGCCGAAACCCCTCTTTTTCGTTTTCTTAAGTTCATTTGCTTGGTTCTTCTAACAGGTCAATAAACTCAATAGCATCAGTCTCTAATCTTAATATGATCTTATCAACCATCATATTTAAAATATGGTACCCAACATAGGCAATGATACCCACAAACAGCCCCGCTGCGGATGTTACCATTTTTACGTACAGACCACCTGATATAACGCCCATACTGATATTATCTGTCTTTGATATATCATAAAAAATTTTGATAACGCCCGCAATCGTACCCAAAAAACCAAACATCGGGGCTATACCAGCAACAATACCTAATATGCCAATGTTTTTTTCCAGTTTGGCTACTTCAAGCTTGCCCACGTTTTCAATGGCGCCTTCAATATCTTTTATGGGGCGGCCTATGCGTAACAACCCTTTTTGCAGCATACGGCCAAGCGGGCTATTGCTGTTGCGGCAAATTGCTTTTGCTGATTCAAGGTTACCGCTTAAAATACTCGCACGCACTTGTACCAGCAGGCTCGATTCATCCTTTGAAGCCTTGCGGATGGTAAAATAACGTTCAAAAAATATTACCAGCCCCAACACCGCCAAAATACCGATGGGGATCATTACCACCCCGCCTTTTACCAGCAGGTCGCCGAAGTGCAGTTCTTCTGATGGAATAGGTGCCAATTGCTGACCCGCAGTTTTTACCGAATCAATTATTTTATGTGCTGTATCTACTGTCTGGAAGAATAATAATGTCATTGCCGGGGTTTAATTTCTATTGTGTACGAATCTGATTTGATCTTTCCTTGGTTTTGTAATTCATTCATTTTGGACTGGGCTTCGACCATCGTATGAAAACTGCCGGCAGATACTTTTATAAGCGGCCCGGGCATCTCACCAAGGGTTAATATCCTTGCATTTACACCTCTGTCTTTTAACATTTTGACAGCCGTTTCGGCCACCGAACGACTGCGGCACTCGTTTGTTATTATTTCAAAATGCGATTCAGCAGTTGAATCAACTGTGGTTACCGGGGTAATAACTGTTGCCGTATCCTTTAACGAATCTGCTTTCTTTGTAGTATCAGTTTTAGCCGCGTGTTTTGCTTTACCGGTGGCAGCCGCGGCGCTGTGGGTAATTTTATTAAATGTGTCCTTAACCCGATCAAAAGCCGAGGGGTAAAATTTATAAACACCAAATACAGCGAGTGCAAAGCCGGCTACCGCTATTAATACGATAAGCCAAACGCTCATCCCTCTTTTACGTTCTGTTTCCTCTTCGTAATAAGGCTGGCGGGGTATTGTACGTGCGGGTGTTTCAACCTGTGCCTGTGGGGTGGCAGGCGCCGGGGCCGATGCAGGGGCGCCAGCAAATACCGGTTTTGGTGTCTCGGGGAATAAGGGCTGGCCTAATTTATAGGTGTTGAGCATTGGATAACCGTAAAATGCCGGATCATCAGGTATTTTATCGTTCGGTTTAAATTTAAGCTGCCCCTGCTCCGTATAAAACAAGCCCAGGTCGGCAAATAAATATTTCCCGGTGGCGGCATCCTCCCTTAATTTGGTAATAAATTTTTCGGCAAAATATTTTGATGAGGCCAGCGAAATATTTTTTTTATCAGCTACGTACTGTGTAAAAGTATCGTCTTCGTCATTTGGCTGCGGCACAAATTTCACCTGGTGGTGCGGAGGATAAAATTTACCCTCCTTATCGTTATAATAAGCATTTACACGCTCCCGCACAAAATAGCCCAGGCCAGGCACGCTTACTGCATCGTGCTGTCCTAATAGTTCGCTTAAATAATCAGCTAAGTTCATTTGGGCTAAAAGTACGGTTTATTATTTTTTAAAAAAATCCTTAAAAAGCAAACCCAACGCCGCCAAATATATTAAATCCATAGTCAGGATAATATAGCCAGGTTTGATTTGAGCCGTTTAAAAGATTATTTACATTAACAAAAACAGATATTCGTTTAGTGGCCTTGTATTCAACGCCGCCGCTAAGGTCAACAAATGAGCTTATAGTAGTAGGCGTTGTACTGCCCGCTTTTATCGGATTGGGGTCAAGCGCCGAGCCACGGATCAGCAGCGTGCCTTTAATATCCACCTTATCGCTGATGTGCAATATGGTACCGCTTGTCAGCTTAAACTTGGGCAGGTTCCAGGGCTGTATAGCGGCGGTGGACATCTGGTAATCTTTAAACTCAACCCTCCCGAAAATATCCACATCTTCCGATGCCTTATAATCAAGTTCGCCGGTTAAACCGCTAACTTTTGCCGTACCATCATCATATATCACCTGGAACCTGTTGTATCCCTGGGCAAAATTGAAGTTGCTTACAAACAGCGGCATATCTTTTACCTGGTTGCGGAAAACAGTTACTTTAAAGCCCAACCCCGGCGCTATTGTTCCTTTTAAGCCTGCTGCAAGGTCCAACTGGTCAACTGAGTTTTTGATATTTACATCCTGGCCAAGGAAAGGGTTGGTGCTATAAAAATCAAGCAGGGATGATTTGTTTACATCGCCTTTTGCCTCAACAAACAGCCGCACATATTTCGGCACTACCTGGAACTCCAGCCTTACGGCCGGAAAAATATGAAGGGATGATGTGTAACCAAACTGGTCGACAATGTTTATCCCGGCATCAATTTTATAATTATCCCCCTGGAATTTTATATAAGGATTGGCCCTGATCAGGCTATTATTATAATTGTAAAGGCTATCCTTTTGTGTGCTGAAATCAAGCGAGCCGCTCACACCCGCATAAAACTGGTGAATGGTCTCATTTAAAAAACCCGATAACACCACATTACTTTCCTGCGCCTGGTAGGCATCACTAAACTTGTAGGCTTTCAGTTTAAAGGCATAAGTAAAATCATTCGGAACGTCCTCATAGTTTTTGGCAAGTTCACCTTCGGCGCCAATGGTGCTGAAATGCTGCTTGTTAACCATCAGGCTTGGCGGCGGGTTCAGCTGATCGTACCCATAAAAATAATTGCTGCTGTAGTTATAATCTATACGCCCGCTTAATGAGTTTACTTCGCCTATACTTTTGCCAAATACCCCGGCCTGTTCCTTACTTGAGTTTTGATCAAGCAAAGTGCCGTCCTGAGCAAAATGCTTTATATAACCGCCAACCTGCAAAGCCTGGTCGCGGCCGTTATCAAAATAAGCCTCGCCGTATGTTGTCTTTAAGTTGCCCAACCCAAGTTTTATATAATTATTGGCCAGATCCGAGTCGCGTTCGGCAGGCCTTTTCATGGCGCTGAGCGGTTTAATAGCCGTATTCAGCTCCAGGCGCTTATCTATCGGGAAATAAGTTAATGGCGCTTTAAATGGCGTTTTATCCTCCAGATCCGGGTTAATGCGTATTTTAACAGCATCGGCAAGTACAGGTTTATAAGCCGTTGTAACAACGATCTCTTCAGATAAACTACCGCCATTTGGGTTCATTTTTTTAGTAGTATCAACCTTTACTTTCGATACCGCTTCACCAAGACTTTTGGCATTTGTTTTTTGCTGTGCTATTGTTGGTTTGGCCTTTGCAGGCTTGCCCGTTTTTTTCTTTGCTGTTTTCACCGCTTTTGCTGCGGGCTTTTTGCCTTTATGGGGTGTTTGCGCGCCGGCATAAACAAAGCATAAAGCAAATACTAAGGTAAGCAGCGGATATATATATTTAACTTTCATTGCTCGTCTCCTGGTTATTCTTTGTTATCCGGTTTCTTTACATTAGTACTATCAGGCTTGGCTTCCGTTTTATCCTGTGGCGATAACTGGTCAAGCTTTCGTTTGGCCTCAGGTAAAATGTCATCATCACCTTTATAGTTATCAATCACACTTTGCAGCGTAGCTTTTGCCTGGAAGCTATCTTTTAACCCTACATAATTATCGCCTAATAAAATAAACGTTTTCGTTACCCAGTAATCATAGTTCGGCAAGTCTTTTACCAGGTCAAAACATGTTTTTTGGGATGCTTTGTAATGGCCTTTCAAATACTCAACCCTGGCAATGTTGTATTTCGCTTCGGCAGCGGCAACGGTTTTTGTATTGGTTACCGTGTATTCAAATTCTTTAACAGCGGTGGTCGTATCCCCTTTTTGCAGGTAGGCAAGCCCGCCATATAAACCGGTTTTAAATTTGTCTTCCTGCGATGATTTTTCATTATCCCTCACCAGTTTTACATAATTAATGGCGTCATCAGGCATCTCCATCTGCGCATAGCAAAGGAGCAGGTTATTTATAGCGAAAGTATAGTCAGCTTTATATTCCGAATTGGTCTCCAATTTTTTCAGGAAAACTACCGCCTCATTATATTTTTTCTGCCCGATGTACAACTTTGACATGGCGATCAATGATTGCTCGGTATAAGTGCTTGTCCAATCATTCAATATCACATTATAATCAACAATGGCTTCCTCCGACCGGTTGAGGTTTACCAAACTTTGCGCCCGTATAAACCTGGCCTGTTTATCATAAATAGGTTTTGTCGGGAACTTATCGAAATAAGCATTCACCGCCCCAACTGTGCCTTGCCAGTCACCTCGTAAATAAAGGTTGTTGGCTGCCGTGTACATTATATTTTCCTGGTCGGCTGCCGTGTAATTAGCTATCGGTACCGTGGCGGCATAATTTATAAAGGTTTGCGCGTCGCCTTTATCGGTATATATTTTCTCGATTTGTTTTAGCGCCTGTTTTGCTTCATCGGTTGATGAATAATCCTGCACCACGCGTTTAAACGATTCAATGGCCAGGTCATCATTACCGCCATTATAATCTATAAGCCCTATAGTAACCAGGGCCCTTGGTACGTAACTGCTGGTAGGATATTTTTGTATCATATCCAGCATGCCGCTTTTTGCTTTCAGGCTGTCGTTTTTCAGATAATAGGTATAAGCTATCTCGAACGAGGCATCATCGGCATAATCGGATTTAGGGAACTTGCTTAGCACATCATTCAAAGTATTGATCTTGTTATCCGGCAGGTCCTGCAAACCCTGTATCATACCACGCTGAAACAAAGCATAATCTTCGCCCGGGCTGTGTTGCTCAATAATCCGGTTATAATATTCAAGCGCCTTGCTGTAATTCTTCAAAACAAAATAGCTGTCGCCCAGCCTTGTTACAGCATCGTTTATTGTACTGGCGTCAGTTTCATCCCCTGCCAAAAACTTCTGGAAATAGCTGGCGGCCTTTCTATACTGTTCATCACCGAAAGCTGCATAGGCCAACCCGTAATTGGCATAATTATAAACCGGGGTGTTCGGCGCCTCGGGCAGGTCTAAAAACTTCTCAAATGTTTCAACCGATTCCTTGTACTTCCGCACCTCGTACATCGACTCGGCCATCCAATACGTAGTTAAGGCCTCAACGTGGGCATCGACGGAGTTCCTGAGCGAGCGCAGAAATATACCAATGGCATTTTCAAAAGCGCGTTCGTTGTAAAACTCTAAGCCGCGGTAATAGGTAACTTTTTGATAGGCAAGTTGTGCGCTTGGTGTTTTATTAGGGATAGGCTCCAGAATTTCAACTGCCTCGGCATAGTTATGTGAGTTTAACAGTTCCTCGCCTAATAAAGTCTTTACCTCGTCATTACGTTTTGCGCGGGGATAATTTTTAAGGTATAACCTTGTAGCATCAAGCGCCTGGGTATTAAAATCAAGCTCGTACGATAATTTTGCGTACTGGTACAAAGCGTCTTCCTGTAATTGCTTGTCAAAATCAAGTTTCGAGGCCGCGAAATAGGCATTGCGGGCGCTTTGCTTGTTTTGCATTTTCAGGAAAACATCGCCTAATATGTAGTCCCCGTTCTGGCTGTAAACATCATTTGCCTGCTGTAGCTTTTCCAGCTCTGTTGCAGCTTTCGGGTAGTTGCCAATTTTATAATAGGTATAGCCCATCTGGTAGCTGTCCTGGGTATTTTGGGTTCGGCCAAGGTCTTCATCGGCATAGCGACCGTAATATTTAGCCGCGTTGGGGTAATCCGCTTTAGCAAAATAAGATGCACCTATAATACGCAGCATCTCTTTTTCATTTTGCTGATGCGTGCTGTTTATTATGGGGATGGCATAATTTATAACATCATCATACCTGTTATCCAAAAAATAAACTGCTGTTATATAATACGGGTAACTGCTTTCGTATTTCTTTGAGTTTTTTAAGCGCTGAAAGTTCGCCAGCGCCAGGTGATAATCTTTATTTAAATAAGCTATATAGGCAAAATAATAGGTAGCGTCGTCTGTAAACGGCGAGCGCCTGCCTTTTACCTCGCTAAATAGCTCCTGTGCATTTTTATAGTCGTTAGTAGCGAAATAGGCATATCCTTTGCGAAACTTGTATTCAATATTTTCGCTGCCGCTTAAGTTGTCGGCCTCTATCTTATCAAACCAGGTCAAAGCCTCTGCATATTTTTCCTGTTTTGAGTACGACCGCCCGATCTGGAAAATGGCCAGCTTGGTAAGCGGGTTTTCGGGGTGGTCTTTAATAAACTTCAGGAACATGCTTTCGGCGTCGTCATTCCCTAATTCAAGGGCGCATAGCGCCTCATAATATTGCGAGTTTTCTTTTAGTAGTGATAATTCCGATTCGAACTTGGGCTGCGTACTGGTTTGAAGCCTTGATTTTTCAACCAGTCGAAACTGCTCGGCAGCGGCAACATACAGGCCTTTGCTAAGCAGGTCGGTAGCGTCATGGTATGTATTATAAACCTGGAACGAAGGGTTTTGCTGGGCGTGTACAGTGAGGACAAAAAATATCGAAAAAAGGAACGCGATGTATTTATGTTTGGTCATAAGTAGCAAACTAACGATTTGCGAAAATAGCGAAACGCTAAAAACGATTTCCACAATAGTAATTCACACTATGTGGAGAACATTATTTTTAACGGGCGATAAATATTGAGTGGTATAGATGTGGAAAACTTTTGAGTTGTGGGGAAAGCCTATTAAAGAATATCCTTCATTGGAGACGCGGCGCATCGATCTCTACCTGGGTTTTTAAAAACATAACCCTCATCTTCAAAATATTGTGTAAGAACTCAACGTTTGTATTTTTACATTTCATGAAAATCCGAAGCAAATTTCTTCTTCTGTTGCTATTCATTTCCCATGGGTTTTCGGGTTTCAGCATGGCTGCACAACAAAAAGCGACCATCATTTTGCATGATGAGTTAGTGCCAGTTGCCCCAAAAGAATTTTACATAGCCAACGTCACCGACGAACGCAGTGACCGCAGCGCCGTTGCCTGGCTGGTATCTCCCGCAAAAACAGCAAACCAACCCGAAAAATACGCCGTCGACCTGCAGGGCGGCTGCCTGGTAGCTATAAAAGGGTTTATCGGGCATAATTTACAGCGCAACAATGAATTACGTCCAATAACTATAGGCTTGAAAAAATTTATGGTGACTGAAATTGCTTTGGCAAACGGCCTTGTCGAGGGCCATGCCATTG
>Ga0207011_1237_pt1 | contig 10753 bp, 11 predicted proteins | sample Alteio_BWMinCont_79_FD_153466 | JGI IMG/M metagenome (GOLD analysis project Ga0207011, IMG submission 153466) | Enriched cells from forest soil in Barre Woods Harvard Forest LTER site, Petersham, Massachusetts, United States -... | ecosystem: Environmental > Terrestrial > Soil > Temperate forest >...
TGAGTCTGTCGCGAGCGCAAGGTCATCGTCCGGTTGATTCTTCCGCGTCACGAGAATCGATCCAAGTATCCGATTCAATGCGGTCAGGGAAACTCTTCGAACTGCGGAAAGCGCTGCCCACTGATCCTCAAGTGGTCGAAGCGATTCATCCACAAACAGGGTATTGCCCTTTTGAACCGCCGCGTTTTGAAACGGCAGAGCTATCAGATTGCCGAATCCGCCCTTGGGAAGATAATCCTGATTGGGGAAGAAACGATCGAAACTCTCAAGGGCTAAACGATGATTGATCTCACCGCACTTCGACAGAACGAGAGTGCCAAGGGCGCGAGCCATCCGAGCGGGAACCGGTTGGTCGAAGAAAATCCAAACATGGGCGCCGGTACCTGATCTCGACCGTTCGACAAGTGCTTCGACGCCGATTTCGGCCGCCACACGCTGGTACAGGAACGCGTCTTCTTGCCAGGCCTGGCCGTCGAAATCGCAGGCGAGGAAAACGCACGTGTCGTCCTCTCGGATGGCATAAGTTCCTAGGACGGCTTTGCCACTTAGATGGGTTTTAACGGCCTCTTTGTTGAGTGCCGGAAATGCCTGATTGGGGCATTCCGAGCACTTGACACGTCCGTTTGGAGGCTTGCCACAAACACCCTTGACCCATTCGTTGTTGCAATTCGGCGAGTATCCGATTGTTCCTTTGGCACGGTTCTCCCAGAGCTTCGGATAGACGGATTCTCGGCATCGAAATAACTTGAGGAACACTTCGATTTGCGAATCGATTGTAGTTAATGGCTGTCTGGGCGTTTCTCGAGCTGATGACTGGAGAAGAGCAAGCTCACGTTCAAGTTCACCACTCCTTGCCGCAAGGCGAGATAGTTCAGCCTGAATTTCTTCGATGCGGTCGCGTTTCAACGAGTTTATCTTGGCAGGCAACGATATCGACTTGATGTCGACCATGACTCAACTGGATGACTACGATCCGTTTGCTGGTTGAGTTTTCGTTGTAAAATGGGTCTACGCCAGTGCAAGCATTTAGAATTGACGCGAACGTTGCCTCCGATCATACGGTTACTATCAAGTTGCCGTCAGACGTTCCCGTGGGTCCGGCAGAAGTCATTCTTCTCTATAGCGAGTCAACACCAAGGATCGAAACCGGTGGAAACGGTCCGGCGATTCTGAGCGCACTGTCCCATAGTCCGCACCCTGTCGCCGGCTTTTGGAAAGGGGCAAGCGACGAAATTCAGGAAGCGCGGGATGGCTGGGATGCAGATTGAAGGCCTATCTTGATTCTTCCGCTTTCCTAGATCTGCTGGATCCAGGAAGCCTCCGCCACGAACAAGCAAAGAGGACGTTGGAGAAGGAAACTCGAACATGGTGCGTAAGCGATTTAGTCCGCTTGGAGTGCCTGGTCCGTCCGCTTCGAGTCAAGAACATCGAAGCTGAGACGGAAGTCAGGGAAATCTTGAGCAAGATGGAATGCCTTTCAATTACGTCATCGGCCTATGACGGTGCGGCAAGCTTAAGAGCCGAGTTTGGCTTGAGGACTCCGGACGCAATCCATTTAGCAACTGCTCTCACCAACGAGTGCGAAGAGTTTTGGACAAACGACGAGAAGCTGTTGAGAGTTTCGACGGGAATAGTATTCCGGCACTTCGTCTAACACTGCAGTGCGCCAACAACCGAAGTTTCAGTCCGACTCCCAAACACGGCCATGGATCTGGAAAGATTGCCGGTCAAAAAGCGATCAGTCTTTCGATTCCCGCTCGGACGTCGTTGGTCGAAGTTTTTGCCCAAAGTTTGGGCAGACACAACGAGGTTTAGCCGCACGCGAAGGTAGTCAAACGAGTCTATTTAGGTTCAAATCGGCTCTAGTGAGCGCATCTGCGCCTCCGTCCTAAGGAGGGCGCCGGGGGTTTGAGTCCCTCCGAGGCCGCCAAGATTTTTATAGCTAATTTGCAACAAACCTAGTCATATCGACCCGGTATTTGTGCGCTGGTAATTCCATTGATGTGCGTCTCCGCTGCCAGCCGGGATTCTTTGAGGGGATGACTACCACACGACTACCACACGGGCAAGCTGGAATCTGGCGGTGCGAACCATCTGATCCATCCCCGATACACGACACGGGTGAAACAGATCGCAATTCTGACTTGGTCTTCGTCGGCGGTGATTTCTCAGATCTACGGTCGGTTACCTCTTGACCTGGTCGCAATCCGGTTCCGGCAATCAAATGTATGCAAGGAAATAGCGGTTATCCGATAATCTGTACGGGATGTCTCGGCTAAAGAAGGGTGCTTACGATGAGTTGCTAACTGCGTCCCTGCGAGCGAAGATCGCGGACCTCCCTTCGGATATGCGCGCACAAATAGTCGACATCTCGCCCGGCGACGCAATTGAATACTTGGCTCGAAAAATTGCTGAGCGGGCTCGGCACCACTTGAATAGCACCCTTTCTCTAGACGAGCCGCAATTCACATTGGGCGAGGCGAATCGGATCCTTGGAGAAGTAGATGGCAAGAATCCCGCGGAAACCGCCATCCTTCAGGCGGTTCACGACGCTGTCGTGCAGAAAATCTCCTTTCCACTTATCCCACTTTCGCAGAGTGCACTCGTCACAAACGACCAAGGCCTCAACTACCACACTGTGCTCCGTTCAGAGTTGGCGAGCGCCGATCGTGTCGACCTCATCTGCCCTTTCATCGGTAATCAGGGCCTAAACCTGATCCTGGATCTTCTGGCAAACTTTGGCTCTCGTCTTCATGTCGTTACAACGACCTACCTGGGCGCCACAAACCAGCGCGCACTCGAACGATTAGCAAATACCGGAGCGGAGATCAAAATTGTCTACGAACGGTCCGAGCAAAAAACTGGCCTGCATGCGAAGGCGTGGATTTTTCACCGCGATTCCGGCTTTACAACGGCGACGGTTGGGTCCTCAAACCTTTCGCCCAGGGCGCTGGTAGATGGCCTCGAATGGAATGTTCGGCTCTCTTGCAAGGATGCACCGCAGGTGCTCGAAGAGCTGATAGTCACCTTCAACCGGCTCTGGGAAGACGCTCGCTACGAACTGTTCGACCCCATGAGGGACTCCGACAAGCTTAAGCAAGCGCTACGATCGCAGCGCTCTGACAAAGATGAAGTCACATTCTTTGCCGATGTCCGGCCCTTTCCTCACCAAGAAGAGGCGTTGGAGGAACTTGCCTACGCCCGTTTGGAGGGCAAGAATAGGAACCTAATAGTGGCAGCGACCGGAACTGGTAAAACGTTGCTCGCCGCTTTCGACTATCTGCGATTGGCCAGGGAACTCGGTGGTCGACCTAGGCTGCTATTTGTTGCGCACCGTGAAGACATCTTAAAGCAGTCCCTTGGCGCATTTAGAGCCGTCATGCGCGACTCCGACTTTGGCGAATTGAATGTCGGAATCGATCGCGCCCAGGCATGGCGACACGTGTTCGCTTCCGTCCAGTCCCTGTCTGCCCGAAGCTTGGCCGAGATTTCTCCGTCTCATTTCGATGTGATCGTCATCGACGAATTTCACCACGCAGAGGCGCCTACCTACATTCGACTGTTGGATCACTTCGAGCCACGACAGCTCGTTGGTCTCACCGCGACACCCGAGAGAACTGACGGGCGAAACGTAATCGAACGATTCGGCGCCCCGACCTACGAACTTCGTCTATGGCATGCTCTTGATCGCCAGCTTCTTTGCCCATTCCATTACTTTGGAGTCAACGACGATACAGATTTGTCCGGCATAGATTGGTCTGGAGGGCGCTATTCGGACGCCGCTCTCGAACAACAATACGTCGAGCACGGTAGGGACCGGGCCAGGTTAGTTGTCCGCGAGCTTCTTGAAAAAGTTGACGATAGGGAGCGAATGCGAGTGGTAGCCTTCTGTGCGACAATTCGCCACGCCGAATTCATGGCCGAGCGCTTTAAGACATCAGGCCTGGAAGCGAAGGCCCTTCATTCCGGTTTGACGAGAGAAGCTCGACAGGAACTTGTCCGTCGGTTTAGGAACGGAGACCTCCCGATCATCTGTACGGTTGATCTATTCAACGAAGGTGTCGACGTTCCAGAGATCAACACCGTGCTTTTCCTGCGTCCAACGGAAAGCGCAACCGTATTCATTCAACAACTTGGCCGAGGTCTTCGCAACCATGCCGACAAGGGAGCGCTAACGGTTCTCGATTTTGTCGGGCAGCAAAACCGGCGATTTAGAATGGATTTGAGGTTCGGAGCGATGACGGGACTGTCGCGCACGGACCTTGAAAAGGCCGTTAAGTCAGAATTCCCGATGCTTCCACCGGGTTGTCACATTCGATTGGATCGAACGACGCAAGAGCGAGTGCTTCGAAATCTTCGCGAAGCTATTCCCTCGAATACGAAAGCGCTTGTGGAAGAACTGCGCCGTATGTCCTCAGCCGGTGTGCCGATAACGCTGGCTTCATTCCTTCTTGAAACAGGATTGGAGCTAAGCGATCTCTATCGAACTGGACGGAGCTATTCTTCCCTTAAGCATGCTGCCGGGCTGATTGCCGAAGAAACTAGTGAATCCCACCGAGTTGGATCCTTCATTCATGTCGATGATGTGCGGCGGATTAGTGCATACCTGGAAGCATTATCCGATCAGGAATCGGACATCCGGTTTGAAAAGATGTTGGCTTTCACATTGACTAGATCAACATCATTGGCCGAACTCAACCTCGTAATGCGAGATGAGTTGGTGGAGCTTCTTTCCTATTTAATTTTGTCGGCGGGTCACCGTCCTGCGGTAGCGAACGACCTTGCATTTTCTCTTCATGGACACTATTCGCGAGACGAAATCGTCGCCGCATTTCGCGACAACCCGGCTTCAATGCGCCAAGGCACGTTCTACGTGGAAGAACTCAGTCTCGACGTCCACATTGTCACTCTCCGCAAGTCAGAGCGCGATTTCTCGCCGACCACGCGATACGCGGACTATCTCATCTCCCCTGACCAACTACATTGGGAAAGCCAATCCACGACAACCGCAGGGTCTGCGACGGGCCAGCGGTTGATACATGGGCGTGGCCGGCATCTGTTCTTTGTTCGCGAAGAAAGGGGTCAGGACAACCGGACTGCGCCGTTTATGTGCCTGGGCTTCGCAGAACCGATTTCGCACAAGTCAGAGAAGCCAATTACTCTCGTTTGGAAACTTCAGCATTCAGTGCCGGATAGCGTTTATGTCCGCCTGAGGGCGGCGGCAGGATAGATTCATCATATACGGAACTGATCTGCTGCGGGCCAAGGATCCTGATGAAACCTTCCGCGCTCACGATAGCTCAAGGTATTCATTGCCCGGGCAAATACTTCCTCAAGCTGTTGTCTGGTGGCCTTATATTCAAATGGATAATTACCTTCCGCATTTGCGATGAAGTGGTACAGACCGGACGGGCTAAGACTATCGATTGCGCTTTTGATCAACTGAAAGCGAGGGCTCTTCCTGGACACGACGATGGTTTCGCTAGTTAACACGGTCCGATTTTGACGTCCCTCCATCGTGATTGTCTCGGGTTAATAAAAGTTTATTTCGAAATACAAATCCCCGTGCAAATGCCGATTTGCCGATAGTGGATCGCCGCCTGGCGACCCAGAAACGCAACCGCCAACGGCAGATCATGGCAAAGCCAACGGCGGCATCTTCAGGATGGATTATCAATTTTCAAAAGGCTCCGCTCTCGAACTCGGCAACATCCGCCGAAGTTTTGCGGGCATGGTCAAAGGCACCAAGTCCGAAGGGATGAAACCCTATGACCTTCGGCATGCCTTCGCGCAACGGTTGCTCGATGAAGGCGTCGATGTCAAAACGGCGGCTGAGTTGATGCGCCATTCGGTTGAAGTGTTTCTTGCGCGGTATGTCCGCAGCGATCGTGCTCGGAAGATGGAGGCGATCAAGAAGCTTCGGAGAGGGAAAGCGGCTGCGTAAGTCCGTCGCCGTTCATGGTTTATGGGGCGATTGGGTTCGTTGGATTTACAAAGGCGGCGACCCTTTCGATGACATCCTCGGCGCGGCTGTCGGATACGTGTGCCTCGACGCCGTCGCGCCAATTGGGTTGGTTCATCTGCAGTGCAAACCGTTCTTGCAGGTATTCACGCACGTCAGGCTCGGCGGCCAGCACGTCGTGGGCGATGGTCGGTCGGCCGTCTATGAGTGTGATCATGTCTTCGAAGTCGCGGCTGACATACATGTCGCCATGGTCTTCTCTTGTTGGGGAATCGAACGCTTCCATTTTAGTGGCCAGGAAACATGCGGGAGTGATTAAGTTGATTGTGATCCCGCTGTCGAGCGTGTATTGCTGGGCCGTCCTTATGGCGACCGGGTACCACCGATTCGAGAAGCCGAGGATCGCAGGATCGGTTGGCATCACGTCAAGGATGAGCGCGCCATGTTTGAATCGGCAGATTGGACCCTCCATCGCATTCTGAAAGCCGTGTGCGCGGAGCGCTTCCTCAACTTCGTAGAATTCAAGCCTCGATGTAGGTTCGATCGCGACATCGACGTCCTTTGTGGGGCGTGGTGGTTTGGCTCCTTGCTCGGTGACCAATAGGGCCACGACAGCACCTCCGAGGAAAGTCACTTGATCGCAGATGGTCCCAAGGCGTTCCGCGGCGTATGTGATGAGTTCGATCGGTGGTAAAAGGCTCATGAGGCGTGCAACCGAGAATGAAGTTCTTTTTCCGCTAGCCTACGCTCTCGTGCCCCACCATCCCCGCGCAGAGCGTCGACTAGGGCGAGCAGTTCGTAAAGAAGTGGATCCTCTCGAGCAGCCTTCGGGACGGACGGATGCAGCGGCTCAAACGCGATTCCTCGAACATCTCCGTGGGGATCGGGCCATACCGGGATCATCTTATCGCTAGTGGCAAGCAGATCTGAAAGTGGCGCCGCCGCCCATGAAGTACGCATCCCGCGCGCTTCACCCCCGCGCTTGGGCCCCAAAAAATAGCGCGCCCCGTGAACCAGGGCCTCCTCCAGCTTCGTTGCACTGACCTGCTTGCGCGCCGAATTGTAGATCTTCACTTCTTCAGCGGCACGCAGGGCACGATGCACCGATGCCTGACTCAAATGGAGCTCATTTGCGATGTCTTGTTGCACCCACGGTTGACCGCGCTTGGCGCTGATTTTAAGCAGCACAAGTATGTCCAAGGGAGCTAGCATGGAGAGAGTTTACCATTGATATCCAGTATTCCGATTTTGAATACTGAATAATTTGAACTCGCTGTCGGCGAAATTAACTCGATAGTGGTTTCAGAAGTCGCAGTCCCAGTTCTCCCGCCATCTCAATATCCGCTCAGGGATGAAAAGGTTCCAGCGACTATTCTTCTTGACCTCGCCCATGGACCGATCCAAATAGACCGGGCCTTTCGATCGCTTCTCGAACAGTGAGGTGATCAGCTCTTCACTGGGCTCTAGAATCGTCCAGGTCGATTCTAAGAACCAACCAACGGCGGAGTACAGTCGGCCCTCGTTGTAAGCTTCAAGCAGTCTGAGCAGAAGTTTTTCGTTGATTCGCTGAAGCGCGTCCACCGACTCAAGCAACTCTCCGAGCCCTCCATATTGGTTCAGGTTACGAAAGCCCTCGACGAGAACACGTTCGGGTCCGAGTGAGGTGATGATCACGCCTGCCCGGTCGTGCCTAACGAGCCCGAGCGAGTGAAGCCCTTGCTTTACGAGAATCGGCGGTGGCGCAGCAGGACGGTAGCGCATCCTTTGGAACGTGAACACCTCTCGTCTACCGCTCGTGTAGGCCCAGCACTCATTCCACATCGAGTATGCGACCCCAAGCTGTTCCAAGGCGCTGTGTCCGCAGAATACGGCGTCCGGCTTGAGCGCGGCCATGATGTGAAATTGATCAGGCATGAACCGCTGGGCCTCCGAGGCAGGCGGCACCGAGGCGTAAAGATCATTTCGAACGCGGATAACTTCGCCGCGATTGATCGCACGGCCGATCCGATCTTGCACCGCTCGATGCGAAGCCGTTGCTTCGGCGCGCCAATAGTCCTCGGAAGTGAAGACTGGGTGATTGGCTAAGAATTTGCGCATGAACGTCGCCACCTTGTACGCATTTTACGCGATTGTCGCGTTGAATACGTACACAGTAGCGACTGGTCGCCTCAAGTGTCAACTAGCTTCCGAGTGTTATCTTCCAGCAGAGCTTCAAGTTGCGCTCTATCCAGTTCTCCTTTAGCGATGCTTAGCGTGATCTCTTTGGCTCGGTAGTTGTCAAAAGCCAGTTCGTAGCCGTTTAGACGAAGGAAAGTTTCAGCCGCGAGCAGGCCGATGCGCTTGTTCCCGTCTCTGAACGAGTGGTTCATCACGAGGGAAACCCAGTAGGAAGCGCACATCGCCGCAAGCGAGGAGTGCAAATACTCGCCGAACATCGTAGCCCGAGGAGCGTAGACGGCGCTCTCGAGTAGGTTGTAATCGAGCAACCACGGTTGGCCCGAGGCGTAAAGGGCGCTGCCGTCGATGCCTTCGGCTGAATACTGCTCAATAGCAAAGCGATGCATTTCGATGACATCGTCGACTTCAAGGAAAATCGGATCAAGATCCATCGGGAATTCCAGCTACTCGGCGAGCTCTCGGAGCGCTTTCTCGTATTTCTTGCCGGCAGCCTGCATGGCCGCCTGTACATCCGGTTTCGCAGCCTTTCTAACGACAAGTGCCCCGTCCTGAACAGTAACATCCACAGCATCATTCTCGAGCCCGAGCAGACCTATTAAATCCTTGCTCAGGATCAACGCCTTGCTGTTACCGACTTGGATAAGATTCTTTGTCATAGTCCTGGTCCTTATACCGCGAGGAGTTCAACTCTCCCCTCCTATTATAACGCCGTTATAACGACAATCGTTGAATTGCCCGCCAGGCAGTTGATGCGACCGTGATATCCTAAACCACATGAGCGAAGGCAAACTGTCACTTTTCGACGGACGTGAACCGGCCCGAGCCGCGTATGAGATCCTTCTTTCGGTACTGAATAACCTCGGCGAGTTCGAAGTGGAGGAGAAGAAATCGTCGCTCCACATCACAAACGGTTCAAGTGCGTTTTTAGGAGTTCATCCGCGAAAGGACGGGCTTCGACTTAATCTGGTACTGAATAGGCGGCTCGAAGGCGGTCGCGTCGTCAAGGTTGAGCAAGTCTCAGCGCACCGGTTCCACAACGAGGTTGATATTCATACGCAAGCAGATATCGACGAGGAATTGGCAGGCTTGCTCACGGAAGCTTATGAACGGACATCGAAGAAGTAGCCAACCACGAACTAACCCACGAACTACACCACAGCCCACAAAACCACCCCAATTTGAACCTGAATCCCCGACTGTCCTAAGGAGGGCGCCGGGGGTTTGAGTCCTTCCGAGGTCGCTCAGAATATAGCTTCATCCCTTTCGTCCCGTTGGCCGTAGGCGAAAGCGAAGGAGGAACGAGCGCATTGTTACGGCGAAGACGCTGCGCGCAAGAGCTTTACGGTTTGGTTTTCTTCGCCGGAAAACAGGTGGGCGTACTCGAGGGGGGTGCACTCGACAAGTTCCTCGGGTTGATCGTAGTGGCCGGGGAGTTTGCAGCGGATGTTCAGGTCCGCGCCACTGTCTAGCAGCAACTGGACGACGGCCAGTCCCCAGTCCCTGCCCTGTGAACCTGCGTGGAAGATCGGGGTTTGCCCGCCGACTCCAGCCAAATCGACATCGGCACGCGCGTTTGGGTCGGCACCCTGGCGAAGCAGTAATCTGGCCGCGTCAACATTCCCATATTCGGCGGCAACGTGGAGCAAAGTACAGCCCTTCAGTGTGAGCAACCTTCCTCCGGTCTGGCCGAATTCCAGCTGGGGGAATCGGCGATGAAGCAGAGTAGGGTCTTGATCCAACTGTGCTTCTAAACTGTCGAGTCGGCCGCTCAGAATGTCCAGAACGGGAGGGACTTGGTACTTTGTGATCCCTCCCGCGTCAACCAGGATCTGCATACAGATCTTGAGAGACTCAGAGCGAACATAGGTTTCGATCACCATGTCTAGCGCCGTGCCGGAATATCTTCGACCGAGCTTATCGCAGTTTGGATCGGCCCCGTGCTCAAGAAGCCACTTCAGCGGAATCGGCTCCATCGTTTCGCATGGAGCGAAAACGATTGGATAGGAGCCTCCCCACTCCGCGTTGACATCTGCCCCGTACGCCACCAGCAGTTCCATCATGGGAACGCGATAGCCCATTAGTGCCGCACGCATCAAAGGCCCATCACCCCCTTGGTGAACGTCGGAACCATTTGCGATCATCCATTCTGCGATCTCCAACCGGGCGGGACTCACTTCGCCCCAAGGAATACGGCATTCGGCAACCCAGGTCAGCGGACCGTTCTGCCCGTAGCCGATCGGCGCCTCGTGAAGCGATGGGTTTGAGGTCATCATTTGCCGGACGAGACCAAAATCTTCCCTGTCGATCGCCTCTTTGAGCTTCCCCGCTTCCTGAAGTGAGAAGACATAGCTCTTGAGCTTGGCCCAGCTCTCAAAGCCATACTCCCGGGCGACGACGAGTTGGGCTTGAACGAGCGTAACTACTCCGTGGTTTGGGAAAACCGCTTCAAGCCTTGAGAGCTCTCTACCTTCGCGAAAAAGCCTGAGAAGGTCGGTGGCTTGAGTTTTGAGATGCTCGAAGTTAGGTCGAGCAGGCAGTTGATTTGACATATAAACCTCCATGCATTGGCTTGCGGTCCACGAACAAGCGGCACAAAGGTCGACTTTCGATACA
>Ga0207011_1238_pt1 | contig 10736 bp, 10 predicted proteins | sample Alteio_BWMinCont_79_FD_153466 | JGI IMG/M metagenome (GOLD analysis project Ga0207011, IMG submission 153466) | Enriched cells from forest soil in Barre Woods Harvard Forest LTER site, Petersham, Massachusetts, United States -... | ecosystem: Environmental > Terrestrial > Soil > Temperate forest >...
ATGAAATGTCCGCCCCCTGGTTTACATCACGCTCATTTAGTTACGTTTAGAGTCACCGTGACTGAATGAATCTCAGCGCCGCTCGTGCCGGTGACGGTTATGGTGTAGGTACCCGGGGTTGACTTGTGCTTCTTAGTCGCCACAGTCAGAGTTGACGACCCGGTACTGGGATAAGTGAGTGCCACTGGATTCGGGCTGAAAGTTCCAGTGCTGCTTGGCGGCAATCCCGTCACGGTAAGGGCGACGTTTCCGCTGAAAGTATTTACTGGTGTAAGCGTAAAACCAAACTTCGCGCTCGCGCCAGATGCGATTGTCTCAACCTTGGTGTTCGCCGCAATCGAGAAATCGGGACTGATCACTACCAGCGAGACCGACGTGGTGTGGGTCAGGGTTCCATCGGTTCCTGAGACGGTTATGGTGTAATTGCCTCCTGGTGTGCTGCTGCTCGTGCTCACCGTCAAGGTTGAGGGCGTTGTGTAAGGCGAACTCAACGACGTTGGGTTGAGGGTGCAGGTTCCCCCAGTGGGACATCCACTCACCGTCAGGTTGACCGTGTTGGCGTATCCGTTCACGGGATTTACCGTGATCGAATACGTTGTGCTCTTACCCTGGACTACGGTCTGCGAACCCGGATTTGCCGTCAAATAGAAGTCTGGGTTCGTGCTGCCGCAATTTGGAAATTTGAAGGAAGCGATTTGCGTGCTCCAGTTGAATGAGCCGGTGCTTGCAATGTACTCGGTCGTGTACCAGAAAGTGCAATCATCGATGGGATCGACGCTCATGCTGCTGTAGTCGCCCCAGCGGGCGAGGCCGCCATTTTGCACGCCCCCGCCAGCGATGATGCTGGCTTCTGTCTCCATCGAACCAAGCGGATCGCCCGCCGTGCGCCCGGTATAGCGGATGCCGGGGTCGACGCTGGTGCTGGAAACGCTGTATCCCATAGCAATGTCGCCCGCCAGATCCATGGCAATCGATCCCATCCAGCGGTACGTCGAATCGGGAGAGAAAGTACCCTGCTGGAACAGAGTCGGGGATGCGTTAGGGCTGCGGACTTCATACCATCGAGCGCCGACCACGCTTCCGGCGACGACCGAGTGATTAACTACCAGAGCTTCGTGATCGCCGAAGTTCCGATAGGCCAGGCGGAACATCAACCGGTCGCCCAATGAATCGAGCGTGCTGCCTCCGCTGGGCTCAGGAATACCGCCCGCCTCGCTGTACGACGCTACCGGGATTGTTGTCGGACCGGTGAAAGTGGAGTTCCCGGGATTGCTGAAGTCCACATGGAACTTGAACAGCCCAAGATCACTGCTGTCGTACAGCTCCACGAAGAAGTTCGGTTCTCCGGAAGGAGGAGCTGTGTTGCCGTCCAGGTCGGAGGGCAGCAGGCTGGCCACACTGGCGCTCTGTTGGAAGCAGATCTCGTTGGCGTTTCCGCCGCTCAGCATCAGGGCGCGGTCGAGGGCGCAAGCGTTGGCTCCAATAAAGCTGCTGCCACCCTGGAAGGTGTTGGTCGCGCGGTAGTAAGCATCCGGCCACACTCCAACCTTGGGATAGTCGTCGAGGTTGCCCCCAGACGAGAATGCATACCGATAATAGGTGCCGGTCGCGTCTGAGCTAGTTGAGACCGCCATGCACCAGTTTGTGTAGGTGCCGCTGAGTTGGCTTACCACCCAGCGCTGGGCTGCCTTATCCCAAAGGACGACCGGGTCGCCACCGTCGTTCGTATCGCAGTCTCCGCCGAATCCGTTCCAGAGGCTGTGAATCAGCGCGGGCCCCAGCAGGATATTCCCGCTGTTCTTATCGTAGATTGCGAATTCGACGTTCGTAATCTGAAAAAACTGGGAGGCGCCGACCGAGCCGTTGGTATCCGGCGGGGCATAACCATTGGCCCCCACTCCGGCAAAATTCAGGCCAGGGACCGCATTGATCAAGGGTAGAGTAGTGGTTTGCAGAGCGGTGTCGCGCCCGGCCGGGCCGCCAGGTCCGACGGGAAGCGGTCGCGTGAAGCGCGGCGCCTCGATTTCAACATTCCCGATGCCTTCCGGCCGCGGAGTGGCGGCAACCATCTCTCGCAAAGACTGCGAAAGATCGTGCTTAATTGCATGTCGCACCGTTGGCCGGGATTGGGCCGACGCAGCAAGCGCCAGCAGCGAGAGACAGACCATGACAGAAATGCTTACAAGACTTTTCCTCATCGAAAACCTTCCTTGGCCGAAGCCCGTAGTTTGTTTCGCTTTTAACTAAAAAATGAGGCTAGGACGCTGTGTCCTAGCCTCCGGATTTACTCGACTAACGGTTCCCGCGAATTACTGGCCATTTGAGCACACAGTGAGATTTGCATTCTGAAAGCTGTACCAACCGTTCACCGCTGTCGATGGCGACTGGCCGAAATACTGCAGCAGAACCATGTCTTGCAGGTTGTACGTAAAACCGTTGAGCGTGTAAGGGAAGCCTCCATAGTTGGGGCCACCCTCCAGAGGATCGCCAACCTCGAGCAGTCCCCCGCACCCCGCATTATTCGTGAATGGATCGTCCATCCACTCGCCCGTTTCGTGCGACAGGGCGGAGACATCCTGGGAGAAAACTCCCGCCTTGTCGATGTAGGTGAAGTGGGCGTAGGTTTGAGGTGCGCTCGCGTTGCCAAATGCGCTGTGGTAGCCGCCAATGCAGCAACCACCCGAAGTTAGATACGTGTCATAAGTAAGAGCGATGGGAAAGCTGTTAGGGGTAATGGTACCGTTGGCGCTGATGATCGACTGCCACTTGGCATCGAAAAAGTTGATATCTACCAGACCCACACGCACTCCAAACTCCGTGCCGATACTACCCGATGCCGCGGGCACCGAAATAGTCACCGTCGGCAACACAACCACGTTCAGCAGCACGTGATAATTCGTGTTGGTCTGAACGTAGCCCCACAGGGAGGCGCGCTGGAAGGCGTCTACGTACTGGGTGTTCCCCAAATCCGTCCCACCCTGCACGTAATCGATACCTGAGTTAAAGATAGGCGATGCCACTACGTTCTGTGTGACTGAGCGTCCGTTTGACAGCACGTGCCCGGGATCGAAAATACCGCCTTGCGTGGGATTGATAATCAATCGGATAGGAACCAGGTACGCCGTCACCGTGGTAGTCGTGTTGGTGGTTTGCGGATTGGTTCCTACCATAGTGAAGCTGGTTCCACCAGACGAAAGACTGCCAGTCCAGTTCGTGACGGTTGGGGTTAAGGGAGCCGCGGTGTTTTTCGAGTAGTGCGCCGGCAAAGTCATGAACCGGGCCTTCGGTTCAGCCTGCGCCGCCGGGGACGAGCCCTCGCGTTCCTGAGCTACTGCCGCTCCCGCCAGCCAGGCGCAGGTCAACGCAACCAGCGCGGCGGTTCTGCTGATCCGAATAATAAAACTTCCTTCCATAAGTTTCCTCTTTCGTACGCCCTCATTCTCTTTCGCAGACCGTTTCTGGAAATCAGTTGCCCCGTTCAAATCGCGGTGGAAATTCCTCGCGCACCGGTGAGCGCAATACAGCAGCTGGTGACACCCAGTCCCCGTTTGTGTCGGGACTGAGTGTCGCCAAACTCTGCAAAGCTGACAGACTTGTTTGGGTTGGTCGTTTGTTAGTGTGTCGCTAAGCCAACTACGCCTACCGAGAATGAATCGCAACCGATGCCGCCGCATACTGTGGGAGCGGTCGCGGTGAAAGAGCTAAAGCCAAACGCCGGACCGTAGAAATACGACGAGTCAACTGGCTCGGTCCCCGGTCCCTCAGCGTTCGCGGGTGTGCTGTCTTCGACATCGGACAAATAACCAATGTCCTCGGTCGTCGGCAGTACGGTCATCCAGTACGTGCCAGCTTCGAGCGTGGGGCAGCTAATGCCGGTCACCAGGATGGTGTACTCGGGTGAACCAAACGCAACACGCCCCGTCGCCGTCAGCGAGGGTGTTCCGGTACCACTGCAGATGGTTTTTACCTGACCACCGTTTGGGTTACCGCCGGAGGATACGCCTTGCACTATGGACCAGTCGACGCTGGAGACCGCGATGCCGACTCCGAATGCATCGAGCATTTGCTCATTGATGAACAGCCCTTGCACGTTCCAATCAGTCTTCCCTTTTGCCCCTTTGTATTTCTTCGGAACCGTAAATGGGACATAGGTTGTTGCGCTTAAGCCGATCAGTGTGCTGTTGCTGTTCCACAAACCATTCGGGTTGGGACCGGCGGCATCAAAATCGCCGGCGTAGAAGGTGCAGGGGTTGGCAATGCAGGGTTCTTCCGTGCCCACAGGAGCAGGGGGGCCTCCCTGTGCAAGGCCTCGGTAAATCTGAGGTTTCTGCGCCAAGGCTGTTACTGAAAGACATGCGCACAGCGCTGCAACCAGCGCCGTGGAAGACACTATTCCCTTTACCATTTTTGTTTCCACTCTCTGTTTACAGCGTGTTTTAACCGCTTTTTGTGGATTCAACACCCCGCTTTACGAAAATGGAATTCTGAGAGCGCGATGCTGACGGGTCGATGCAACCGGTGCAAGTGGTCGGGTGGGAGGGCGAACAGGCGCTTCAATTACCCACAACAGAAACGGCCACACAAAACAACGCGTCAACTTGTAACACTCACTTGGTGTCTCGTCAAGCAAGTTTGTTGTTTTTTTTGTGGATTTCTGGGAATCGTAAAACTGCTGAGTCTGGCGCTGGACAAGGACTTTGCCCGCTGCGGTCGTGAACGTTCCTTCTCTTCACCAAAGTGGTTGGAGTCTTAAGACTCTGGCAATCTCTCGCGTGGTCGCCGGGGCGGGCGGGCCGTGCGTTGCTTTAACACTTGCATCACCGTCGAGGGAGTTCCAACTTCGGGTTCGGTCAGAAGAAGGTGGATATGTTCCGGCATTACGACATACCCGACGACGAAGCGATAACGCTGGCGGGTCTGTTCCAAGATAAACCAAGATAAACCGGGGACGATAAACCGGGGACAGACGATAAACCGGGGACAGACGGGACGTTCACCAGTTTTTCGGCGGCTAGGCACTCAAAGCAAAGCCATCCTGCCGGAGATCGGTTGCGGGTTTCTTGGGCCTGCCTCCCTTTCGCGGCGCGAGCGGCCGTAAAGTCGTGCGTTCCAATACGACGCGTACCGTCCATGGGTCTGTTTGAGAGCTTGCCACAAAGCTTCGCGGGTCCGGGGAATTACGATCAAGTGCACATGATTCGACATCACGCAGTAACCCAGGAGCGAAAGGCGGTACAGTCGCAATATTGCCGCAGCAACTCAAGATAGGCGCTGCGATCCGCATCATCGCCCAGAATCGCTTGCCGGCCATTGCCACGCTGCGTAACATGATGTGCAACGTCAGCAATGACGACACGCGGCAATCGAGCCATGCGCAGAAAATATCAGAAAGGGATGAGCCGTGACGAAGGATCCTGCATTTTCGACTCGTGATTGGACTCCGTATTCCCATATCGGTTCAAAAAAACCGGTGAACGTCCCGTCTGTCCCCGAGTTTGTGTCTGTCCCCGAGTTTGTGTCCGGATTTGGCCGCGCACACGTCCCGTGTGTCTCGCGATTCGTTCTCACCGATGCTCCGTACCGACTCCCGTCTGCCTTGTCTTCCACCTCGCGACCAACCAGTATATGAACGCGCAAAGGATGAACCAAGCGACACCCAGAGAAATACTACCCAGCAATGCGAGCCAAAGGTTGGATCTGAACGGTTCAATGTGACGAGTCCAAACCACTATGGCCGCTAGTGGGATCGGCCATGTCCATTTCACGATAAAAGTTCGAATATTCATTTGCATAACCTTCAACCTCACGGGATTTTGCTACATGCTTGAAGATCGGCGGGTGGCCCAGGCTTTTGATTCTCGCTGGCATCAGCAATAAAGTGGGTGCCCCGTTCTTCGCGCTCTTTGCGAAGGGCGGGAACGGGAATGCTTGCACAAGCGGGTTGATCACAGGCAGATTGCCCAGGCTTTTGATTCTTCGCTGGCATCAGCAATAAAGTGGGTGCCTTGTCCTTCGCGTCCTTTTGTGAAGGGTGGGAGTCGGGAATGCCTGCGCAACTTTGTTGATCCATGTCGCGTGGCAACCAATCAAATAGCGCATGCAGCATCGCCGCCCACCCTTGCAAAGAACGCAAGGATGGGGCACCCCCTGTTGGAATGGCGTACACAGATAATCGTGAAGGTGGGCCACCCGCCCAGCCCATAATTTCCGAACTCATCTCCATAGGCTGAGCAACGTAGCGCCGACAATAGCTAAGAAAAGCTCAATGACGAGTTGAGACATCTTGCCCCTAGGCGAGACGAAATGCTGGAGAATAACTCCGGCGCATAAACCCAACCCAAAAGCTATGTGAGGATGTGTTGCCCACGCTCTTGGAAGAACATAGGCCGGGACGGCCAAGAGCGTACATTTTGCAATCCAGGCCAGCACTACCTGTCCCCCATCCACCTTATCCTCTTTCATTCGCCTTCCTCCGCGTTGAATCACATACAATCCTAACCCCTATTGGATTGAGTCCACCATACCTTGCGACGCGTTGCAGCCTATTAACGAGGCTTGGGCGCGCAAGCCACCCTCCACGTAATTTTGCACCGACTGGACTGCCGTTCCCACTACGAAACCCGCGGCGGCACCGGAGGCACTACCTCCTCCCCACTGAGGAGGAAGAAAATACGTGACGAGAGCCGTGACAGTACCTGTGACGATACTGGCGGGTGGCCCAGGCTTTTGATTCTCGCTGGCATCAGCAATAAAGTGGGTGCCCCGTTCTTCGCGCTCTTTGCGAAGGGCGGGAAACGGGAATGCTTGCACAAGCGGGTTGATCACAGGCAGATTGCCCAGGCTTTTGATTCTTCGCTGGCATCAGCAATAAAGTGGGTGCCCTGTCCTTCGCGTCCTTTTGCGAAGGGTGGGAGTCGGGAATGCCTGCGCAACTTTGTTGATCCATGTCGCGTGGCAACCAATCAAATAGCGCATGCAGCATCGCCGCCCACCCTTGCAAAGAACGCAAGGATGGGGCACCCCCTGTTGGAATGGCGTACACAGATAATCGTGAAGGTGGGCCACCCGCCCTTGCCAGTTCCCACTTCTGTGGGACTCTTCACAGCTTGATCCTCACCTTGTCTCAGGTCGATCGGGCCAGCGTGGATACGCTGTAGTCGGTAGTACTGGAGTTCGACTTCGTCCCCCAGCTTCACGGTTATGGTCTCGCGGTCGAGCGGCAAGTGAGGCAGCAGAAGGCGGCCGTAACTGTAGAGCATCTCCAGTTCGCGATCCCCGTAAGGCGTTCTCAATGGCCATCATTCTGATGATTCTTACCGTGTCGTCCGTTCACTCCCAAGCCGCCCATGTAAATGCCAGTGCCGGATTTTGAGTGTAATCGCCTGATTACGCCAATCAACTCGTCATTTCTTGCCGCTGTCCAACGGATTGGGGTTGCCTTGTTTCACATTTGACTGAATCTTTGCGGCTTGTTCCTCGTAGAGATCCGCTTCCCCGTTGCGACCTAGTCTCCGAAGTGCGACGGCCAAAGCGGTGAGGTCGCCTGCCACAGTTCGGTGGTCACGCCCCAACGCCCTTTCATCGATCGCCAACGCCTGCTCATACATCGGCACGGCTTTCCCCGGCTCACCCTCGTCTGTGTACATCACTCCGAGGTTGTGCAAATTGACCGCGTAAGCAGTGTTGTCAGACCCAAGGGCCTTTTCGTTAATAGCCAATGCTCGCCTGAACATAGCTTCTGCTTCGGCAAATCTTCGCTCATGATCGTAAAGCATCCCCAAATTATTAAGACGATTCGCAGCATCTGGATGCTCAGGTCCAACGGCCTTCTCGGTGATCTCCAGAGACCGTTTGAAAAGTGGTTCCGCTTCAGCGTACCTTCTTTCGTCGTCGTACAGAGTCGCGAGGTTATTGAGACAGGTTCCAACTAACGGATGGTTCGGCCCCAGGGTGTTTTCCCATATCTGCAGGGCGCGCTTGCCGAACGATTCGGCCTCCGCAAAGCGGCTTTCTTCCCAGTAGAGAGTACTTAGATTGTTGAGCGTTGTCGCAATCTCCGGATGCTCCGGGCCAAGTCTTTCTTGCAGGATCGCCAGGGCTCGCTTGTGCAGCGGCTCGGCCTCAGCGTATCGTCCCTCATCTTGGTAGAGTATTGCTAAGTTGCTCAGGCGCGTCGCAACATATCGGCTCTCGGACCCCAATGTCTTTTCGCCAATCGCTATGGCTCGTTTGTACAGAGGCTCGGCGTCGATATAGTGTCCCTCATTTACATAAAGCGCCGCGAGATTGTTGAGCTCAGTTGCAACATCAGGGTGGTTCGGTCCCAAGAGCTTCTCGTCCAATTGCAAAGAGCGGCGATACAACGGCTCGGCTTCCGCGTACTTTCCTTGGTCTTCGCAGACTAGCGCAAGGTTGTTAAGGAGGGCTGCAATTTGCGAGTGTTCTGGACCGAAGGCTCTCTCATCGATCGCCAACGCTAGTTGGGAGACCTGCTCCCCTTCTTGGTACTTCGCTTGCTCTTCCAGCGCTTGTCCAAGGTAGAGCAAGACGAGCACATTGCTGGGCTCGATGGCGCGGGCCGCTACCAATGCCGCCTCAGCCTGGGGATAACGACCTAACTGAAACTCTGCATCAAACAGAGCAATATATTTTTGCACCTGATCGCTGTCAGCAGAGGCGACGGACTCGCGAATGTATCGGCTTGCCTCGGCGTAGTGCCGAGCGTAGAGGGCCGCTAATCCTTTCTCGTACGGCGCCTGGAGTTTCTTGATCCACTCTTCAATAGCGAATTTAACTTGATCGATCGAAAAGCCTAGAGCCCGACCCTTTTCATCCAGCAACTGATCCGGCTCGTTGGCGGACAAGAGTCTGGAACCTAATAACGATGTAAGACTTTCAACGATGCGCTTCACCATTTGCGGATCAGCCAGCAGCGTCTGATCGCCCTTGCGGCACACATGGACGTGCAGTGTTTCCTCAAGACTGACGGGAACGAAAGTTTTCCCTTCCCATGGACTGGCAACTATCCAGTCCTCTCCGAGTAATATTTCAATCGGATCGCTGGGCTCAAGACGAGCCGAAATAGAAATCGAGAACTTGCCCGACTCAGACGTCGTGGCACTTCCGCCGTTCGTCAGGTGAACTACCATAGCTGGAAGCGGCGTCCCGTCAAGTGTTTCGATCACCCCTGAAACTGCACGGGTCTGCGGGTTCGTGACTCTCCCAAACAAACCAGTCAATCCGCAGAAAAAAGTGAAGTTAAGAGCCATTGCAAGTGCCAGCTTGCTCAGAAAACACCTCCAACGCTACGGACCACTATCTCTGCCGAACCCAGCGACTTTCGCCAGCCGATATTCTATCCCCTAAATCCGTCCGAACCTCTCTTTCTCGAAAGCGCTGGGACTGAGCTGAACCTGTCAACTGGCGAAATATCCCCGTTACACTCACTGACCCCGCGAAGGGCATTTTGAGCGTTATGGCCTGTTCTCAACAGTTGATCTCAACAGTTGAGCGACGGTGCTACCATTTTGGCGTATGAAAACTGCCATCGCTCTCGCTGTGTTATGGCTGACTGTTGGTGCGTCCTGTCAGGAACCTAAGCAGCCATCGAACGGGCTGCTCACTGGCACAATCTACGGAGTCGTCATCGACCCAGACGGGCATCCTGCCAAGGAAATGCGGTTGTCGGCTGTTATGCAATGCCCGAGTACCTGTTCATACTGGGAGAGTGAGACTGTCACAAGTCAAGGCGGAGAATATCACTTTCGACCTTTGCCCCTTGGGAGGAAGTACTCTGTCTTCTCTAGGATGGTACAAATGGAGTATCCGAGGTTCAGTCCTCCTCCCACGGCGATTGTTGAACTCACGCTTGAGCACCCAAACGCGGAACTTCGCGTAGACCTCCCTCCCAAGGTGGGCATTCTAACCATCCATCTGACCGACCGAACAACAGGAGCATTCATTCCGCGAGGCCTCGTGAAGATGAAGGTCGCTGACGCCCCGGACTCGCGGTGGTCTGAGGTATGGGCTGACAGCTCAAATTGCGCCTTCTTTCCCGACTGCGCCATTCCGGTTCCTCCCGACCAACAACTCCTCGTTCATGTGTCATCTACGGGATTTCACGAGTGGGATGAGAGCGCGGGAAAGGGAAAGCCCCTGCTCGTTCACTCTGGAGTTCGGTTGACTTGGGATATTCAGCTTGAGCCGCTCCCACACTAAACGGCACGACACCTGACACCACGACTGGTGCAAAATCCGCATATCGCTCATTGACACGAGGTCAAAACGTGTAGTCACCTGCTAACGCCAAATCTGGGAAATTGGCTGAACATCAAGGTGTAAGATGCTTGCCGTGAAACAAGCAGGTATTTCAGGTGCAACTCCGTTCCGGGGTTTTGCCCCCTGGGTTTTGTCCGCCGTCATTGTTCACATGTTGAATCTTCAACAACGACGTCAAGGCTTCCGCAGATGACTTCGAGAGTGGAGCCGCTGTGGAACGAAGCCGTAAATTCCAACTCAGGAAAACGAATGCCCATTCGTCGAGACGCTATCGTGCTGTTCTGCAAGGCGGACGATACGCCGGGGCGTATCGCGTCGATTGTTTCGGCCCCCCCTGTTACACCCCATGCGGTATGCGTAAGTGCCGCAACACCGGCCGCAACAAGCGCAACACGCTTGCTCTCCCAGGGTTCATAGCCGAGATCAGCTGGACACCTCATCGAAACGCGCAATACCCG
>Ga0207011_1239_pt1 | contig 10713 bp, 9 predicted proteins | sample Alteio_BWMinCont_79_FD_153466 | JGI IMG/M metagenome (GOLD analysis project Ga0207011, IMG submission 153466) | Enriched cells from forest soil in Barre Woods Harvard Forest LTER site, Petersham, Massachusetts, United States -... | ecosystem: Environmental > Terrestrial > Soil > Temperate forest >...
GCGAGGGGCAGGGCGAATCGTGGCGATATGAACGCCTTTTTCTTGGCGGTGGGTGCCATTTGAGTTGCCGGTACGCGCACGCAACGGGACGCGCTGAGCCAATTGGCCGGGTTCTGAAAGAAATCCTCAGAGGGCCCGAGTCATGTCTATATTCCGGTGCCTGTAGCGCTCTGCATACAGTCTCGCCGCTGCATTCGGATCTGCATTCCGGGGAAGAGAAGTACGAATAATATTATGCCGACCTAGAAGGTGAAACCGGGAATCGAACCTTGTTATGAAAGCCGAACAGGAGAAGGAAAGACGCCTCGGCGGACAACTAGTGCGCATTTTAGTTTCCTTCAGGAACGATTTCGCACTCCAACCTGTTCCTCGACTAGGTGAGATCGTCGAGCGATTTCCATCCACCATCGCTGTTCGCCTTGCAGCTATCTCCTTGCGTACAATATTCCAGCTTGAAGACGGGGTGAATCTCCCAGTTGTTCACGCGGACCAGGTGGTTTCTGAGAAAGTGTTCAGAGTCGAACAGCAGTTGACCAGTCACCCGAACCAAAAGAGCATCCTCGCCCGTAGCATCTATCAGTGGTTGCACTTTCTCACGGGTAAAATTCGGATGGGCAAGTCTCACCCTAGGCGTAAACTCCGCTGTCTCCGATTCCAGTTCTCGTGAGTGAAATATTTGCTTATTGGCCTCTTCGTTGTCGGCAAGCGGAAACTCTTGCACCGTCGCTCTTGTTACCAAAACGAGGTGATTGTCCGTTTCTGCCGGGGTCTGGAGACCACAGTTGCAGGACTCGCCGCCCAGTTCAGGTTTCGCCACGAGTAGATACGCAACGACCGTGATTTTCTGGCCTTCCCCTAGTGACGTTAGCTCCTCGCGGCTGTCTCCTTCGCTAAAGTTTTCCGGGTCATCCAACTTTTTCATCCATGTCAAGGTGTGCGGGGTCACCGGACCGTCCAACGACCGAATGTTCTTCAGCCGGTTCAAATTAGGATCAAAGTCCGTACCGCACCCTTCGTCGGGACACTGACCGAGCGAGGCTTTGCACGGAACCTTGTGCTTCTTGCTGTGTGTAGTGGTTGGGTCCGATTGCAGGGGGAGGACCGCAAAAACCATAAGGATTGGGAGCAGCCTAAACAGTTTCATTGGAAGCCTCCTGATCGTGCACAAATAGGTCCCGGCGGACATTGTGTAGGTAGATGTACGGACTACTCTAGCGATAAGGTCTCCAGCCCTCGTTTTGCAAAAGCATTGTGATATTTATTTTTCCATTCTCATACCCCTCTTTTTCAGACACGGTGAGCACGCGCTGGTCGCATAGCAATCGATGGACAAAAAGCTGGGTCGACAGCTCTCTGGGGGGCGGCCCATAGTGCCATACCGAGCAAGGCTATCAAGAGGAAAATGATATTTGTTACGAAATCCGAACAGTGTTAAAGACGATGGGGGTCCAAAGAAGTAGCCAAGAGATCAGCCAATGGAACTAGGTGCGCGAAGGGAGCCGTGAGTGCCACATTTGTGGTCGGTCATCGCTATGCGTTAGGAATTCGCTCAAACTACGGAATGGCCGGGCATTGTGGTAGCCACTCGAATGGCGTCTGCAGGCAATCGGCTGCTGTACCCACCGGATCGCTGGTACGCTGACTCGTGCACCAATGAGTTCGGCGGAATGGTCCTTCGCCGCCACAAATTCATACGATAACCCCATTCTTCGGTAGTCCAATCGAAGTGCCGCTTGAATACCAACTCCGCGAAATTCCAGGCCCCCTTTAGAGATTCGTGCGCGCGCCCGTTAGGATCAGGGCGAGCATACTTACTGCCCTTTGTCTTTCCCAGCAACTCATCCTTGCGAACTGGATCGACGAGAAGTTCATGCGCCTCGGCCTCTTCGAGCATCCATTCGAGTGCAATCTTTGCCAACCCGCTCTCGGCCTCACGATAGCCTCCACCGACGTCGCAGTGCACACCAGGAAACCACACCTGCTTCAGGTCTTTAGGTCCATGCGGGCGCGCGGGATCCGTGCCCGGGCGCCACAGATTATTGCGGAAAAATGCACGATGCTCATCAATCGAAACTGCGTGCCTGGCGAATTGAATGTCCGGATTGTCTGAAACGTACGGCAGCCGCAAGGGATTCTCAATCCATCCCACCGAACTCACCGTGTCCCACACCCCCACAAACCACGGTCTGCAATCGGTGCGAGACATCGTCTCGCGGAATTTGTGCGCCAGAGCAAAATATCTGTTCATTGCCTCTTGCTGTTTGTCGTCGCCCTCTTCGGCGCGATCGATCCCCATCATCATTCGAACCGCGTACGGCACTAAAGGTTCGTTCCCATTGCGAATGAGCCCGTACATGTGCAACAAGGAGCAGAGTGCTCGCACGGTGTAGGCTCCACGGCTAAAGCCGAACAAGAACAACCTATCGTCCTCCTGATAGTTCTCCATTAGAAATGAATAGGCATCGCGAATGTCGTTCGCAAGCCCATAGCCGAGCGCCTTACCCAACAACTTCGTAACTTGGCGGGAAAACGTGGTGAGTGCGCCCGCGGGCTCCATGGTCCCGAGCCCGGGATGATAAAACGCTACCTGCTTAGCTTGATCCTGATTCAGAACGTAATAGAGTTTCACTACGTTGGTATTGTCTTCAGCAAATTCATTGGCCGTACCATCACAACAGATTACAATGTTCCTCGGCATCGTTTCCCACTCCATGGAGGTACAACCCTATCTCTTATCAGCTCTGATTACGAGCTCCGGCTCCTGCTCAGGCGCAACTCACCGGGATGCCGGTCGATCAACGACATAAGTCAGACATTCTGGGCACGTTACGCCATCTTGTAGAGTTTCGCCACATTTAGCCGAGCCGAACTCGTTACCGGAACCATCGCAACAGACCACGAGGGTCTTAGCCATTCCCAGACTCCCACAAACATAGAAAGCAAAAAGAGGTCCTTATTTGGCCTATTCAATCCAACCGAAATGTGTCATATCGAGGGGGGCACGGTAGAAGCTGTGTCGCCAGTGATGAGGCTTGTCAGGCTCTCCGAAAGGTCGGCATCGTTCACCACATAGAAGAGCCCTCCTCGTCCGTTTTGACTGCTATAGCAGTTCGGACCGGAAGCGGTCCCCTGTCCCGAGCCCTCCGGTCAGGCCGAATTGCTTTCCCGCCCAATGTCCCGTCGACGTATCTTGTCTCATGAGAACCCCGTGGAGTTTATGCTCAGTGATTTAGTACTGCCTGCTTGGCGAGCACTTCTGAATTAATGAAGATCACAACCGCAGTTGTCTCGGCAGCGGTGCGGTTAGTCACTTCCGCGTGAAATGGTCCTTTGCCAGCAGGAGGTGCCCATCCGAAATTACGAACGTCCCACGGGCCGCTTGGCAACACATGGGGATCGATTCCCCGAAAATCCTTAGTGTTCAGTAACTCTATGGAGCGCTGAGTCTCCGTATGACAGCTTACGCAATCGGTGTTGAAAAAGTGGCTCTTCGTGGGATCGGCGATCACGTCTAGAATTTGCTTTGCTTTGTCAGCCGGTGGCGGCGGATCGACGAAAAGGTCTGCTGTCGAAACCCCGGTCCGCTGGGCAATGGGCAGGCCGCCTGGCGCGGCAGCGTTCTTGCAAGTAATCTGGTTGAGATTATTTGTGTGGGGTTCCGGAACTACACGAGGAACATTACCCTCTGGCTGCAGCATCTGCGCGAATTGCTTACCATCGAGCGTGGGGCCGTGTACAGCGCAGAATCCTCCTTTCGGGCAATCTGGATCGAAACCGGGAGGCAGCTCTGCCATTGACAAGAATATCCATGGTTTATGTGCTCCCGCAGGGAGCCCGGCAATAGCCATGGCATGTAAGTGCGCGCTCGAAATATATTTTTCGAGCAATGACTTAATCTCATGGCGAACATTACTTTCAGTCGTCGTGTCCACCAGTCCCGGGTGAACACCCAGAGGAAAGTCAGAGGTCGTGACTTTGTGTTCGCCGAGCTGCCCGCTGCCCAACTTCGTTCGCAAAGTGGCGAGGTCCGCGACAATTTTGTTGAAGGTGGCGAGATCGGGTGATCCGAGTGGCAGACACCCAGCCTGCGCAGGAGTCCGAGAGTTGAAATCAAAAATCAGATGTCCCGCGATATCGAGCACATTGGGCGTGCCATCCGGATTGCGCGTCACGGGTTGGATGATAAGGCGAATCTCCGGTAATTGCCCGAATTGCGCGCGAATCTCGTTCGAGAGGCCCGGCGCTCCGGCATCGATGCGTATGCCCGCGACGAACCAAGCGTCTATCGATTGCGCGTCGGCGGGCAAGCGAATACCAATCTGTGAGCCAGCGACCTGCGCCGCGGGGCCATTGGCAATCTCGATGAATCGCTGGAACACTGAATAGGGCCAAACAAGATCGCGCTTTGTCGGATCCTGAGGGTTCTGCGTGGTGAGGTCGCGAACCGCGATCAATTTAGCAAAATCCTCGGCTCTCGTCGGGGCCGGAAACAGCAATGACACATCGTTAGCCGAGAGCGGGGGGACGGACTGCGCAGGCACGGCATCCACAGAAGCAGCGCGCCCGTGCCAGAACGAAGTGGAACACACACCGCCGATTATTAGAATTCCGATTAATCCAAGTCTTAAGTATCTGAAGGTAAATATCCGAGAAGTATCCACGATGTAACCCTCCTAAACTCGAAACCGATTTTTCTCAAAAAGCACCGCCGATAAACTTACAACGTCTTGAGATACTCGATGATCGCCCAGCGATCTTCGTCGCTAAGCTCAGGACCAATAACGCCTTTGCCCGGAGTATTTCGGAATTCATGGCCCGCATTCGAATTACCCGGATGCGGATCGTCTGGTTGATCAGTGCGAAATTCAAAACCACCCTTTAACTTCGCCGTGCTGTATCCGACGTTTTTAGGATCGAACTCGCGGCTGCCAACGTAGAAAGTCTTATCCCGTCGGTCTGCAGGGAGCAGCATCTGATACAGACTCGGGACCGATCCGTTGTGCAGGAAGGGTGGCGTGGACCAAAGACCGCCCAGAGGCCGCGCCCGGTAGGCCAGGGGTGCATCTACCCCGTCGTCACGAAAGCCATTCCATTCCATTCGTTGCTCTGCTGACAAGCCGAGCGCGTCGTAGTTCATATCGCGAATCTTCCCGGTCACCGCACGAAGCCCTACTTTCGCCGGCACTGTCCCTAACCCCAAAGCGTCCGTAACCGCCGTACGTTGCGCCCAATCTGTGGCTTCTCTGGGGTCGGTACCGATCTCATCCAGCGGAATAACATTCAGTTTCAAAAACCTCTTGCCGTCCAAGCCTGCTTCCCAGTATTTGGGATCCTGAATCTCCGGCGAATTCGGCGGCGGCAAATGGCAGTGCTGACAATGTTGTTTGTAAAGCTCCGCGCCTTTCTGCATCTTGCCCTGGTCGATCGCCCCGAACACTTCCGCTGGCCAGGCAGGCGGCTGGAGCCCGGCAAACGCAGTTGGACCGGCTAGCAATCCTTCCATCTCCCACAGGTTTTTCACATTCACCGTCGAGCGATAGAGCTTGGATGGATCGGTGAGGTTGACACGGGCGCGGACCCCAAGCGCCTCGCCAATATTTCTCACCATAGGCTGTTGAATGGAAGCGTTGTACTGCACCCAGTTAAACCAGCTTGTAAACCAGAGGGGAGGAAAATTTGCCGGCGCATTCGCGACACGCAGATTTGCGTTGTCCAATTCGGTGCCAAATACAAGATTACCAATGCGGCCGAGTGCGTCGGTGCGTCCGAAACCCCCGACGGTGTCATAAAGTTTACCGGCGACGGCAGCGTCGTTCTCTGCCTTACCCGCATTCAAAAGTCCTCTCAAATCTTGCCGCAACTTGCGCTTGTCAGCGTCGGAGGCATTCTTGCCCAGTACAACTCGCGCAAAACGATTAAAACGGAAAGGTACCCCATCGGTAAATCCCACCGCGTAACCAAGTTCCGTCTGGAATGACGCCAAGTCAATCGTCGCAGACCCACCATCAATCCGGATTCCCTTACCTCGATATTCAACTTGGCCGGTGTGGCAAGCGGCGCAAGTCAATCCGAGGACTTCCACTGTTTGACCGCTTGTTGGATCGACCACTGTATCCTTCGCAAAGCCAACCGGCAGTCCGTCGGGATTCTGCGGGCTTGCGGCATCGGGCAGGAAACCGAATCGCGCCAGATAGACGGCGTCGGCGAACTTGGGAACTGTTCCGAAAGGCTTCACCTTGGGCTGCTCCAGTGCGAGGAACCATCTGTAGGGCAACAGTTCCGTCCCTTGCGCCGTGTGATAGAACCAAGCCCGCTGATCCGGGGACCAATTCTGCTTTCCAAAGCTGACCTCGACCGGTCTGTAAGCCGGCATGTTTTCGCTCGGCCGAGTGGCAAAGATGGCTTGTAATTGTGAGCGACCGATTATCACGATCGCGCAACAGGCTGCGAGAGCCAGTAACCAAAGGAGCCGATTGGATCGGATGATCATAGGAGTTCGCCCTTAGGTGGTCACTATGCGGCTTTAGTTATCTAGAACCCACGCCCTGGGCTTGAGCGTACGCTTTTTGTTCGCCTCCAGTAATTCTACTCCTAGTCCTTCTGCTGCATCTTCCAGCAGCTGAGACTTGATACTCTCAAGTTGATCTAAGACAAATCTGCGGTTTAGAACTTGTGCGATCATCGTCACCCCTCAGCTCTGCCCGCTGGTGCGTTTCGTACGTATGCTGGTTCTTTTCCTTTGCCACCAGTGTGCCTATTTGCTTTTTTTAGTCGGGCACTGTGCCGAGATAATTCCAGGTTTGGGGCTGCCCGGTTCCGTGCATCCTTCTTTCTCCTTTGTCGCCTCTGTCTTGCTGCCGGAGTCGTTAATCCATTGGTCATACGGTTTCCATAGAGCGGCATCACTGCTGTTTACGGTGCACTTCTTCGGGTCGGTCTCTGTGCAAACCTCGAACTGATACGCAGGATGGATCTCAAACAGAGAGCTGCGCAACGGCGGTTTGTCAGTGGCAGTCTTCTTGAGGCCCGCACAAGGTGCGTGGGCGTTATCAAAAAACAGCGGCCCTGTGACTCGTATTATGTTGTCAGTGGGTATCTTCTTGTCCAATTGGGACCATGCGGCTGGACGGAAGTGCGGACTCATCTCGGCCGTCACGCTGCTGCATTCATCCTGATCACGCCCGCCGGACGTGGGATCGACCAGAACGATATGGACGTCGTTGTGCGCGGAACCGCCGGTGTCGCAGTTCACCGCCTCGCCGCCGGCGCAGTCGGAAAGATGCGCATCCTTGACCCACGCCACAAGACTCACCACGTCTCCCTCCCCTATCGGCTTGCCGTTTAGAGTGACTTGAATTTTCGTCCGATCGGATATGTCTGACATAACCAGGTTTTTGGCCGCAGCCTCCTTCTGCATGTTCCGTAGATCGGCCACAGTTACCGGCATGACCTTCGAGGTATCAGCGCAGAAATTGTTCTTCGCGTGGCTCTGCGCAACCTTCGCCGGACCTTGCACCGGAGAGCTGCTCTCGTGTGCAGAAAGAACACCACAATTTCCGCACTCGCTAAACAGATCAGGCTTCGTGGCAATATCGACGAACGGAAGCGTGCCACACTCTGCCTCGAACGCGTTGCCCGCTGTTGTAGGGTTGGGTTTTTGGTGACTGCCGTCTTTGTTGTGAGTTTGTTGCGCCGCGGAGAGCAGCGACATTATTAGCGTGAATAGAGAGACAGAAACCGTGATTCTTCGCATAGAGTCCTCCCTTTTCGAACGTTGATCGGCGGTTGCACGGATTCTTGCATTCAGTCTTTTTCTCGTTGATCACGCTCTCTCCGCGCCTTGGCTCAGTCGACATCCAGGACGGTCTGTAGGTAAAGCGTCCGGGGCCGAAGCTGTCGGCTTGTGCGGCTACCTGCATGCGATATATGCCTGTTGTCCAGATTGCCTCTTCGTCAGGCACATGCGCCCTGGGACGTGAGTCCACTGACGCGGAGTGAGTATTGACTTCCTTTGAGGAGCCTCTTTGCCTATCGAGCGATGGGGGAGAAATCGGGGGCCCTACAACCGTTTCAGTCTCGCGCGAAGTCTACCCGCAACGCGACGCCTGTCAAGGACAAAATGATAGTTGTTACGAAATCCGAACAGGACTTTGGCTCCAGAGCCATCCGTGAAACGTCCACGAGCGGCACCTTGAACCGACCGCGAAACACGGGGTCTCTAAGCCCTCTGGTTGGGCTCCAGAGCACCTAGGCTGACCCATCGAGTCATTGGTTTTTGTTTCCAAGTAGATGGCTCGACCCCCTGGTGCTCTTGCTCAGAGCGTTTAGACGGAATTGTAGCGGTCTGTGCGTCGAACCTCTAGACGGCAGGCTTTACCTGGTCCCCACTAATCCTAAGCTGGCCGTCGGAAATTAGAGCGGCCCGCCCTGGGGTGTGCTGTTTTTTGAAGCACCCAAGCATGGGGAGTTCGGAGCTGCTTGGGTTCCCTTAGTGATCAAGCTCTAATCGGCGTCAGTTCAGGGAGAGAAACGCGCTCGGGTTCCAGCTCTTTGAGCCGCATCAATGCTTCAACCAGAGCAATAAATGAGGTGTCTGCAAACAAGGGGTTGGTGAATATTTGAGTCAGGCTGTCAGTATTTCGCGTCGAGATTACGACGGCCGACTTCCCTGTACTCTTAAACTCATAATTTGTAAATGCCAGACTCTTGAATTGCTCCCAATAATCTGGATTGTGAATGAGCAAAAGAATACCAAATTGATAGCTTCCATCAATGAGATCAAATCCGAAAGATACCACTTCATGTTGAAACTGTGTCGGGTGAGTCTTGAACCAATGTAAAGGGGGGAAGCTAGCCGGAAATAACTCGTATTCCACTTGCCCGGCATGGGAAACAAATTCTTGCCTCCCAAACAATTCTTCTGCCACTTCTCTGAATACCGAATGTGCGGGTGAAACAGCCTTGGCGGCGTCGCGTTCAGCCAACACAGCATGGAAACCCGAAGGAATGATGCTCTCTTCGCCCTGTGCGGTTTCGACGTGATGGGACCGCTGCTCTATCGGAAATACGAAATCGTCGTGATCTTCGTCCACTCTTCGCAACGCAACCACGACGTTCACTCCGCCTGGGCACGGACGTGCACTACAGTTAATGATCTGCCGAGCAGTTGGTAGAAGCTTTTCTCGTAGTCGCAATTTGTTACTTTTGTCGGCCATAACTCGGTCCGGCTCGAAGTCAGTTTCAATCAGGGCGTCGCAAAGCTCCGTCCACAGTCTTCCATAACCAAGTCTATGGTCGAAATATTTGGCCAGTGAAAATGTCATCGAAGAGGAGAGATTTTCGGGTGAAAAACTCTGAAGACAATAAATTGGATCGTTCTTCGCAACAACATTCCTGGCCCATGCACTTGCGATAAACCGAGCAAGATCGTCCAATGATGGCTTGGGTATAAGGAAAGAGCACACTTTGGAGAAATGAAACCGATCCTGATCTTCTTTCAAGGAAACTCTCATTCCGACGCTACTGACCGGCACTGCGATGTTTGTCGTAATTTCAGATCCGTCTATTTCAAGTCGATAGCGCACAAGCCCTGCTGCCGAGAGATCATCGTCGGGATAGTAATCCTTCAAAAGACCGGTATGTCGCTTCTCTCGCCGAATCTTCAGCTGAGCGGCTTTGAGTCGTTCGACCCTATGATAATCTTCTTGTGCTTTCCATTCGAGGGTGCGACTTAGTAGCGCTGTTCCTTCAAGACCCATTTCCGCGCCCAATTCGAGGACCATGTTCTCATCGATCAGTGGTAGCACCTTAGCTTTGATTTGAGGAAACGGAGAATGCCAGTTCTCATCCAGACTTGTAACTCCCCGAAACTCATAGGCGGTGGCTTTTGCCTGGCTTACAGACCTACGGGCTAGGATGAAGTCTCGGTCAAATTCCGGATTGAGTCCCCGTCGCAATTGTGACACGTAGTCGACAAAACGCGTGTTCCGTTGATCTTCGGAGTAATCTTTGAGAAGATCGACATCGCTCGCAGAGATTCGCCGGTTCTTGTTTCTAAACATAAGGACCAAAATCCTTACTGCCGGCACAGACAATATCCGGCCGCTTTTCCCGCTCCGGTTCTTGACGCGCACTATTTGTCGGTCTTCCGCTCTGCAAACACGCCATTCTCGGGTGTCAATAATGAAAGACTCCCATCGTATGTCCCAGGGGCTCTCCATCTGAACCTCCTCGTGACCGTCATGAGTTCCGGTATCATTCTTCGCCGAAATACCTGACCTGCGACCGTGAGGCAGTCTGATTGGCTGCCCGGATGAATCACCGCTAAGACGCCTTTCATGGTCCTCAAAACATCCGGTCGAGAGTTTGCCGACGAAAAAACGAGATTATCGTACAACGACAAAGTGCTCCTGTCCGGCATCGATACGATTTGAGGGGGCTGCCAGGAGCAGATAATGCTTAAAATCATTCTTATCGAACAAAGCCATAAGCCAATCGCCGACTTGTTGGGTCTCTTGGAGTCGAAGGGCCATATCGTTTCGGGAAGGTTTACAATCCCAGTAGCGGAACGATACCTCGACCAATCGCGCAAAATACCTGACGTAATCCTAGCGTTCGCTGGCCCTCAATTCTACGACCTGCTCGCATTTGCAGAGTCGAATTGGAATCGCAGGGTCTCTCACAACTATTCGATACGGCCCCAAATGATATGCG
>Ga0207011_1200_pt1 | contig 10620 bp, 12 predicted proteins | sample Alteio_BWMinCont_79_FD_153466 | JGI IMG/M metagenome (GOLD analysis project Ga0207011, IMG submission 153466) | Enriched cells from forest soil in Barre Woods Harvard Forest LTER site, Petersham, Massachusetts, United States -... | ecosystem: Environmental > Terrestrial > Soil > Temperate forest >...
TGTCTTCTCTGTGTACTCCGTGCCCTCTGTGTTAAATTCTTTGGTCTTTCTCGCAAACCATGCGCCGCTCCCTTCTTTGCTTCCTCTACCTCCTTTCCGTCCTTAGCCTCCTTTCTTTGGCCGGCTGCAAGCCTAAACAGCCCCACCTCACCATCGGCTCAAAATTCTTCACCGAACAAGTCATCCTCGCCGAACTCCTCGCCCAACACATTGAAGCTCGCACCGGCATCCACGTCGACCGCAAATCCAACCTCGGCGGCACGCTCCTCTGCCAGAAAGCGCTCCTCTCTGGCGACCTCGACCTCTACGTCGAATACACCGGCACCGCCCTCACCGCCGTCCTCAACGAATCCCCCAGCCGCGACCCACGCGACGTCTACAATCGTGTGAAACAAGGCTACGCCCAGCGTTTCCATCTCGAAGTCACCGAGCCGCTCGGCTTCGAGAACACTTTCGCCATGGTCGTCCGCGGCGAAGACGCCCAGCGCCTCAATCTCCGCAACACATCCGACATCGTTCCCTTCGCTCCCAAAATGCGCGCCGGGTTCGGCTACGAATTCCTCGAGCGCCCTGACGGCTTCCGTGGCTGGAGCCAGCTTTACGGCCTGCATTTCGCCGCACCGCCCAGCGTCATGGACCTCGGCCTCATCTACCGCGCCATGGTCGACAAAAAAGTCGACATCGTCGCCGGCAACTCCACCGACGGCCTCATCGACGCCCTGCACCTTGTTCCGCTCGTCGACGACAAGCATTATTTCCCGCCCTACGACGCCGTCCCTATCGTCCGCCGCGACGCCCTAACAAAATTCCCGCAACTTCGCGCCGCCCTCGCCGATCTCGCCAACAAAATCTCCGCCGAAGAAATGCGGCACCTCAATTCCGAGGTCGACGCCAACCAGCGCGATCCCGCCGCCGTAGTCCGCGCGTTCCGGGCCTCCAAATCCCTCTGACCATGGCACAGCCATTTCTGGCTGTGCTCCTACGATCCACGCGTACTCAGCCATCCGGGTCGGAGACGGACTCAGTCTGCCAGAGAAATCTCCTGTAACCGCGCCGCCGCCCCTTCCGTCTGACACTCAGGAAAGCCCTGCCCGCTGGAGTGACTACAATTTTTTCCGGAGGGAACTATATGAAGAATGTTTTCGGCTTGCTCGCTCTGCTGCTCGCTTTTAGCGTCCCTGCGTTCCTGCTGGCCGACGCCGATGCTGCTCAGCACGGGGGACAGCAAAAAAGCGCGGCTCGCGATGTTGGCCACGGTCACGTGCCTGCGCACGGCCCTGCACCCGTGCGAAGCGCTCCGGCGCGTGCCTCGGAAAATCGCGCACCCGAAAATCACGCAGCGGAAGGCCATGCACAAGGGAACGCTCGCTCCTTCCAGGACAAACCCAATCATCCCGAGGCGCCTCACGTCCACCACAATGACACTTGGGTCGGCCACGATTCCGGCCGCGACGATCCCCACTATCACCTCGATCATGCTTGGGAGCACGGCCGCTTCACTGGCGGCTTTGGCCGCGGCCACGTGTTCCGTCTTGGCGGAGGAGACCGCGAACGTTTCTGGTTCGGCGGCTTCTCCTTCAGTGTGGCGCCCTACGATTACGACTACACCGCTGACTGGCTCTGGGACGGCGATCCCATCGTAATCTACGAAGATCCCGACCACGACGGCTGGTACCTGGCCTACAACTCGAGACTCGGCACTTACGTCCACGTCCAATATCTCGGCCCACGGTAAGGAATCGGGCGCCCGGGCGCCTGTAGAGGCAGTCTTTTAGCGCGGCCGGCCCCGAACTCCCGCCTCGCTCATGGGATCACGACAATTCTGCGCCCGGACTCCGGGTGTAACCACGCGCTTTCGATGTCCGCAAGCGCAATGCGATTTGTCTCAATTCGCAACTCCCCCCGCGCCGCTCGCGTCATCACTTGCTGCATGGCATCCGCCAGAACCTCGCGCGGGGGTATCCCCGCCGTACCGAGGATCGTCAGCGCCGTGCTGCGCAGCACCGCCGCCGGCAACGCGATTGTCGGCCCGGCGCTCTCGCCCACCTGCACCAGCCGCGTTTCCTTCATGACCATGGCAAATTCCGGCTTGGTAATCGCCGCGAGCAGCGTCTCTGTGGGATGCCCCCACACGTAGTCGATGATGACGTCGAACCCAGCGTCGCCCGCCTCGCGCGCGAATGCATCCTTAAGCGAGTCCCCAGGCTGGTTGAGCTGAATCGTGGCGTCCGCGCTCAGTTCGCGCAGCTTGCCAAGCGCCCGCTCGTTGCGTCCCGCGCCGATCACCCGCTTCGCTCCCAACAGCTTCGCAATCTGCACGGCGAGCTGCCCGGTGACGCCCGTCGCGCCCAGGATGAGCACCGTCTCGCCCGCCGCAAGTTTCGCGCGGTGCGTCAGGGATAGCCACGCCGAAACGCCTGGATTCGGTAGCGCCGCCGCAGTGTCATCATCGATCTCCGCGGGCACCGCGAAGCAAAACGCGCGCGGCGCCACCGTGCGCTCCGCCATCGCTCCGTACGGCCGCCTCGGCCCGCCGAAAAATACCCGGGAACCGTCCTCAAGTTCCCCAACACCGTCCGTTCCGCAAATGACGGGCAACTCCCGAGGGCTGGCATAGTGCGACCCGCTGGCCAATTGCCTGTCGATGGCCTTGAGCGACGCCGCCCGTACCCGCACCACCGCTTCGTCTTTGCCAGCCGTCGGCTCCGCAAAACCCTCGAATCGTGGCGGCTTCCCAAGTTCACGCAACACCGCAGCCTTCATTCCTCCTCCTCACGCAGCACATGTGGGGCGTGCTCTAGCCGCGAATTCAAACAAGCCACGATTGCAGCGCCATTGCTTATCCGGCCCGACGAGCCTAAAACACGGCTCTCCTTTGCACCGTCTCCTTGCTCGCCAACGAAAACCTCTCCTGCTCTGCTCCGCCTTCTAAGATCCGCTCCGCCACGTACTGTCCGACCGCCGGTCCGTGCTTGAACCCATGCCCCGACCCGCCGCCAACAAACCAGACGTTCTCCATCTCGGGATGGCGGTCGATCAAGAAATCTCCATTCCACGTATTTTCGTACTGGCAAACCCGCGTCTCCACAATCGGCGCCCCGCGCAGCCCCGGGAACCTCTGCTCCACAAAACGCCTCGCCTCTTCCGCGCCTTCCGCACTCGCCAAGCGCGATTGCGTATCCGGATCGACGCGCTCGCCATGCCGGTCGACGGCAATTTTCAACCCGCGGCTCTCCAGATCCGGCATTCCATAAATCTCATCTTCCTGAAACAACCACGTTGGCAGGGCGGGCGGAGCAAATCGAGCATCCCCCGCCGGTACGCCAAAGAAAAACACCTCCTGCCGGCTGGGAAAAATCCGCGAGCCCAGAACATCTGGAAAAATCTTGCCCAGCCACGCCCCGCAAGCAAATACAAACGCGCCCGCCTCAATCCGTTCGCCGGAACTCGTCTTCACCGCGCCAATCGCGCCTGCGGCATGCGGCTCCGCGATGTGCGCAACGCGATATTCCACTCCGCGACTTACCGCGTCCTCCACTACCGCAGCAACCGCCCGCCGCGCCGTCAACACGCCACTGTGCGGCTCCAGCAGCCCCTTCGTAATTCCCGCCAACCCAATCTGCGGGTAGCGTCTTTCCAATTCCGTCCGGCTCAGTTCTTCGAAAGCAACTCCGCAGCGCCTCAATGTCTCCGCCGACTGCCGCACCCGCGCATCCGCTGTCCCCGACAGCCACAGAACTCCCGTCTCATGAAACAGCGCCTGCCGCGTCGCCGCAAAAAACTCCTTCCACTGCGCCAGCGACCGCAGCGACCATCGGGTATACAGCTCATCCGTTCCATAGCCCATGCGGATAATCCGTGACTCCCCCGCCGAACTCGCCCGCGCGTTGCCCGGACCATACGCGTCCGCCAGCAACACTCGCTGTCCCCGCTGCCCCAAGTGCCAGGCCGTCCACGCCCCAAACACTCCAGCCCCAATCACCGCCACGTCATATCGCGCACTCATGTCCGCCGCATCTTACTCCTCTTGCCCATCTCTGTGCCCTCGGCGCTCTCTCTGTTAAATTCTTTTTCTCTTCCTGCTATATTCATTCCCATGACCCTCGCCGAAAAAATCCAGAAAGACCTCACCGACGCCATGCGCGCCAAGGACGAGCTCCGCCTCAGCGTCCTCCGCATGGTTAAGTCCGCCATCACCTACAAAGAAACCGAAAAGCTCCGCAAGCTCGACGAGCCTGAATCCATCCAGCTCCTGCAAACCCTCGTCAAGCAGCGCAAGGAATCCATCGAGCAGTTCACCAAAGGCAATCGCAACGATCTCGCCGCAAAAGAAACCAAAGAGCTCGCCATCATAGAATCCTATCTTCCCGCCGGAGCCAGCGATGCCGAAATGGACGCTGCCATCTCCAAAGCCATCGCCGAAACCGCGGCCACCTCGATCAAGCAAATGGGCGCGGTAGTAAAAGCCGCGAAATCCGCCCTTGAAGGCAAAACCGTCGACGGCAAGGCGCTCAGCGACCGCGTCCGTTCCCGCCTCTCTTGATCTCGAAACTGTCCGTCTCAGACGTCTCCACGCTCTCCGCGCTCGGACTCCGCGTCTGCGTGTCAAATCTTTCCTTCTCCCCGCGCCATGCTTTGACTATCATTTCGCCGTGCCTCTTTCCACTGACGCACGCAACTCCCGCGCTCTGGCTCTCCTCCGCATCGGCGTCGGCCTCTTCTTTCTCATTTTCGCCCAATACAAAATCCTCAACACGCAATTCACGCTGCACGGCGGCTTTCAATTCTGGATCAACAAGTTTCTCACCGAGGGCGGCGCCTATCCCTTCATGATCTCCATCCTCCGCAATTTTGTTCTCCCCCACGCCAGGCCCATCGCCTTCCTGGTTGCTTACGGCGAACTCGCCATCGGACTCGCCCTTCTCCTCGGCGTCTTCGTCCGCGCCGCCAGCGTCGCCGGCCTGATCTACATGCTCACCTTGCTCTTCTCTTCCGACTACCCCGGCTCCGCCGCCCCCCTCTGGCAATATTTCGGCGCCAGCCTGAGCCACTCGGTCTTCGCTTTGTGCTTTGTGACGTTTTTGCTCGCAGACGCCGAATCGGTCTGGTCGCTTCGCGGCGGCAAAAAATAGGGCCGCCTATCTAGTTCTTCGCGCTGGCAGGAACCGCAGGCTTCAGCACGTTATGGCCGGCTGGGCAGCAGCGCTTTCCACACGCCCCCGGGGCGTCGGCCCAACCTACCGGTAACGCTCACGGCAAGTCCTATTGTTCCTGCTTGGGGCGCAGGCATCCTTCTAGTAGCGGGGAAGTCCTATGCCTCAGGCGCGTACATGCAGCCGTGCGGATGTCGCAAGCCACTTTGTACGAGTGGGTTGCTGGGCTATTGCTTTGTGCACGGGAGCGATGGGCGCGTCACCTCAAGGAACTCCGCCGCTGCAGGAAGCTGCGCCACCGGTGCGGCTCGTCAATGCCGAACAGGGACGGCAGATTGCGACGGCTGCCCTGCGACAGGACGAACCGGTTCGCGCCTCCCAGGACTGCTCTCATCTGGTTCATCAGATTTATTCAGTCGCAGGATACGAATACCCCTATGCGAGTTCGTTCGACTTGTACGCCGGGCATGGCAATTTTCGCCGCGTGCGGCACGCGCAGGCGGGAGACCTGATCACTTGGCCCGGTCACGTCGGCATTGTCCTGGACCCTAAACAGCACAGCTTCTACAGCTTGGTGCGCTCCGGTTTGCAGGCCGAGGATTACCTGGGGCCCTATTGGCGATCGCGCGGAACGCCGCGGTTTTATCGCTACATTGTCGACTCTGGCTCCGGCGTGATAACCGCGAAGACCACGCGGCCCGTTCCACCGGGCGGCAACAATTCCTCGCGCACAAGCGGCGCGGCAACAACAGAAGTTCGTGCGGAAGCCGAGAAGATGAACTCGCAACAGCCCACGGAAGAAGCTGCCATGCGCTCCAAGGTAATTGCGGCTCCCCAGCCGGCGAGTCTCAGAGTGGCCGAACCTATCCCGGTCGAGATCCTGATCACGCCCGAGCAGCGACGTCCGACTGCCGCGGAAGCGCTCGACGGAATCTCGGAACTAAGCAACGCCGCCGCGAACTACCTACGCTCTGCGCAGCCTCTCAACGTAAAAACGCCGGTCGTAATTGTTGACGAGCTTCACGTGCGGAGGACGCTGAGGCGGAGCTCGTCCTTGGCGCGCATGGCGTCGGTGAGGTCTTTCTGGATTTTTTCGGCGATGGGAGCTTCGCCGCGACGCCTCCGGCTGGGTGGCCATTGGGCCGGCGGAGCGCGCCTACGTCGGTCGGGACGCTGCCGTGCGTGTGCTGGCCGCACAACTCGCGGAGATGGCCCAGAGCGAAGCCGCGGCGCAGCATGACGAAACAGTCGTCGGCCAGGAAGCGCGCATCGCAAACCTGCTCAGCGCCCTCTTGGAAAAGTAACAGCCCAGCGCGCCACGCGCAGGCTTCGTGCTTTCTTAAAACGCGCTCGATATCGTTCGACAACACCAATACCTCACGATATAGTTTCCCACCGACGCGCAGTCGTTACGCTGTTCCGGAAGGAATTTCTAGGCGGTGAAACCCTGACGACGAACTGTGCCCTGACAATGCTGGTGCCCGAGCGGTTGGTGCATCTTTCTTCGGTCGACCTGGCCATCATCGCCATCTATTTCCTTGCCGTTCTGTGTATCGGTTTCTACCTGAAGCGCTTTGCGCAAAGCGGCGAAGATTTTTTCCTGGCCGGCCGCAAGATGACCGCGTGGGTTGCGGGCCTGAGCTTTCTTTCGGCAAATCTGGGATCGCTGGAGTTGCTCGGCTGGGCCGGCTCTTCCTACCAGTACGGAATTCTTGCGGCACACTGGTATTGGATTGGCGCGATTCCCGCAATGCTGTTCCTCGGTATCGTCATGATGCCGTTCTACTACATCTCGAGAACGCATTCGGTACCTGGCTATTTGCAACTGCGCTACGGAAAAGCAGCGAGCGGACTAAGCGCGGTGTCGTTCGGCTTCATGACCATTCTGATGTCCGGCGTGAACATGTTTGCCATGGCCAAGGTGATGCAGGTGGTGCTGGGCTGGAACATTCACTTCAGCATCTGGGTATCGTCGCTGACGGTGGGGATTTATGTCGCGTCTGGCGGATTGTTCTCCGCGATTTTCAACGAAGTGCTGCAGTTTTTTTTGATCTGGTTCGGCGCGCTACTGATTCCCATCCTCGGCCTGATTGAAGCGGGCGGTTGGAGCGGGCTGGTCGCGCGCATTCAGCACAATTTCCCCGGCCAGAATTTCACCCATGCTTGGAGCACTCTTGGGCGCTTTGAAGACAACCCTATGGGCATGCACTGGACGGGAATTGTCTTCGGACTCGGCGCGGTGATTTCCATGGGATATTGGACGACCGACTTCCTCGTGGTCCAGCGCGTGCTCTCGGCAAAAGATCTGCGCTCCGCAAAACTCGCCCCCATCATCGGTTCGTTTTTCAAGATGGCCGTGCCACTGATCGTGATTCTTCCGGGGCTAATCGGCTTGGCCGTGCTGAAGGAAAAACTGGTGCCGGAAAGCGCGTTGCTGCCAGGGCAGCACAGCTACAACGACGTGCTGCCGCTGATGCTGGCGCGCTATTGCGGACCCGGATTGCTGGGCCTCGGCGTGACCGCATTGGTCGCCGGCTTCATGGCGGGCATGGCCGGCAACGTCAGCGCGTTCGCTACTGTCTGGACCTACGACATTTACCGTCCCTTTATCCGCAAAGCGGCCACGGACCAGCATTACGTTTCCATGGGCCGCTGGTGCACGATCATTGGCTTGTTTATCAGCATCGGCACCGCGTATCTGGCGATGGGCTTCGCGAGCATCATGGATTATGTGCAAGCGCTTTTCAGTTTCTTCATCGCGCCTCTTTTCGGGACCGTGCTCATCGGCATGATGTGGAAACGCGCGACGCCGCTGGGCGGGTTCCTGGGACTGCTGGCTGGAACGCTGACCGCGATTGGCATTTTCGTCTCCATGAAAATCGATCATGCCCTGGTCGCAGTGTTCGCGCTCTCGCCGTTGGCCAAGGGACTCGCGCAGGATATGTATCAAGCACTATGGTCTTGCTTAGTGTGCGTCCTGGTCACCGTCGTAGTAAGCCTCGCCACCACGCCCAAGCCGGCGGCGGAATTGACCGGGCTGGTGTACGGTTTCACGCCCATACCCAAGGAAGAAAACGTACCTCTGCTGCACAAGCCGATTTTCTGGACAGGCGTGGCGGTCGCGTTTTTCGTGATTCTGCAGATCATTTTCTGGTAGGGAACATGAACGAAAGGCATCACCTAATTCCGGTGTGGTTCTTTGTTGGCTTGCTGTTGTTGATCTACGGGGCGCTGATCTTGGCCAGCGGCATAGCGGAGTGGCGCAATCCCCCGCCGACCGTACTCGCGGATTTGCACGCGCCTGTCTGGTGGGGCAGTCTGATGGTGGTGCTGGGCGCCGCCTACGTCAATGCGTTCCGGCCGCGGAGGAGTTCATGAGCACCTTCGGCGTCATCATTGGCAATCGGGGCTTCTTCCCAGACGTGCTGGCGCGCGACGGGCGCGAGGAAATCCTGCGTGTCCTGGCCGAGCAGAACCACACCGCGTTTTGTCTCACGCCGGAGCAAAGCAAATTCGGCTCTGTCGAGACGTTTGCCGACGCGCGCCGCTGCGCCGACCTTTTCCGCTCGCACGGCGACGCGATCGACGGCGTCCTGGTGTCGCTTCCGAATTTTGGCGACGAGCGCGCCATCGCCGATACCCTGCGTCTCGCGCGCCTGAATGTTCCGGTGCTGGTGCAAGCCACGCCGGACGCACCCGGAAAAATGACCATCGCGCACCGCCGCGACAGCTTCTGCGGAAAGATGTCGGCGTGCAATAACTTGAAGCAATATGGAATTCCCTATTCGCTGACGACTTTGCACACCGTGTCCCCGAGCTCCGCGGAATTCAAGCGCGACCTCGAGTGGTTCTCCGGTGTGTGCCGCGTGGTGAAGGGTTTGCGCGACCTCCGCGTTGGAGCCATCGGCGCGCGGCCTGCCGCCTTTAATACTGTGCGCTACAGCGAAAAAATTCTGGAAGCCAACGCCATTACCGTGGAAACGCTGGACCTTTCCGAGGTGATCGGCCGCATCGGGCGCATGAAAGATACTGACGACCGCGCGGTGCAGAAACTGAAGAATATCGAACGCTATGTCGCGACCACCGGCATCCCCCAGCCGGCGTTGCTCAAAATGGCCAAGCTCGGCGCGGTGATCGACGACTGGATGCACGCCGCGCAAGTGAAAATCAGCGCCGTGCAGTGCTGGACTTCGCTCGAGGAAAATCTTGGCGTGGTCCCGTGCACGGTCATGAGCATGATGAGCGACTCGCTGATTTCGAGCGCCTGCGAAGTCGACGTTTGCGGCGTAATAGGCATGCACGCGCTGCAACTTGCCTCCCAGACGCCAAGCGCCTTGCTCGACTGGAACAACAACTACGGCAGCGATCCCAACAAGGCTGTGTGTTTCCACTGCAGCAATTTGCCCAAACATTTCTTCAAGGACGTGCAGATGGATTTCCAAGCCATCATCGCCGGCACGGTCGGAAAAGAAAATACCTTTGGCACCTGTGTTGGCCGCGTCAAGTCCGGGGCCATGAGCTACGCGCGCTTCTCCACCGATGATCTCACCGGCAAAATCCGCGGCTACGCCGGCGAAGGGCGCTTCACCGACGACCCGCTCGAAACCTTTGGCGGCGCCGGAGTGGTGGAAATTCCCAACATGCAGAAACTTTTGCACTATATCTGTGAAAATGGATTCGAGCATCACGTCGCCGCGAATTTTTCGACGGTTGCACCCATAATTCATGAGGCCACCACGCGCTATCTCGGCTGGGACATGTACGCGCACGCGTAAACAACCGATGCCGCGGCCGCCAGTGCAATCCAGCTTGGAAACCAGTTCATGGCCATCGTAGCAGGCGTAGATTTCGGCACGCTCAGCGTGCGTGTCACCATCGTTGATACCGAGCGCGGACGTCTCGGCTCCGGAGTCGCCGAGTACCCGCTGCATCGCAAGAAAGACGACCCCGACCACGCCACGCAAAGCCACGACGACCACATCCGCGCCCTCGCCGAAGCCACGCGCAAAGCAACCGCGGCTGCGCGTATCTCCGGCGAGCAAGTCGCCGCTCTCGCCATCGACACCACCGGTTCGAGCGTTATTCCCGTAGACGCCAACCTTCAGCCGCTCGATGAATATTATCTGTGGTGCGACCACCGCTCGTGGCGCGAGGCCGCGCTGATCACGGAAACCGCGCGCCGCGAAAAACTTCCAGCGATCGATTGGTGCGGTGGAACGTATTCTTCCGAATGGGGCTTTTCCAAGCTGCTCCATTGGCTCCGCCACAATCCGGACAAGCGCCAGCGTTTCGCTACTGCCTTCGAGCATTGCGACATGGTCGCCGCCGTTCTCTGCGGCATCACCAACCCTGCCGCCGCTCCGCGCTCCATTTGCGCGATGGGACACAAATGGATGTGGAACGCGTCGCTCGGCGGTCTGCCCGACGAAAAGTTTCTGGCCTCCGTGGATCCGCTACTAAAAGGCAT
>Ga0207011_1240_pt1 | contig 10583 bp, 8 predicted proteins | sample Alteio_BWMinCont_79_FD_153466 | JGI IMG/M metagenome (GOLD analysis project Ga0207011, IMG submission 153466) | Enriched cells from forest soil in Barre Woods Harvard Forest LTER site, Petersham, Massachusetts, United States -... | ecosystem: Environmental > Terrestrial > Soil > Temperate forest >...
GTAAGCGGTTTGCCTTGCTGACATCCGCATAAGTGACGGGGACGTCTCCGGCTTGGTCCGGAAGCCAGCGAATGTCGGCGCTCTTTCCGATCTCGGCTTCAATCGTCCGAATAAGGCTGTTGAGACTCACGGGATGGGAGTTCCCAATGTTAAATATTTCATACGAGCAGTCGTAACGCGTCGCGGCCAGAACACCGTTGACGACGTCTCGGACGAAGGTATAATCGCGACTGCTGGAGCCGTCGCCGTAGAGTGTAATCTGCTCACCTTTTGTAATCAAGTGGGTAAATTTTCTAATGGCTAGGTCAGGTCGCTGCCTGGGTCCATACACGGTAAAGAAGCGCAGACAGACTACTCCGATTCCGTAGAGATGTGAGTACGTGTAGCAAAGTCTTTCCGCCGCCAGTTTTGTCGCCGCGTACGGAGAGATCGGGCGGTTTACGTGATCTTCTTCATGAAAGGGCACTCGGTTGGCGGCGCCGTAGACGGAACTGGAAGAGGCGAATAGGAAATGTTTCACGTTCCTCCTCCGGCAGTGCTCTAAGAGCACGAGGGTTCCGCGGACATTCACGTGCTCGTAGAGAAGCGGCTGTTCGAGGCTCGGCCGTACTCCGGCTCTAGCGGCTAGATGAATGACGAGTTCTGGTTCGAATTCGTCGAAGACAATCTTTGTGGCCGTTTCGTCGCAAATGTCCATATTATAGAAATGCACTGGGCCTTGCGCGCGTACGCTTTCAAGATTCGCCGCCTTCAGTACGGGCGAATAGAAGTCGTTCAATTCGTCTAGAATCGCAACTTGATGTCCCTCACACAGCAGACGTTCGGAAACGTGGGATCCGATAAAGCCCGCCCCACCCGTGACCAGCACTCTCATCGTTATATCCCTCCGGGCGCGCGGCCAGCGGCTGTTTCTTTCCGCAAAATCTCGAATACCTCTTTGGCAACTTGCGTCCATGTGCGTGAGTGCGCCCGCGTTGCGATCGCCGTTCCGTTCCACTTCTTCCCAAGCGCGTCTTGCAGAGCTCGCGCTAGTGCTGCGGAATCACCCGAAGGAACAATTAGGCCGTAATCGGCGGAAGGAATCATATCCTCAATGGCGCCCACCCGCGTCGCCACCACCGGAACTCCACAGGCCATGGCCTCGTGAATCACGTTCGGCCATCCCTCGCGCGAACTAGCCAGACAAAAAACATCTGCCGCGCACATGAACTCGGCCAACTCCCCCGGCGAGACCTCACCCACAATCCGCACATTAGCCTGGAGCCCTAGTTCGATCACTTGTTTTCGGATTTCATTCTCGTATTGGCCTTCTCTGCCTCTGCCCCCGGCAATGATAAGCTCGACCTTCAGCTTTTCGCGCAGGAGCGAAGCTAAGGCCTGCATCACACGATGGTGCCCCTTTCGCTCAATGAGAGCGCCGGCGGAGAGGATGAGTTTCCGATCTTGACGAATCGAATGTTTTTGGCGACACTGCGACCGGTCACGTTCATAGAAAGTCTCTGTGTCGATTCCATTGGGCACCACTCTCACTCGCGCTTCATCAACACCCAGCGAAATCGCAAACCGCTTCAACTCTTCCGAAAGAGTGAAGATTGCACTCGCCTTCTTAAGAGACCATGCCATCAAACGGCGGCGCCACGGATAGCATGCATGCATTGTTTCGTTACCGCGCAACGTCACCGTGAAGGGAACACCTAAGGCGCGCGAGAGAACGCTGGCGGCAATCCCGTCCGGAAACGCGAAGTGAGCGTCGATGACGTGAAACCCATAGCGATTACGCAGCCCGGCTACCAATGGTAATAGCCGTAGAAACAGAAAGATCGGATTCGCGGCATACCCGCCAGGCGGGTAAATCCATGCAGGACGGAAGGTCTCAATAGGGCCGTCCCATTCCTTCTTTGGGATCGCTCCCCGCCCCACGCGTGACCTCGAATAGTCGATTTGTGGTATTGGAGCAATCACCTTAACCTCGGCCCAATCCGAAAGATGCCGCAACCGGGACCAGACAAACAAACCTAAATTCGAGTCGCGTGCATTTGGATACACGCAACTCAAGCTGAGAACGCGAAGTCCTCCATCGGGAAGGGAGGTCTCACTCTCTATGTCGTCTGTCTTATTGTCTAACGCTTCGGCTGACACGGATATCCTCAGAGCCAACGCATCCTTTACGCGGAGACTGGCCGCAGGTATGTTAACGGTGCCGCGACCTCGTGCTCGCGCATCGCACGAATCTCCTGATCCACTAAAATCTTGCAGAGCACGACTATTGCCACTAAATGATACGGCAAGTCAAAGAACGCCAATCCGGCAAAAGCACCGCCGGCTGCGAATCCGGCCAGCGATACCTGTAACATCCGCACAAGGTCTACGGCCCATTCTACCTGGGGCAAGTCCTTCGCTCGCCGAATAACGCCTTGCGCCGTAAACCAGGTAGATACTCCAAGAGCCAAGAAAAGAAATAGCCCCGGGAAACCGTGCTCTCCGAGCACCTCGAAGTAAATACTATGTGCGTCGTGTCTATCTTTGGGATCAGGCGCGTACTTCGCGAATTCCGGCGAAATAAATACACGGAACCCCCCACCAAGGATTGGGCGCTCCTCAACCAGATTGATTGCAAATGCCCAGGCATTCAGGCGCCCTCGCGCCGAAGCGTCAAGAGATTCGTCGTCTGTATTTTGTATCGTAGACATACGCTCCTTCCACGTTTCTGGCATGAAGCGGATCAATGGAGCCGCGACGAGCACTAGGGCAAGGGCAAAGGCCACCTTGTGCCGGCTCTTCCACCACAGGTATGAGCCGACGACGCACAACGCTATAAAGCCCGCTCTTGAGTAGGTTGTCAAGACGGCAAGGGCCGTAAGCACTTGCGCGGCAATCAGGCCGAGACGGAGGAATTTATTATCAGCCCGCAATTGCAGATAGCGCATCAGGGGCAACACCATGACCAAAGCCACGGCCAGCGCGTTGTTATCCTCGATGAACGATTTTGGCGGTCCGTAAACACGGTTTATGCCTCCCGTGAGAAGTGACCAAAGTCCGCCTTTCAGTCCAAAAAATCCCATCGAACCAGCTATCGTCCAGACAAGGGCATTTATTTGGAAGCGCGTTCTAATGATCAGCAAGGTCATTAAAATCATGATCTGGACCTTAAAGGCTCTATCCCAGTAGTCCCATGCAACCTGCGCATTCAGAGCAAAAATCGTGGTGACCGTGAACCACACAGTAAATACAATTTCCAGAATTGTTTCTCGAGTCCAGGGGAACCACTTTCTCTCTCCGGAGGCTACCCAGCACGCGATCGTTACTCCGGCCGTGATCGCCACCCAGGGAAATAAATAAGCGAATCCGTAGGTGAGACGATGCGGATTCATATAACTGAGCCAAGACCAGATTAGAATGCCGATCCAAGGGCGCCTAAAGACCTGGGAAATTACAATCGTAAATATTATCGTGAACAGAATATCTCGCACTGAGTTCCCCCGTGTGTAACCTCATCTTTTTTGTACTTGCTCTGACTGGAATTCACTTTGTTGAGATGACGCAATGACAGATCAGTCCCGAGAACCAATCCCGCCGGACGCGGGCGGGTACCTTCGCGAGAAGCCATTCTACAAACTGGCCGACGCTGCCTGGAACAATCCACGGACCGCCTCGAATCACATAGCACGCCGAGACACGCCGAAATCCCGCCGCTTGCATCATCCGCTTCAGTTCAGACACCGTGTATTCCTTGAGATGAAGACCGGACGCCGCGACGTCAAAGTATCGTGAAATATCATGTGGTCCAGTCAAGCAATTGGGCGTGATACAGATATATTTTCCGCCCGCCTTTAGGGCCCTGTTAATATTCAACAATTGGTCGTGCGCGTCCTCAGGGTGCAGATGCTCCATGACTTGATTGCTGTATGCCAAGTGAATGCTTCCGGGCGATACGGGAACGTCGATACCTTGAATGATCATCACTTCCAGATTGTCTGGAAGATCACGGCTTTCGATGATGGTCCTGGATACTTCCAGTGCGTAGACTCGTCGGACCCGCTTGGCCACCTCGCGTGCTAACGCGGCATCGCCTGCTCCAATCTCCAGATAGATCACGGCCTCGTTTAGCCACGGCTCAATGACTTTCAATAACTCGCGCACCTGGGCGATTCGCGCCTCCCGGCTGGAAGCTCGGGTTCTTGAAGGATGGTCTCGTACTCTTTGGAACAACTCCTCGTATACTGCGGGGTACACTGCCGGTCGCTCCAACCTAGAAGCCGCTTTGAGTTTGGCGGCCAATTCCTTCTCCACTTGATAGTGATACAAGAGCCTCTCGAAAGGACGTACTTCGTCCGATGGAATCGTCCGCTTAAGAATTGGAGTTGTCATTGGTTAAATCCTTGGGCTGCCCGCGTTGGGAACTCCCTCAATCGAGACTTCGTGGGTCCGCTGTCAAGGCGCTGCGAAGGGCCGCAAAAGGAACTTTCAGACGATTCCGTATCGCGGTGTGCTCGTCCGCAGTAATGTAGCGGCTCTTCCAAATAAGGACGACAGCGACTACCGTTACCGTGATTCGAATTGCAAGATCCGGAACGAGGCCAATACTCCCGATAGAGAAGACACCGGCAACTGCCAGGAAACAGATCGCCGCAAGCAGGGTGAATCCACGCGTCTCTAAAGGAAGGCGGTGCTCCCGCTGAGCCATAACGCAGCAGGCCGCCGTGTATGCTACCCAGGTAAGAAGCGTTGCATATGCCGCTCCCGTCGCACCCCAAGCTCGTATCAGAAACCAATCCAGCACGAGATTCAGACATGCGCTCAGCATCACGACGCTCGTATATTGCGCCATCCGTTTGTTAATGAATAAAATGGTGCCGAAGAAGTCGCCCATTTCCCGCACTGCATAGGCAAATGTCAAAATCGGAATCAAAGTAGCCGCGCTCGCGTACGAGGAGGACGCCACCGTCCGTATGATGGGATTCGCAAAGATACTTAGAAGCAGCGCTGCCCCGGCGACCGACAGCGCCAAAATTCGCGCCATGTTTGCTGCCTGGTACCGCCAGCGGAGTTCATGCATGTCCTCGAATACATTAACTTCCCAGACGCTTTTGAAGGGATTGCCAACAAGGTAACTGATCACGAATCCAAATTTATAGGCGAGCGCATAGATTCCGACGTCCGCCGTCGTCCTAAAGTGGTTCAGGAATCCACGATCCGAAAAATTAATGATAAAAAACCCGATGCCAGTTACAATAAGATTTCTTCCGAATAAACCCATACGCTTTGCACACTCGACACTAAATCCAAAGCCAGTTTCGCGGAGTGTGCGGAATAAAAGAATTGCTGCGCCAATCCCAAGCGAAATCAGTTTACTCAGCACGAAGCCCCAGATACCTTTCTTGGCATAAGCAATAAAATATACATTAAGCCCTCCTGCCAAGGCGAACTGAGCACACGAATATATGGCAACGAATCCAGCGCGACGGCGAATTCGCTGATAAGCCAGCCCCACTTCCGCGACGTTGGAGAGGAGTACGGAAGTAAATGTCCACGTGATCAAACTGGCGTAGCCGGCGGAATGAAACAGAGCATTACTAGCACGCCCCCCTCCACACACCCCAATGAGGATTAACACGGAACTCAGAAGGATCGTCAACATCATGCCAGTGCTGATCACTTTGCCGCGATCTCGTGCATCCGAATAGTCGAAATAGATACGGGTTATGGAGTCGGAAAATATCGGGACGCCGACGACGACAATCATAACGGCGGCCAAGAGTTCTATAAGTTCAATCGCGCCATATTCTGCAGGCGAGAGATATCGCGTGTAGATAGGCAGCAAAAATAATGAAAGTCCCCGTCGAGCTACGTTGCTAAAGAAATAGAGACAAGACTGCCCTACAAGGCTCGGTCTCGTAGGTGCGACGGCCGACTGAGCCATTACGTTAAATAGCCCGACCTTTCAAAGAGTGAAATGCCGAGCTGCGCAGATCGAGCACACGTGCAGGTGCGAATGTAGCCAGCCACCAGGCGGCACGCGCGATCGAGGGAGATCCCCGGAAGGCTCTTCCGAACAACCTCCGTGCCACCTGAAGATTCCGGTACGAAAAAGCCTTATAGGCGTTTTCTTGGAGGATCGTCACCCGTTTCTTCTCCAGTACGTGGGGATCAATCGCGAGATATCCACCGATCTGATCCACGTTACGGATCGCAGCCATGGCGAACCGCTCGAACTGATGAGATAGGCTTCCGGCCTCGGGCGAGTACACGAACAGGTCTTCAGACACCGCCACAATTTCCCAGCGGGTTGCCATCCGTAACCAGAGATTGTAATCTTCCGCGCTGATGAGTCTGGGGTCTTCATCAAATCCACCCATTTCTTCGAACGCTGATCGCCGAACAAGCACCCCTGACATTCCGATGTGGTTGTACTCCCAAAGACTAGCTAGCGTGATTTTCTGTCCGCTCGAGTAAGCACTTGTCCTGCATGCCACCAAACCGGTCTGGGGACTGCCGATATAGGCGAGCTGCCTCTCCAGCTTAGTTGGCAACCATGCGTCGTCGGCGTCAAGAAAGGCGAGCCAATCGCCCAGTGCCAGGCGGGCTCCATGATTGCGCGCGGCAGCAGGGCCCGCGTTAGGCTGTCGGACTACGCGCACCGTGTCACCGTACACTTCCGCTAGGCACGCTGTATTGTCTTCTGAACCATCGTCCACGACAACAATCTCGGCCGGCGCCATGGTCTGCGCCAGGGCGCTGTCGATGGCTCGCCTTATTGTTCGCGCGGCGTTGAATGCGGGAATGATCACGCTGACCAACGCGTCACCTCGTCATACATGGTCAAAACCTTTGGAATTACTGCCGCTTCCGAGAATCTTTCGAGTACTTGAGGGCGTGCTGCTTGCGAAAACCGGTTTTCAGGGTTAGGACGCGTGATGCAATGAAGCTGCGCCGAGAGGCCGCCGGGCTGCGAGATATTGGCCACACATCCGGCCTTGCCGACAATCCATTCTAGAACCGGCGTTTTACTGCAAGCTACGGGCAGGCCGCTGGCTAATGCTTCAAGGATAACAATGCCGAAAACCTCGTTAAGCGCGGGAAGCGAGAACACATCTGCCGCCTGGTAAAGCGACGGCATGTTGGATCTTGGGACATTCTCGAAGAACCGCACGTGTCCCGGAAGCAATTGATGGCCGAGCGAAAGTATTTCATCTGTTTCGGCTTCACGGGCTCCGGCGATTACTAATAATAGCGGGCGAGACGCATTAGTCGAAAACTCGGCGAATTCTCTTATTAGGTAGTCCACGCGTTTGTAACGGGAGTTCATCGCGGCCGCGCACAAGACGATCAACGCATCCTGCGGCAGATTCCAAATCTTTCGCGCCAGCCTCTGGTCGCCTTCGCAAAAGTGCGTCGTGTCCACGAAATTAGGAATAGTGAACACCATTTGAGAAGGTCTCTTGTAACGTTCATAATCCGCAGCATAGCAAGGTGCCAACAATTGCAATACGGGGTAACGCCGCAGAGACTCCAGAGACTCCCCCGTGCCAGCCGCCAGGATGACTCGAGGTTTCGATATTCTCGCCTTATGCAGTAGACCTAGCCAATATGCAATCCAAGGATCCTGTACATGGAGGATGTCGAAATCGTCCCTGACTCTCAGCCATAGGTGGAAAGCAAATGTGGTTTGCTCCGCCTCGTATGCTGATCCGGCTCCGTACCTCCACCCGCCCAGACCGCGGAGGTATCGCACCCAACGTTGTACATTTGCATCGGTTCGCTTTCCGCACGGCAGAACCACGCGCCACTCTGAAGTGCCCCTGCCACCCCCTTGGTAGAGGGTAACGTTCTGGCCCATCCGGTGCAAAGCAGAGGCCAGATCGTCCGCCCAAGCCTCTACGCCTCGCGCTACATGCCCTAAACCGCTGGACGCGACGGCAATCCGTAACGAGCGGGATTCAGTCCGTGAATTTCTGGACATTCCGTTGCCTCTGACCTGCGAGCCTAGAGGCAGGCCAACACCAAATCATCGGGTGATTAGGGGAAATTACTTGCGAACGCCTCCGGCTCGTTTGGTGAAGTAGTACTTGATGTGATTGTCTAGGCATATCTGGTGGAGTTGCTCCCCTCTTCCCTGCAGGAATTCGTCTACAGCTTCGTTGCAGCCGGGCCAGTGGGGGTCATCATACTCGTCAAGTGCTATGATTCCGCCCTCAACCATCAGGGGATAGAAATGCCCCAAGCATTGCTTGTACGAAGCATAGGCGTCGCAATCCAAATGAACAAAACTAAAGCGCCTCTCCGAACATTGCAGGAGCGACGTTTCAAAGTATCCAGGCACGAGGATGGTGTTTGATAAGCGGAATAGGCGAAGCTTTCGGTCAACCAACGAAAACGAGGTGTCGGCGAAGCCGTGAGATGCCAGCGCTGGATTGACTTCCGCAATCGGCAACTGGAGATCATGTTGGATTACATTTCCGAAACCTTGGAATGAATCGAATCCATAGACCGCTTTTCCTGATCCACTCTGCTGAAGATGAATTGCCATGGCTACCAACGTCCGGCCCCTGTACACTCCGCATTCGGCAACAGCGCCTTCCAGGGCTAGTGTTCGTTCCAAGAGTACTAAGAGGATATTGATGTCCGCTGGTCCGCGGGGCTCGGGGCGTGGGTGTGAGACCACGCCTTTTGGAATACTCAGGTCATGAATGCGGCCCATCACTGCAGGCCACTCTCGGATGGGCATCCGCGAGAGAATCGGGGCGGTAATACGCCGGACTATGTGTTTGACTGTTTGACGCATAACGTCTGCGCGGCTTTATTTCTGAGAATTAACGGCGTTTCCAGTCCCAATAATAGCGCTTGGCGGCTTTAAACATCATCGATTGCTCGGGCAGGATCATGCGAACGAATTTTAGAGAATTTTCTTCGACCCGCCCAAGAATCAGACCCGCAAGGTCGCGCTCGTAGTATCTGCGCTTGTACTCACGTAATTCGGCAGAGCTTTGGGCACGGCCATTGTCCGCGTATTTGGCGACAATAGGGGTGAAGTCCGGATAGAGTGTCGATCCGCCGTGCAGCGTGGTCTTCATAAAATTTCCGATTAGCAGATCATCGAAAACTTCATATCTGATGGCAGTGCAAAGAGACTGCCGAGGACTCTCGAAAGTGAGGCCACGTTTTTGGTTGCGTGCATTGATTTCAAGGACGAGGTCCTTCCCCCCCACGCGGAAACGCAGGAAATCAAAGTACTTCCACAGTTCCTCCTTCTTCAAGAAGTACTCCCGGATTAACAATTCGTCGTCAGAGTCCAGTTGATCGTCCCAATTGTCGCCACACTCGGCGGCAGTTCGAAGCAGTGCTTCGGCCTGGGGGGGATTCAGCCGGAGCGTTTCTCCGGTGACACAGTCGACCCGGAGAAAAGGTGGCAGGATCTCCGGCTTCGTGCGATCCGCACCCCTGTAATAGTCGTCCAGAGTTGGAACGAATTCGTTAGCCCATACGCTGTCCTCACGCTGGTAGCGATGAAATGAGCTGAACGGAATCACCCGGTTCGCCCCAAAACGCATTGCGAGTGCCTGTACCCGAGGGGCGATCGGAAGGCGCATGGCTCCTTTCGGCGGAATGCGGTGACCGTTCTCCGTGAACAAATTTATCATGTCGGCGTCACCCCAAGTCGCGAGGTTTAGTAAATAGACTTCCTTAGAGAAAGTCTCCGCGATTTTCCGCACAAAGCGACCCCAGCCGTGGTCGCTAGCATCGTTTAGATTGAGAACTAACCTACCGTTGATATCGAGAAGCAGGATTGAATCCTGATTGTAGTCCGAAACCGTCATTACCCGGATATGCGGGGAGAGTGTCACCCACTCCCTTTCAGGCAGGATTTTAACCGTATACCCCATACCGATCAGGTCGGTAAAAATCCGACTGCCTTGATGATTGGCCAGCAGAAATGTGGAACCACCTAGCTCGGTGAGAGAGCCGGCATTCAGATGATCTGGATGAGAGTGGGAAAACCACTGGTACTTTGCGCGCCGTATGCTTTCGCGTTGCTCTGCTGGGATCCGATTACTGACGCCCCAACTGCCGAAATACGCATCCCCCGCGATCCAAGGGTCAGTCGCGATTATTGGCTGATCATCGTATGCGATCAGCGTCGCGTTGCCGATTGTCTCAAAGCCAATCATCGGCGCCACCTGGCCCGACTGCGAAATTCCGATGTGTTGCGCACGAAGTGACTGCCTGTCTTACCCACGTTCTGGACGAATGCGCCGTGCCGGCTTGCCCGCGCGGCAATCGCACGACTACCAACGCCGCGGCACGACGACGCTTGTTCGCTGCGCTGAACGTGCTTGAAGTGACCGTGATCGAGGAATGCCAGTCGCGTCACTGACATCAGGAGTTCCTGCGGTTTCTCGACCGGATTGACCAGTCCGTTGCCGCGGTCTGGACATCCACCTGGGTCTTGGATAACTACGGAACCCACAAGCATCCCCAAGTGAAGAAGTGGCTGGCAGCACGACCCCGCCATCACGTCCACTTCACACGGGCCAGCTCTTCCTGGCTCAGCCAGATCGAACGCTGGTTTGCCGAGATCACCCGGA
>Ga0207011_1241_pt1 | contig 10551 bp, 7 predicted proteins | sample Alteio_BWMinCont_79_FD_153466 | JGI IMG/M metagenome (GOLD analysis project Ga0207011, IMG submission 153466) | Enriched cells from forest soil in Barre Woods Harvard Forest LTER site, Petersham, Massachusetts, United States -... | ecosystem: Environmental > Terrestrial > Soil > Temperate forest >...
CCGATCGTCAGTCAGGCAAAAGGCTTCAGCCGATCTGGCAAAACGCTTTAGTCAATCGGGCCAGAGATTTTAGTCGATCGGGCTGGAGCTTCTAATCAATTTCCAGGATTTCCCCTGGTCTCTCAGCCGCCGCAAATGGCAATGCTCGTGTTATTCTTCCGTGTTAGTTGCCAAGGAGTTGTTGTCTATGCGCGAACCGACGTCGGAAACAGCGGAGCAAGTCAAACTGAAGGTAGTTGCAGCCATCTCACCAGGCGAGGAAGAAGCAAACAAACTGGCCTCGGTAAAGCCTGTGTCTGAAGGCTCCAAGCCTAATCCCGGGCCGGCCGGCACGAACAGCGCAGTCTCCGCGAATGTGCCAAAGCCAGATCCCCAGCGATCGAGAAATCCATCGGCACTGCAGCAGATTTTGGCAGATCCAGGGGCTTCAGAAGAAGATTGGCTGGCGGCCTGTTATGAGATGGAAAATCATCCACACTACAAAGGCATTGGCAGCAAGCCATCCGCGATCTCATCTAACTTAAAACGACTTTTGCAGTCTTGTGCTGTGATTATTCTGGTCGGAATTTCGGGTGTGATGGTAGCAAACAATTTTACTAATAGCAGACACTCACAATTGCCACCGCCACCGGCTCAGATAGCGCCGGCGGCTGATGTGGATTTCGGCCCTTACATGGCCAATTTACAGCGCCAAATTAAGCGCAGTTGGTACCCACCAAAAAGCAATGACACGGCACGGGCTATGGTTATATTTAAGGTGGCAAATAACGGTGAAATGAGCAACCTTCGCATTTCAAAACCAGGGCCGACTGAGGCTTTCGATCGTGCGGCCCTGATTGCCGTAAGAGACGCATCTAAATCCTTCCGGCCGCTGCCTGCTGGCTCACCCAAAGACGTCGACATACAGTTTACTTTTGACTATAACGTCTTCGACAAGGCAAACGATCCTTAATACCCCCGGTGCTGCACCATTGTGCAGGACGCCATCAAATTAAGTGCCCGGACGATAGTCTGCCACGGCGCCTTTGTGCAAGGTAATCGCTGCTCCGCCGGCCAGGAGAATCTATGGTGGGGTGGTTTAGCAACACGGGGAAGAGAATGGAATGGAATAAATCGCTCGTTTAATGATTGCGGGCGATATAGGCCCCAACACCAGCTCCTATAAGAGCGGCTTCAGGAGCAAAAGTATTATTTCCGGTCAACAAGGCACCAGCCATGCCAACGTTTAAGCCAATAAGTGCACCTTCGACCATGTTATTGTCCAGATGCAGAGCGGGAAGATGGGCAGAATGCTGGTCATTACCGTGACTATCTTTTTCCCTGGCAGCAGGACTGGGACCAGGGCCAGTGCCTGGGCCGTAGACTTCCTGGTGCATTCTGTTTCCAGCTTCAGCGCCCGCAGTTTCTCCGGCCTTTTGGGCTTCCTCAATCTTGGTTGTAACTTCGTTCATTTTATTAACCTCTGTAGAAAGTAGATATGGGTTGCTCCGGTTCACATTGCCAATCTAGGGCTTTGCTGTGCTGACGGCGTGATTACGGTGTGACGAAACTGTGACGGACCGTGTGACGAAACCGTGACGAACCGGCCGCCAAAACAATGAGCGCAGATTTGCTGCAAGCTAGCGAGCCTTACGGCACATTCAACAATTGATGCCATCCTGCATCCGGAGCACCAAATTGAGTGCCGACAATGTTGCCGCCCTGGTCCATATAATGATAGTTTGGTCCGTAATCAACTTTGTACTGCTGGCCGGAGTTTGGATCCTGCACCGTTTGTTGGCCGCGGATGTAATCGGAAAAGTTATCGGCGGCATGGTCCTGCACCGCCTGCCGCCCCCAGTATGCCGCATGATTGGCGTCGTTTGCGGCTTGCTGGCTCCAGTAGCGATTGACCAGCGCCTGACCAGCGGCCTGGCTGGCAGCGGTAAACTGACGGGAAACATTACCGGCATTGGCTACCGAGTTACCTTTCCAGGCATCATTGTATTTAAAGGTTTGGATCATATGCAAAATCACACTCAATCCTCCGTCCTGCCTGTCGGCTGGACAGAGCACTCCGGCTACAATTGTCACCCACCACATGCCGGCACCTGATTGCACCGTCGCCTTGGTGGAGGCCATGAAATATCCGACGGCAGGAATATTGCCGTACATCGCCGAAACCTTGATGGAAGAGGCTTCCGATCTGGTGGCACCGACAGTGCCGTTAAAATAACGAGCCACCTCCGGAAGTTCGTGCTCCTCAATTAACTTCACGTCTTTAAAGTCTTTCCGCATTACATTTTTGGCGTACTGCTCGACAAACCTGCGCGCCGGCACATAACTGCGCACTTCGCCGCCGCCATATTTGCTGCCGATACCATATCCCATCTGAGAACTAATTGCCGAGGGCATACTGTAAGGTGGTATTTTTGCATCACCAAAAAAGGCAAGAATCAAATTGTCTGGCGACACAGCTTTTGCCCACGGCCTGGCATCAATTGACTGGGGCCGATACATACCGCCATCCACTTTCCAGCCAATCGGCACGTCGATAGTAAATGAATTTTCGTTTGGATCAACAAACTGTCTGTATCCTGAAAATGGTGTCGGCGGTATACCAACCGGTTGAGGCGCCATCATTGATTGTTGCCCCATCATTGACTGCTGTCCCATCGTGGCAGGCTGCCCCATCATGCCGGACTGATTGATCATGGCTTGCTGACCGGTCATTGCTGCCTGACCGGTGAAGGACCGCTGCGGCAATCGTTGCGGATTAAACTGCAGGCTGGTCATCATCTGCGCAAAGGTGTCTGGAGAAATCGGTGCCGCACCTTTTGGTATGCGGGTGACACAAATCTTTCCGATACTCCCCTGCGCGGAGGAAACAAGCACCATCGCCGCAGCAGCCTTTCCTCTCTCTCCCATAGCTGAGGCTCTGACGGCGTTTTGACCAACGCGCTCGGGCTCTGACCATTGTTCATCTGGCGCAAAAGACTTCATGAAACCTTTAAAAAACATCGGCACCTGCGACGATTCGATTGCTGCCGGAGTGGAGAACGGCAGCACAGAAAGCTGCGCGCCCCCTGCATCGGTAAGATCAATTCTGCCGCTTTTAGGATCCGAATTGACATGCCAACCATTGGGATATCTGATCGTGAATGGATCCGATGCACTGCCGTAGGATTGCCAGCCGGCTGTTTGCGTTTGTGTGGCCGCCGCAGGCAAAGCCGCTGCCAGAGGCGATGCCGGTGCTCCAGTCATTGAAGGAAAAGCGGAGATTGGCTGAGCAGCCGACATATTGTTTGCAGCAGAGATAGCAGGGGATCCGGAGTAAGTGGAGGTGCCGGACGCCGCCGAGGCACCCAGCTTCGCTTTCAGCCCCTCCATTGCTGTCAGCGAAGCCTGTCTGTCCTGCGGAGAAATAGTAGGGAGCGCAAGCGCGTTTTGCAGGTTTTTCAGGCTGTCTGAATATTTGCCCATTTCGTTTTGCACATTAGCCAGATGCAGCCAGATATCGGGCTTATCGGATCGCAACAGGCCGGCCTTCTCCAGGTTGGTTTCGGCCAACACTAATTCAGATTTTTTCGACCCGCCTAGGTACGAAAACTGCTGGTGCGCGACACCGAGGTCATAGAAAAATACAGGGTCATAGGGATAAATTTCGATTGCCTTCTCAAAACATTTGAAGGCCTCGGCATACCGGCCGGCCTGCATCAGTGGAACGCCCTGATTGCAAACATCGCAGGCCTGCAGCCAATCTTTTTGTTCGCCCTTACCGGGAAATTGATCAGCTAAGGCCGGCGCGGATGCCGCAATCAAAAGAGAAATGGCGGCACTGAGATGCCTGGTAAGTCTGCCCATAAAAAACTCCTACTCCCTGTAAAGCCCTGGAAGGTCAGAAAAATCTATCCTATTTCAAGCTCGACTGCATTAGACATCGAAGTCTAAATTAGTCTGTCCGCATATTTGTGACATTGCCCGGTTGCAAAGACTTGGTTTTGCCAGAGGCAGCCTTAGCGTTGGGCGGCAATATCGGCAACGGCATGGCAGCGGCACCGCAGCCAATCGATAACTTAGAGCAGCTCAAGCAATTACGACTGGAGCAGGCAAAGTCCCCAAGACCCTCAATTAGCCGGGTGGCAGGGGATGTTTTGATTGCCTTTATTCGCGGTACAGTAATCTTGAGTCTTTAAGGTTTGCCGATGGACCGCAGCTTCAGATCGCAGACAAATACTTATCATTCCAGTGCACTGGGGAATCTGCTGCGAAGCTGTTCTTCAATCATCATCGCCCTGACTCTCGCTTTTTTGCCAGCAGCTCAAGCAGCTAATCAAGCCGATCTTAGCGGGTCGCAGGCAGGCGACGGCGATATGAAAGTCCGGCACGCCATCAATCGCCTCAGCTTTGGGCCGAGACCCGGGGATATAGACAGAGTGCGCTCAATGGGTGTCCAGGCCTTTATCAACGAGCAGCTTGATCCTGCATCTATTGCAGAAGCAGAGTCGGTGAAGCAGGTCGAGTCCACTTCCGAGACAGCCAAGGAGAGTAATGAAGACTTACTGAGAATTTTTAGGGCGGTACAGTCTGAGCGCAATTCCATATCGGCTCGGCGCGCCCGCCAGGAAGATGCTCCCAAGCCCCCCGCGCCCGGAGGCAAGGCCCAGGCCGGGCAGAGTGCCTTGGCGGGGCAGAGCGCGCTGGCCGGCGCCCTTTCTCAAACCCAGGATCCGATGACGGCGCCGGCCCAGGCTGTGCCGGTGCCGAAAGAACATCCGATGATTGATTACTTCGACCGGGCTCGCAGGCAGTTTCTTCTTGCCAAACTGACGCGCGACATAGAGAGCCCGCGCCAGCTCGATGCTTTAATGATTGAATTTTGGTTCAATCACTTCAATGTTTTTACTGAAAAAGAGTTTGATGGCATCCTGATCGGCTCGTACGAAAATGACGCTATCCGGCCGCATGCCCTGGGTAAATTCAAGGATCTGGTCAGAGCCACCTGCTTCCATCCGGCCATGCTCTGGTATCTCGATAATTCGCAAAATAAAGCTTCTGGCAGTGTCAACGAAAATTATGCACGCGAATTGATGGAGCTGCACACTCTTGGTGTTGATGGCGGGTACTCGCAAAAGGATGTGATCGAACTGGCCCGCGTGCTCACCGGATTAACAATTGCTACTTATATGCGCACAGGCGGACTGGCGCAGGTGCATGGCCTGCAGAAGATCGGCAGACAGGGAGCCTATTTTGACATTCGCCAGCATGACATGGGCACTAAAACTTTGCTGGGACACACTATCGTCGGCTCAGGCGCAGGCGAGATTGACGAGGCACTGGAAATACTCACCAGACATCCATCAACCGTGCACCACATATGCTACCAACTTGCCCAATATTTTCTAAACGACCAGCCGCCCGCCAGCCTCGTTGACCGGCTTGCTGCGCGTTTCGTAAGCAGCGATGGAGAGATAAAGGCGGTTCTGAGAGAGCTATTTGCAAGTGACGAATTTTGGCAACCGCAATACAATAACAGCAAATTCAAAACACCCCTTCGGTATGCCGTTTCCACTCTGCGAGCAGTGGACGCCCATGTGCAAAAAGCCGATCGCATAGGGGGCTTTCTTACGCAGCAGGGGCAGCGCGTGTACGGTTGTTTGACGCCGGATGGATACAAAAACACCAAGGACCTGTGGCTAGATCCAGACGCCCTGTTACACCGCATAGAATTTGCTATGACAGTGGGCTCAGGCAAAGTCAACGGTATTGACATGAAGCCGCCTGATTACCAGCAGCTGGAACAAACCATCGGGCTAAGCACCTTTACACCAAACACAATTGCCGTCGTCGATAAGGCACCAAAAAATCTCAGGGCCGCAGCAGTGCTTGGATGCCCAGAATTTATGCGTTACTAGGAGTGGCAACGTGCTCAATTCCAGAAAATTTCTGAATCACCAGGAGACACACCATGCTTGATCGCAGGGAATTTCTCAGATTGGCTGCGATATCGTCGCTTGCGGCGATTATCCCTGGTACACGCGGATGGGCATTCAGCAATGGTCATGAGGATACAAGTCACAAGCGCCTGATTGTTATTCTCCTGCGCGGCGCCGTTGACGGATTGAATGTGGTGGCACCGTATGGCGACAGACAATACTACGATCTTCGACCTAAGATAGGCATTCAACCTCCCGGTACAAACGATGGATTGCTCGATCTTGACGGTCACTTCGGACTCAATCCGGCTGCCCGGGCACTGATGCCATTTTGGCAAGACAAGAAGCTGGCCTTCGTGCATGCCAGCGGTTCACCCGATCCTTCGCGGTCGCATTTTCAGGCGCAAGATTATATGGAAACCGGCGTGCCCGGCAAGCGGGCAGTCTCAACCGGTTGGCTGAACAGATTGGTGCAGACTATGCCGGCCCATTCGGTCGGAGTGCGCGCGGTCAGTGTCGGACCGGTGTTACCAAGGATTTGTGCCGGGCCGGCAAGCATAGCCAGTGTCAGCAGTAAAGTCCAACCGGCGCTTTCACAGTTGGATAATCCCAGAGTAGCCGAGGTTTTTAACGGCCTCTATGCCGATAAAAGCGATGAGATTTGTCGCGCATACGCTGAAGGAATGGACGCTCACCATGAGATTAACGACGACCTGACCGAAGCCAACAAGGATGCCGAACAAATGGCCGCCAACCACGGCGCTCCCATCCTTCGAAGCGGCGATCAGTACGGTACTCAACTGGCGAAACTGTTGACCAAAGCACCATCGATGCGGGTCGTCTTTATGGACTTTGGCGGATGGGACACCCATGTCAATCAAGGCACCGGCGTTGGCACGCTGGCCCGCCGGCTAAGCCCTCTGGCAGGGGGCCTGGCCGATCTGGTCAACGGTTTAGGGCCGGCGTTTAAGGATACGACCATCGTTGTTATGTCCGAGTTTGGAAGAACGGCGGCTCAGAATGTAAACAACGGCACCGACCACGGACACGGCAATGCGATGTGGCTACTAGGCGGCAACGTCGATGGCGGAAAGGTCTATGCGCGTTGGGGCGGACTGGCTCCGAGCGCGCTTTATGAAGGTCGAGATCTGCAAACGACGACCGACTTCAGGGCCGTGCTTTCGTCGGTTATGAGCGAGCATATGGGAGTATCAAAAGCGGCTCTGGCTCAGATCTTCCCGGGTTTTAACAACAAACTTGATCCCTTTGTCCGCACTTGAGCCAGGTGTTATAGGCTAAAATTAAGCTATGGCAAACCACATCCAAACGCGGCTTTGACTAGCTGACTAACACCTCAATCGATACTAGCTATTCAGCCACTGGGACCTCTTTTGATGCAATCTACCGATTCACACGATGGCCAAGCCCAGACTACAATAACCCCCAATTCGGCGCAGGCCCAGACTGATTCTGCCTCGGGATCTGTTAAAGGCGTTTTCGCGCCTGGTGAAATAGTGGGAGACAGTTACCAGGTAATCAATCAGCTCGGTCGCGGCGCCATGGGTCTGGTTTACCGGGTCAGGCACATGACAATGGATTCCGAATACGCTCTCAAAGTATTGACCACGGATCAACTCAATGACCAGGCTGTCCTGCGATTTCAAAATGAAGCCCAGGCCATCGCCAAACTCAATCATCAAAACATCATCGCCATTTACAATTTTGGTCTGCATGACGGTCGACTGCCATTTTATGTGATGGATTTGCTCCATGGCGATAATTTGATGGAGAAACTGGATCAACATGGTCCTATGCCCGTGCATTTGGCCCTGCAAATTTTCATTGAAGTGTGCGAAGGTCTCAGCTATGCTCATCGTAAGGGCATTTTGCACCGGGATATCAAACCGGCAAACTTCGTCATGCTGCATAATCCCGATGTACGTGGTGCTCACGTCAAAATAGTTGATTTTGGCATCGTCAAGTTTACCGAAGAGTTAAAACCGGATATCCAAAAATTGACGGCAGTTGGTCAGGTTTGCGGCAGTCCCAGCTACATGAGCCCTGAGCAGTCGAGTGGTCAAAAAATCGACCCGCGAGCCGACATCTATTCGCTCGGATGTTCGCTCTTCCAGGCCCTCACCGGCAAGGTCCCTTTTCATGGCCGCAATGCCTCCGAAACGTTGATGATGCACCACGAAAAAGAGCCCCCGACATTAGCCAGCAAGTGCGAAAACGTGAAATTTTCCGATGATCTGGAAGCCTTGGTGGCAAAGATGATTGCCAAAGCGCCAATGGATCGCTATCAAAATATGGATTCTGTCGCTCAGGATATGAGAAACATTTTGAACCGCAAACCACTGGGCACGGTGCCGTCTTCGCCAGCCCCAGGCGGCACCACCGGTCAGTTTGATACTTCCAGTGCACTGGACATAACAGGCCGGATCAAGCCCGGCGATACTACTGCCGGTGCCAGTAATTTGAAGCAAACAAGTAATATGAGAAGGAGCGACATAGCTGATGCGCAGCGAGGCACCGGAAAGGTAGCCAAGCCAGATTGGAGCAATGCAACAGGAACTGATTTTGCCGGGCGCGGCACATACGGCTTGGGAAGCGAAGATCTTGATCAATCTCCAAAGGCCAAACCTTTAAATACAATGATGCCTGGAAAGGTAACTCGGTAGCCAATGCCGGTAATGTTTCCCGTCAGTTTACCGCTGCCAGCCAGGCCGCTGGTCAGGCGCTGGTCAATCGCTACTGGAGCCAGCAAGCCGCAAACGACGCCAATCATGCGGCATACTGGGGGCGGCAGGCGGTGCAGGACCATGCCGCCGATAACTTTTCCGATTACATCCGCGGCCAACAAACGGTGCAGGATCCAAACTCCGGCCAGCAGTACAAAGTTGATTACGGACCAAACTATCATTATATGGACCAGGGCGGCAACATTGTCGGCACTCAATTTGGTGCTCCGGATGCAGGATGGCATCAATTGTTGAATGTGCCGTAAGGCTCGCTAGCTTGCAGCAAATCTGCGCTCATTGTTTTGGCGGCCGGTTCGTCACGGTTTCGTCACACGGTCCGTCACAGTTTCGTCACACCGTAATCACGCCGTCAGCACAGCAAAGCCCTAGATTGGCAATGTGAACCGGAGCAACCCATATCTACTTTCTACAGAGGTTAATAAAATGAACGAAGTTACAACCAAGATTGAGGAAGCCCAAAAGGCCGGAGAAACTGCGGGCGCTGAAGCTGGAAACAGAATGCACCAGGAAGTCTACGGCCCAGGCACTGGCCCTGGTCCCAGTCCTGCTGCCAGGGAAAAAGATAGTCACGGTAATGACCAGCATTCTGCCCATCTTCCCGCTCTGCATCTGGACAATAACATGGTCGAAGGTGCACTTATTGGCTTAAACGTTGGCATGGCTGGTGCCTTGTTGACCGGAAATAATACTTTTGCTCCTGAAGCCGCTCTTATAGGAGCTGGTGTTGGGGCCTATATCGCCCGCAATCATTAAACGAGCGATTTATTCCATTCCATTCTCTTCCCCGTGTTGCTAAACCACCCCACCATAGATTCTCCTGGCCGGCGGAGCAGCGATTACCTTGCACAAAGGCGCCGTGGCAGACTATCGTCCGGGCACTTAATTTGATGGCGTCCTGCACAATGGTGCAGCACCGGGGGTATTAAGGATCGTTTGCCTTGTCGAAGACGTTATAGTCAAAAGTAAACTGTATGTCGACGTCTTTGGGTGAGCCAGCAGGCAGCGGCCGGAAGGATTTAGATGCGTCTCTTACGGCAATCAGGGCCGCACGATCGAAAGCCTCAGTCGGCCCTGGTTTTGAAATGCGAAGGTTGCTCATTTCACCGTTATTTGCCACCTTAAATATAACCATAGCCCGTGCCGTGTCATTGCTTTTTGGTGGGTACCAACTGCGCTTAATTTGGCGCTGTAAATTGGCCATGTAAGGGCCGAAATCCACATCAGCCGCCGGCGCTATCTGAGCCGGTGGCGGTGGCAATTGTGAGTGTCTGCTATTAGTAAAATTGTTTGCTACCATCACACCCGAAATTCCGACCAGAATAATCACAGCACAAGACTGCAAAAGTCGTTTTAAGTTAGATGAGATCGCGGATGGCTTGCTGCCAATGCCTTTGTAGTGTGGATGATTTTCCATCTCATAACAGGCCGCCAGCCAATCTTCTTCTGAAGCCCCTGGATCTGCCAAAATCTGCTGCAGTGCCGATGGATTTCTCGATCGCTGGGGATCTGGCTTTGGCACATTCGCGGAGACTGCGCTGTTCGTGCCGGCCGGCCCGGGATTAGGCTTGGAGCCTTCAGACACAGGCTTTACCGAGGCCAGTTTGTTTGCTTCTTCCTCGCCTGGTGAGATGGCTGCAACTACCTTCAGTTTGACTTGCTCCGCTGTTTCCGACGTCGGTTCGCGCATAGACAACAACTCCTTGGCAACTAACACGGAAGAATAACACGAGCATTGCCATTTGCGGCGGCTGAGAGACCAGGGGAAATCCTGGAAATTGATTAGAAGCTCCAGCCCGATCGACTAAAATCTCTGGCCCGATTGACTAAAGCGTTTTGCCAGATCGGCTGAAGCCTTTTGCCTGACTGACGATCGG
>Ga0207011_1243_pt1 | contig 10474 bp, 9 predicted proteins | sample Alteio_BWMinCont_79_FD_153466 | JGI IMG/M metagenome (GOLD analysis project Ga0207011, IMG submission 153466) | Enriched cells from forest soil in Barre Woods Harvard Forest LTER site, Petersham, Massachusetts, United States -... | ecosystem: Environmental > Terrestrial > Soil > Temperate forest >...
AAAGTAACTTATCTTGGTGAGCTTCGCACAGAGTTAACCCATATTCAATCAGGCGAGCGTGTTATTACAGATGCACCAGTCGATAATAAAGGCAAAGGATCTGCTTTTTCTCCGACTGATCTGGCAGCAACTTCGCTCGCTACCTGCGCTATAACTACCATGGCTATAGCTGCTGACGGACGCAATATAAAACTTGAAAGCGCTGAAGCTGAAGTACTTAAGGTTATGGCTTCCAACCCAAGAAGGATTGCGGAGATCCAGATAAAAATCAGCATGAAGATTTCCCCCGACAGCAGTGAAAACAGGAAAATATTAGAAGAGATCGGCTTGCACTGCCCTGTGGCGCGCAGCCTGCATCCTGATGTTATTCAGAAAATAGAATTCAGCTATAATTGACCAATGGCTGTGTAGCCAGGCTGCTTATGCCCTGTGTGGCTGATGACTTGCCGGTACGTTATTCTGACCGTGCTGCGGACATTTATCTACCTCGCATGAGGTAATAATCACAACGTTCAGTACAAACAACAGGCCTATAATTAGTTTCCGCATCTTCATTAATTTTTTACAAAGTTAGAGATGTATTTCAATTATCAAAATGCCTTTTGGCATAAAAAGGTTCAGATTCGTAAAAATTAATGTTGGAACAGGTGATTGTTGTCCGGATCTGTGATTCAAATGATTTACTGAAGACTATGAATAAATTTCGTGCCTGTCTTTGAAATGCCTTCTGGTTCTACAATTTCACAATCTGTCTGCTAACAAATCCATCATCAGTCATAAATTTCAAAAGGTAAACTCCTGGAGGCATCCTGTATTTTTCAGAATTGATCTCTACCTCGTATGAACCCGATTCCTCAGATTCGTTTTTGATGGCAGCAATTTGTTTCCCGGCCATATCAAATAAGGCTATGGTAACTTTTGAAGGTTTGATCAGATTATATTGTATGATAGCTGATGAGGAAAATGGATTGGGATAAACTGAAACAGCCAAACCCGGATTTGTGTTTTCTTTGATGCCTGATGCACATGAATTAACGACCTTAATAAATACAGTGTCGCTGTTACTGCAAGGGTTGGGCAAAGGAGCCTTAATATTGTACACTATCCCATACACAGAATCAATGATTCCTGCCGCATTTGGGTTGAAAAATACACTATCGTGGTTTACTGAGTAGACGACTGCATCAGTAGGTGTCCCCTGTTCTGCAAACCAGGACCCACCCGGAGGACTAACATAACTATTGTTCAATAAGTATTTTCCATTTTTTGTACAGATTTCCGTGTCGTGGCCGGCATTTACAGTCGGTAAGCCGAATATGGTGACTTTTATGGAATCATCTGTAAAGCAATTATATTGATTATAATAAAGATAATGGATCCATCCAAGGCTGGAATCCCCGAAAGTTATACCCATCACACTGGGATATAAGAAATTGCCTACAATGGCCGATGGGTTTTTCGGATATATCCAAGTGCCATTCTGGTGAGCAGGATCTACATACGGCGGTCCTCCGTATAATTGAAATGCAGGGTCACTGATGCATTTTGGTGGGATTTTGTTAAATACTGGATGTATTGGAGTATTTATGGTAATATTATAATATCCTGTATCTGCACAAGTAAGGCCATGTGCTGTCTGACTGATTATAATTCCAAAATCGGCAGCATGGGAATAACCTGCTACTCCAGATGCAAAAAAACTAAAATTGGGTGCTGTGCCAAGAATTTTATTATTGTGTATCCTGTCAAACCAAACATAAGAAGCGCTTGCCCCGCCAATACCTGCTCTAAGCCTGACACTATCTCCAATACAAACGGTGGTATCAACCTTTTTCGCCTTCACCAAAGGGTTGAAATAGATATTAGCCGTATCTGTACCGATACATCCATAAGAATTTAAGACTTTAACGGCATATTTTCCTGAATCGTCAACATATATGCTGTCCCCATGCAGGGCATTTTTAACGGTGTCTGTTCCCTGTATCCACGTCCAATTTACAATGGCCTGATGTAATAGCCCGGTTGAAAGTAATATGGGATTACCCCAGCATCCTCTTTGGTCGGGTCCAAGATCTGGCCTGGGTGTAGGAAAAACAATAATTGTTTTGGTTATCGAATCAATATTGTTACTGGCATCTCGGACGCGCAGGGTGACCTTATAAGAAGTCGATGAATAAACAGAGCCATAAGTGTAAGAAGGGCTCATACCATTGCTTGTATCACCATCACCAAAATTCCAGGAATAAGTATAAGTCCCAGTGCCTCCGGTAGTGGTGTTCACAAAGTTTTCCGAAAGAGGACTACATCCAGTACTGGAGGAAATGGTGAAACCGGCTTTGAGCTGTGCTTTTGTTGGATTGCTAAAAAAAGAACAAGTGATCAAAAATATTAAAGCTGACGCTGAATATTTCTTCATGGTTATAGTTTTGTTAAGGCAATTTAATGATTTTTATTAAAATTTCAAAATGTTCCTGCTGGCAAAGCCTTCATCAGTAACCATTTTCAAAATATAGACGCCTGGTGTTAGATAGTATTTGTCTGCGTTGATTTCAGCCTGGTACAGGCCTGGAGCCTCCATTCCATTATTCAGGATTGAAATTTCTCTTCCGGTAATATCATAAAGCCCAATCACTACATTTGATTGTTTATCAAGTGCGTATTGAATGGTAGTTGAAGAATTAAAAGGATTGGGGTAGACGCCAAATGAAATATCTTCGGCTTTAGAAGATGCGACTCCTAATTTTGCGATATTAATTGTTGAATCAAATTGTGAAAAGCAACCGTTATTATCTGTTAAATAAAGGAATACGTGATAGATCGTATCTTTAGGGAAAATATGCCCAACTATTGGACCATATGCCTTTGAGTAAGTCATTCCATTGCCGGTCATGAAAATCCATGAATAATCGGAATCTTTAAATCCTATTTCTTGCGATCTGAATTCGACTGAATCTTTTTTGTAATTCAATTTCCAATGCGCATCAGGTAAGGGATAAGCATGAATATGTATGGAATCATAATTGTAGCAACCTATTGAATCTACAACGTGAACAGCGAATGCCGTATCCTTTGTAATTGTTGGCTCAAAATGAGCCCCTGTAATACTATCGGATTTATGATCCCACCAGATTTTATAGGGCGGTGTGCCGTTAAAAGGCTTGGCGGTAATTACAAATGTTAAACCCGAGCAAACACTTGTATCTTTTGGCAGGCTGATGCCAGCAAATTTAGGAATCGTAATGCTGTCATAATAAATTGAATTGCAACCATTTACCGCAGTAACGATTAATGTATAATGATATGTTCCACCCATCAAGTAAAAGTATTCCCCTGAATCTCTTGCCATGTAAAGTGGCCCGAATCCACGGGCGCCTTCGCCTACCCATAAATATTGGGTTATTTTAGTTCGTGATGATGAGTCTTCATGTGCTATGAATACTGCCGGCCCGCAACCTAATCTGGTTGCAGAATATTTTGCCTTTGGCAAACTCAAAACTTTAATGGTTTTCGTGATAGAATCCTTATTCCCTTTGGCATCTGTTACCCTAAGTTTTATGTTATAAGTGCCTGCAGAATAAAAGTTTGTATATCCATTTATTCCAACTGAAGTTTGGCCATTCCCATAGTCCCAGAAATAGGTATAAGGTAAAAAACCACCTGATGGTTTACTTATAAAACTATCCAGAGCCTGCTCGCAGACAGAATCAGGGGATATGTTGAAATCAGCTTTAAGTTGAGCCTGGAGTTTGGCGCTTGCGAGCATTAAAAACCCGCAAAGCAAAAATGTGATATTTTTTTGCATTTTGATAATTTTAGCAAATGCAATATAGGTATTTCATATCATATTGTTATGTAGAGGCTAATATATTTTCCAAAGCAAAATTTACTAAAAGTCAAAGAATTACGGCAACAGTTGATAAAAACTTAGCGCCTTTGCGGCTTTACGTGAGATTTTTTCACGCAAATACACAAAGAAAATATTTACATTTGAAATAAGAATTATGCTTCTTTTATGAAACTCAACAAAGAACTATTAATCAGGCGCTCAAGGCAGTTTGTTTTATTATATTGCTTCTTCTTCACGCTTCAAAGCGTAGGGAATAGCATTGGTTTCACCCACGAATTTGGGACACATAGGGAGTTGTGGAGATATATTGATCCTATCGGGACATCCATATTATTTATCCTCTTTTTCGTAAAAGACCCTGTTTTTTCTTATTTCAAGCCAAAAGAATCTTTGTCACACAATCAAACAAGCAATTAATAAATCTTTATGAGTCAATCAATTCGCAAACGTATCGCCCTTTTTGTATATTGGTATTGTGCATTTTTTACCAGCATTGTGATCAGCATGGTAGTTGTCGGCCAAAATAATCCAATCCATTTTAGATTCTTTCATTTTCTTATACCTGCTGTTTGTTCAATAGTTGCAACACTTTGTATGAATCCGGATACAATGTTCAACTTGGGTAACAAGGAAGCTAAAAATCTTTCCTGATTTTTTTCATATTACTTACCCCTGATCCCTGACTCCTTACCCCTGATTTTTCTTACCTTTGCAGGAAAATCCTCAGGAATTAATACATGCCCAGAGATCATTCAATCCATAAAGTACTCATTATCGGGAGTGGACCGATAATCATAGGCCAGGCCTGCGAATTTGATTATAGCGGTAGCCAGGCTGCAAGATCCCTTCGGGATGAAGGGATTGACGTGGTTCTGATTAATTCAAACCCGGCAACCATCATGACTGATAAGGTGACGGCAGACTTTGTGTATCTGTTGCCGCTGAATATTGATTCCATCGAAAAAATCCTGAATGAGCATAAGATTGATGCTGTATTGCCAACCATGGGCGGACAAACAGCACTCAACCTCTGCAAAGAAGCGGAAGAAACAGGATTGTGGAAGAAATACGGCGTGCGCATTATTGGTGTGGATATAGATGCCATAGAGACGACGGAAAACCGTGAATTATTCAGGCAATTAATGGCCAAAATCGGTATAGGTGTTCCGAAGTCAAAAATGGCTGCCTCTTTCCTGGAAGGAAAAGATATTGCGCAGCATCTTGGCTTCCCCTTAGTCATACGACCTTCCTATACATTAGGAGGTTCTGGTGGCAGTTTTGTAAAAGTAAAAGAAGATTTTGAAGCAGCACTTCAGCATGGGTTGAAAACATCTCCTGTGCATGAGGTTCTGATAGAAGTAGCTGTCCTCGGCTGGAAAGAATACGAGTTGGAATTACTTCGTGATAGTGCTGATAATGTGGCTATCATTTGTACTATTGAAAATATGGACCCCATGGGTATCCATACCGGTGACTCTATCACAGTGGCACCAGCCATGACCATGTCAGACGAAGCCTATCAGCGCATGCGGGATATGGCGATCAAAATGATGCGTTCTGTCGGGAACTTCGCAGGTGGCTGTAACGTACAGTTTGCCATGAACCCTGTGGATGAAGAAATTGTAGCCGTGGAAATTAACCCGCGTGTATCCAGATCATCGGCATTGGCATCAAAGGCAACAGGTTATCCGATTGCGAAGATCGCGGCCAAACTTGCCATCGGTTACAATCTTGACGAACTCAAAAACCCTGTAACCAAAACAACTTCAGCATACTTTGAACCTGCGATAGATTATGTGATCGTAAAGATACCTCGCTGGAATTTTGATAAATTCAGGGGAAGCGATAGAACCCTTGGTTTGCAAATGAAATCGGTAGGTGAGGTGATGGCGATAGGTCGCTCTTTTAACGAGGCATTGCAAAAAGCATGTCAGTCTCTCGAGATCAAACGTGCCGGACTTGGTGCAGACGGTTGGGGGTTGAAAAAACTGGAAGAAATCACAGATTCCCTCGAAAATCCGTCATGGGACCGGGTTTTCCATATAAAAGATGCTATGAGTCTGGGTATCCCGATCAGAACGATCCAGGACATTACCAAAATAGACAAATGGTTTTTGCTTGAAATACAAAAGCTGGTATTGCTGGAGGATGAACTACGCAGATTTAAACTGAACAATGTTCCGAGAGATTACATGCTTGAATTAAAGCAGAATGGTTTTTCGGATATTCAGATTGCCTGGATATTGGGTGTTGACGAAGACGCTGTATATGAGCGCCGTAAGGAACTTGGCATCAGGCGTAGTTTTAAAATGGTAGATACCTGCGCCGGAGAATTCCCGTCACCTACCAATTATTTCTATTCCACTTTTGATGAAACCAATGAGTCTGTTGTAAGTGATAAAAAGAAAGTGATTGTACTTGGCTCCGGACCGAACAGGATAGGGCAGGGGATAGAGTTCGACTATTGCTGTGTGCACGGTATTCTTGCAGCCCGCGAATGTGGCTACGAGGCTATCATGATCAATTGCAACCCTGAAACTGTTTCGACGGACTTTGATATATCAGACAAGCTCTATTTTGAGCCCGTATTCTGGGAAAACATCCGCGAGATCATCGAATTTGAAAAACCGGAAGGAGTGATCGTTCAATTGGGAGGACAAACAGCTTTGAAACTAGCTGAGAAGTTCGCCAAATACAATATTACGATCCTGGGTACGTCATTTGAGAATATGGACCAAGCTGAAGACAGAGGCTTTTTCTCGGATTTATTAAAGAAATTAGATATTCCTTATCCTGATTATGGTGTGGCACGCGATGCAGATGAGGCCATTGAAGTTGCAAATCGAGTCGGTTATCCGGTTCTGGTTCGCCCATCTTATGTATTAGGTGGTCAGGGTATGCGAATTGTGATTAACGATAAAGAGCTGGAGGACAGCGTTATAAACCTCCTAAAAGATATTCCGGGAAACAGGGTATTGATTGACCATTTCCTTGACCGGGCAGAAGAAGCCGAAGCAGATTGCCTATGCGACCAGGAAGATGTTCATATCATGGGCATCATGGAGCACATAGAGCCGGCAGGTATTCATTCTGGTGATTCTTTTGCAGTATTGCCGCCATTTAATTTTTCAGAATCGGTTTTACAACAGATCAAAGATTACACCCGCAAAATTGCTTTGGCCCTGAACATTAAAGGCTTGTTGAACGTTCAGTTTGCAGTGAAAAATGAAAAAGTCTATATCATCGAAGCAAACCCGCGGGCTTCGCGTTCTATGCCATTTATCTGCAAAGCTTTCCAGGTTCCATATTTGAATATGGCAACTAAAATTATCCTGGGAGAAAAGAAAATCGCTGATTTTGAAATCAAACCAATCGTAAAAGGGTTTGCTATCAAGGAACCGGTTTTCTCATTTGATAAATTTCCCAATGTGAATAAAGAGCTTGGCCCGGAAATGAAATCAACAGGCGAAGCCATTCGTTTTATAGAAGATACCAACGATCCTTATTTCAGGCATTTATACAGCGAGAAATCAATGTACCTGAGTAAGTAGGGTCATAATAAACAAGATATGTTAAGAGATATCGCCGTATTTATACTATTGTACCTGGTTTTCAGGTTGATACGCAATATTTTCAACCCTGTAAAGGTTGTCAGCAATAACTTCCAGTCACAAGCTGGGCCAACTTCAAACTACTACAACAGAACCCAAGAGGGCAGGGTTGAAGTAAAGGATGTGCCTACCCCAAAATCAACCCCCCACCACAAACACGAATCAGAAGGGGAGTATATTGATTATAAAGAAGTTTGATTTGTGATTTGAAATTAGAAATTTGTGATTTAGTCCAGCGAATTGATCGCAGCTTCGTTTCACTAAATTAGCGTTTCCCCAAATTCGTAATTCATAATTCCTAATTCGTAATTACTTAACCGTGTATCCATAGTTAGCCAATATTTGTGCCTTTGTTTGATTGAGAATTGTACAGCTCATGCGTATTGGCGTATCAGGCATATTGTTAGCTGAATTCTGTGGCTGATTTTGAATGGTAAGCGCGGTGTTCATACCGCTCATTATAAATCCAAAAACGGTATAGTTGTTATCAAGCTGGTGGTCACCAGATTTGTTGGTAACAATGTAAAACTGCCAGTTATTTCCGGGGCCTTTAGCAGCAAGACTTGCTGCACCAACAGCTCCATAAATATGCGTAAGTGTTTTGATGTAAATAAACGGCAGATCATCAGGCCCTCCGCTTCCTGCCTGGCTTTGGTCAACTCCTTTGCTTAAGGAATCGCCACCCTGAATGACGAAATTAGGAACGCAGCGATGGAAGGTAGTACTATCATATAGATGGGTAACGACATTCTTTAAATAATTGGCTTTATACGCTGGTGTTTCATTGTAGAGCCACAAATACATGTCCCCAAATTTGGTTTTGATATCCACAACCTGCTCATATATTATCACATTCATTCCAAATGTATCAGAGCCAGCCTTGTTGGTGGCTGTCAAAACAACATGGTATGTTCCTGATGTGGTATAAGTATGTGTAGGATTTTTTGAAGTATCAGCAGTGCTTGCATCACCGAAATTCCAGCTATATGAAGTCGGACTACCTGTCGATGCGTTTTTAAAAGTAGCCTGGTAGCCATTAATTGAATCTGTAACGTATGTAAAATTAACTCCGGGTTTCGAGCCAGGATTTGTCTTTGGTTTGGTACAGGAGAATATCAATGAGCATGCCATGATGCAGAAAAGGATAATGTACTTATTCATAATTTGCGTTTTAAAGCCAACAATTTCAACATATAATCCGAGACAGCCAAATATTTCGGATTTCAGACCTTAGTTTTGTGCTATGCCAATCGTTCATTCCACTTTCAGAGCTCCACTTCTTTTTAGAAATGGACATGTACAAACGATAGTACCCGCTTTATTTTGGAAAGTTGATCCATCCATTTACACAAGGGAAAGAATAGAAACGCCTGATGATGATTTTCTGGACCTTGACAGGATTTATACCGGCTCAGATAAGCTGGTTATCCTTTGTCATGGGTTGGAAGGGAGCAGTACCAGCAAATACGTAGTTGGGATGGCTAAACATCTGTCTGAGAATGGGTTTGATGCTTTGGTGTTGAATTTCAGGAGTTGTAGTGGCGAAATGAACAGGCAATTGCGGTTCTATCATAGTGGTGAAACCGGGGATCTCGGTTTTGTGATTAAAAACTCTTTGGGAGAACATAAATACAAGGAAATCTATTTGTTAGGATTCAGTCTTGGAGGAAATGTAGTACTTAAATATGTTGGAGAACAAGGTTCTGTAATTCCAAAAGAAATCAAAAAAGCGATAGCTATTTCTGCACCTGTTCATCTAGAAAGTTCCGCTTATTATATGAACAGATGCGCAGCGAAAGTTTATCTGAACAGGTTCTTGAAATCTCTCGAAAACAAGATTCTGATCAAGCACAAAATGATGCCTGATAAAATATCAATTGACGGTTTGGATAAAATAAAAACCTTCCATGATTTTGATAATCAATACACCGGGCCTATTCATGGATTTAAAGATGCACATGATTATTACACCAAATCAAGCTCTGTGTTCTACCTGGAAAATGTAAGTATTCCGACCCTTCTTATCAATGCCAAAAATGACCCGTTTCTGCCAAAGGAATGCTTCCCGATAGATATTGCTGAGAAAAGTAAATACCTATACCTCGAAATACCGGATTCAGGTGGTCATGTTGGATTTTATGAAGGACAGGTTAATGGGATATATTGGACGGAAGAAAGAGCACTTAATTTTTTAAATGAATAACTCTGTGTCTTAGAGCCTTCGTGGCCAGATTCCTTAATTAGCCACAAAGGCGCAAAGACACAAAGAAAAAATGTTAAGATACTGGCTGATTGGCATAATTAAACATCCAGCGAATACCAAACCTGTCGAGGCAGCAACCCCAATAACCCCAAAACTCTTGTCTCATAGGTGCAATTTCAGATCCGCCATTAGAGAGCGCATTAAATAGCCTGTCTGTTTCTTCCTTGCTATCAGTATCAAGGCTGATTGTCGTATTATTTCCAATGATAAGTTTGTGTCCCATGCTTTCAAGCATATCAGTACCCATGATAAGAGTACCGCCTAAAATAGGTAAGGCCACATGCATCACACTGTTCAATTCCTTTTCCGATAACTTAGGCATACCCGGTCCTGCAGGAACATCTTTCATCCGCATGATGGGTACGGAGAATTCTGTGTTAAAAACAGATTTGTAATAGTTAAAGGCCTCTTCTGTATTGCCTTCGAAATTGAGATAAATCGAAATTTTTGACATAATAGATAATTTTAATTTGTTGAGGCAAAGTTAAAACCGATAGAATTTCTAAAACAAGTGCAAATGCGGCAATCTGAAAGGTTGTTTGCGACAACAAATTTTATTTTACACTAAGTCCTCGATCAAAGGCTCTTTTAATGTATCTTCATGTTTTTGCCTTATCGTTTCTCCAATAGGAGTTGGTGATCCATCATCATCAATACGAACAAAAGTGACATTGGTCGTACACACTACGGTTTCTTCGCTACTATACAGGCTGTATTTTGTAACAGTTATGATCATGGTAATTGAAGTGTTTC
>Ga0207011_1244_pt1 | contig 10471 bp, 7 predicted proteins | sample Alteio_BWMinCont_79_FD_153466 | JGI IMG/M metagenome (GOLD analysis project Ga0207011, IMG submission 153466) | Enriched cells from forest soil in Barre Woods Harvard Forest LTER site, Petersham, Massachusetts, United States -... | ecosystem: Environmental > Terrestrial > Soil > Temperate forest >...
GGCCAGGGGATGCGAGTGTTGATGCTGCAGTTCCTGAAGGGCTCGTGGCATTACGGGGAATTGGACGCGGTGAAGGCCTTCGGGGACAAGTTTGTGATGAAACAGATGGGTCGGGGATTTGTGAAGGTGGGTGCGGAGAAGCCTGATCCCGAAGACGTGAAGATGGTGGAGGAAGCGTGGTCAGAGGGTGAACGAGCCATTCAGTCAGGCGATTGGGATCTGGTGGTGCTGGATGAGATCAACTACGCGATCAGTTATGGCATGCTGGACGCGGCGAAAGTGGTCGAGAGCCTGAAGAAGAAGCCGGAGATGGTGCATGTCATCTTGACGGGAAGGAACGCACACCCCACAATTATCGAGGCCGCCGATACCGTGACGGAGATGCGGCAAGTCAAACACGCTTACGAGAAGGGCGTGATGGCGCAGAGAGGAATTGAGTACTGAGTAGCAAGTAGCAAGTACCTCGTACCGAGTTAAGGTGTTTTTCCCGGTAGCAGGTACTCGGTACTGACTCTGGCAACTGACTTATGGCTTGGTTCAAGCGTGAATCCGGAGAACTCGATACTTCGGGCCAGAAGACGGTCCGCACCGAAGGGTTGTGGGTGAAGTGTGAGGGCTGCCGGCAGATCATCTGGAAAAAGGATCTCGAAGAAAATTTGAATGTGTGTCCCAAGTGTGAAAGACATTTTCGCATCGACGCGCGCAAGCGACTGGCGTTGCTGCTGGATGAGAATCAGTATGAGATGTTGGACGGAAATATCTCGTCGACCGATCCGCTGAAGTTTGTCGATTTGAAGCCATACTCTTCGCGGCTGCGGCAGGCGCAGCGCGACACAGGTTTGAAAGATGCAGTGATCAATGCGCAAGGCAAGCTGCTAGGCCGTCCGGTGATCGCCAGTGTGATGGAGTATGCGTTTATTGGCGGCAGCATGGGTGCAGTGGTAGGCGAAATGATCACACGGGCGGTGGAGCGCGCCCTGGATTCGAAGACGCCGCTGATCATTGTCTCAGCATCGGGCGGGGCGCGAATGATGGAGGGCGTGGTCAGCCTGATGCAGTTGGCGAAGATTTCGGCGGCGCTGGCTCGCCTGGATAAGGCGAAGGTTCCTTATATATCTGTCCTGACCGACCCGACCACGGGTGGCGTGACCGCGTCGTTTGCCATGTTGGGAGACTTAAATATTGCCGAACCCGGAGCGCTGATTGGATTTGCCGGGCCGCGCGTGATTGAGCAGACGATCCGCCAAAAATTGCCGGCGGGATTCCAGCGCAGCGAATTCCTGCTGGAGCATGGCATGCTGGATGCGGTTGTGCATCGCAAGGAAATCAAGCCCTACATCGCGCGAGCGCTGGATTTTATGGTGGCGTGAGGGCGGGTTTCAGCTTTCAGCCAATCATCGAGACCAACGCAGCCGCTCGGCGGCATTTGACGCACCTCGAATCTTGTCTTCCAACTTGATAATCTGAAAAGCAGTGTGAAAGCTGACGGCTGAGAGCTTTTTTATGTCTTACCAAACCGCAGTTGCGAGCATGTTTGCGCTGGGGCACGAGCTGGCGCAGACGCCCTCGCACAAATTCGATCTGGCGCACATGCGGGTGCTGTTACAGGCGATGGGGCATCCGGAGCGCCGTTTCCCGAGTGTGCTGATTGCGGGCACGAATGGGAAAGGTTCGACAGCGGCGACGCTGGCCTCCATCTTGCAGGCCTCGGGATTGAATACTGGTTTGTACACATCGCCGCACCTCGTGAAGATCAACGAGCGGATACGGGTGAACGGGCAAGAAATCAGCAACGAAGATTTTGCGGAACTCCACGCAGAGGTTGATCGCGTGGCCGAAGGACTGGTCAAGAAAAACGAGTTGCCGTGGCATCCCAGCTTTTTCGAGATGATGACTGCGATTGCGTTTGAGCACTTCGCGCGAGAGAAGGTTGATCTTGCAGTGCTCGAAGTGGGTATGGGCGGGCGGCTCGATGCTACGAATGTGGTGGAACCGCGAGTGAGCGTGATTACCGACATATCGCTGGACCATCAGAAGTATCTGGGAGACACGGTGGGTGAGATTGCACGGGAGAAAGTTGGAATTATTCGCGCGGGCGGTGCCGTCGTAACCTTGCCGCAGCAGCCTGAGGCGAATGATGTAATTGGAAATACGATTCTAGAACAGGGAGCGCGGGCGGTGAACGCGGTTCCGTATGTGCCACCGGTTTCGCCGGGCAGTCCCGAGTACCTGGTACCTAGTGCCGAGACTGGCGACCGCAGTCACGTTTATCGATACCCGCTGCAGGTTTTGGGAGAGCAGATTTTGGTAGAGACGCCGCTGGTGGGGCGGCACCAGTTGCGCAATGCGGCGCTGGCCATTGCGGCGGCCGTGGAGTTGAATCAGCAGGGATTCGCAGGAATTACGGCGAAGAGCATCGAGAGAGGCGTTCGCGAGACGCGCTGGCCGGGACGGTTTCAGGTTAGGGCGGCGAGGGCAGGCTGGCCCGAGATGGTGATCGATGTGGCGCACAATCCCGCAGGCGCGTGGGCTCTGCGGGCGGCGCTGTCAGAGCAGTATGAGGGCCGACCACTGATTTTTGTGTTTGGCGCGATGCGAGATAAGGCGATCTCGGAGATGGCGGAGATTTTATTTCCGCTGGCGGATCGTGTGATCGCGACCCGGCCGCAGAATCCGCGTGCCGCATCGACGGAGGAGATTCAGCAGGTGGGGACGCGAACCGGGGCTGAGATTGAGCCCGTGGAAGACGTGAAGCACGCGATGGAGCGTGCCCGAGGGCTCGCGGGTGCCGGGACTGTGATCGTGATCACGGGTTCGATTTATCTCGTGGGAGAAGTGATGCAGATGATTGGGGAGGAAGTCTGAGGCAGCGCCCGCAGCCAGTTTCCCATAAAATAGAAATGTGGAGGAAGTGAATCCATTGGAGGAAGTGGAACGCGACGCGGCGCCGACGGTTGCGCCGCGCGGAAGCCCGCATGCAATTCCCGGGGAAAAGTACGGCTGGTTTAGCCGGCTGCGGTCTTATTTGATTCTTGATCCGCTAATCTGGCTGTACACGCTGGTTTTGGGAATGATGGCTCTTCCCGGCGGATTGTTCGACCGCAGCGGCCGGCGATTGCATTGGTTCTCGCGGGCCTGGTCGTGGCTCATCATGAAAACGATCCTCTCCCCGGTGAAGGTTACCGGCATCGAGAGGATCGATACCTCGAAGCCCCATGTCTACGCGCTGACGCACGCTTCGGCCATGGATATTCCGTTTCTTTACGTTTATCTGCCATTTCAGTTCCGCATCGTTTTCAAGAAGGAATTGTTATCGTATCCGGTGGTGGGCTGGCAGTTGAAACGCTCAGGACAAGTCTGCATCGATCAGCAGAAGCCGACCAATTCGATAGCGGCGATCCGCTCGGCGGTGAAAAGTTTGAAGGCCGGCATGCCGCTGGTAATTTTCCCTGAGGGCGGACGCACTCCGGATGGAGAGATCAAGCCGTTCCTGCCCGGAGCATTTTTTCTGGCGATCAAGGCGCAGGTGGATATTGTCCCCGTCGCCCTGGTGGGGACTTTTGAATTGCTGCCGATGAACACTTACCACATCAAATGCCGTCCGCTGGAGATGCGGGTGGGCGAACCGATCTCGACTGCCGGGCTGACGATGCGGAATCTGGAGGCGGTATCGGACAAGGTGAAGAAGGCGATGGAAGATTTGTACTACGCGCCAGGTTCGCCCACGACGTTTGACCCTCCCGATTCCCTCCAATAAACTGAAAGATTCAAGACACCTGCAGGTCTCAACTTTATGGCAGACAGTATTCATGTGAAGCTTCCCGACGGAAGCGTGAAGGAAGTTCCTAAGGGGACGACGGCGCTCGACATTGCAAAGTCGATCGGCCCGCGGCTGGCGGATGCGGCGTTGGTTGCAAAGACCAACGGCGACCTGATCGATCTTGCCAAGCCGTTGGAAAAAGATACCGATCTGCGCTTTCTCACTGAGAAGGATCCGGAAGCTCTCGAGGTGTACCGGCATTCCTCTGCACACTTGCTGGCGGCCGCTGTATTGGAGCTTTTTCCGGAGACGAAGTTGGGGCACGGGCCGCCGACTGAGAGTGGATTTTTCTACGACTTTTACAGGCCCACTCCGTTTACGGCCGAGGATCTGGAAAAGATCGAGAAGAAGATGCAAGAGCTGGTGCAGCAGAATATTCCCTACGCGCGCGAATTTCTGCCTCGCGATCAGGGGCTGGCGGAATTTAAAAAGGAAGGCGATTTCATGAAGTGCCATTTCATCGAGCAGTTCACCAAGCCCGATGAAAAGATTTCGATTTACCGCACGGGCAAGTTCACGGATTTCTGCCGCGGGCCGCACATCCCTGCCACCGGAAAGATAAAGGCATTCAAGCTATTCAACGTTGCGGGAGCGTACTGGCTGGGCGACGAGAAGAATCAGCAACTGCAGCGAATTTACGGGACGTCGTTTTTTTCCAAGAAGGATCTCGACGCTCACCTGCAACAACTGGAAGAGGCGAAGAAGCGCGACCATCGCGTGCTGGGCCAGCAACTCGATCTTTTTTCGATCCAGGAACTGGCTGGGCCGGGGCTGATTTTCTGGCATCCCAAGGGCGGCATCATCCGCAAAGAGATGGAAGACTGGATGCGCGAGGAGTACCTGAAGCGCGGCTACTCTCTCGTCTACACGCCGCATGTGGCGCGGCGGCAGTTGTTCTTCACCTCAGGGCACGAAGGCTATTACGCGCAGAACATGTTCGACGCCATGGAACTTGACGACGCCGAATACCGGCTGAAACCGATGAACTGCCCCGGACATATTTTGATCTACAAGGACTCACTGAAGTCCTATCGCGATTTGCCGGTTCGGCTGGGCGAGCTGGGAACGGTTTACCGCTACGAGCGTTCGGGCGTGATGCACGGCCTGCTGCGCGTGCGCGGGTTTACGCAGGATGATTCCCACATCTTCTGCACGCCCGAGCAAGTGGAAGAGGAGATTACCGGTTGTCTTATTTTCGCGCTGGATGTGCTGAAGGATTTTGGCTTCGACCAGTTCCAGACCGAGCTTTCAACCTGGAATCCGGACGACCGGAAGAATTTTGTGGGCAGCGAAGAGCAATGGATCCACGCCACCGAATCGCTTGAGAAGGTGCTGAAACGCCGGAATATCGAATACAAGACCATGCCGGGCGAGGCGGCGTTTTACGGGCCAAAGATTGACATCAAGCTGGTGGACGCGATTGGGCGGTTATGGCAGCTCTCAACGGTGCAGGTCGACTTCAACTTGCCGCAGCGGTTCGGCCTGGAATATGTGGCGGAGGATGGTTCGCGCAAACAGCCGGTGATGGTGCATCGCGCGCTCTTCGGTTCGGTCGAGCGATTCTTCGGAGTGCTGATCGAGCACTACGCGGGCGCGTTCCCGGTTTGGTTGTCGCCGGTGCAGGTGGCGATGATCCCGATCAGCGAGCGGCATGCGGAGTATGCCAGCAAAGTTGCCGATCAGCTCAAGGCCATCGGCGTGCGCGTGCACGTGGATGCGCGCAATGAGAAAATGAATGCCAAGATCCGCGAGCACGCCATGCAGAAAGTGCCATTCCTGCTGGTGGTTGGGGATAAGGAGGCCGAGGCCGGCAAGGTGAACGTGCGGACGCGCGGGAAAGAGAAGACTGAGGACATGGGCGCGGCGGAGTTTGTAGAGAAAATTCGGAAGTTGATTGCGGAGAAGAGTCCGGGACTGTAGGCGGCCGGCGCACTTCAACGGTGGCTCACAAAACCAATGCGGTTCGCCTGCTCGACCAGCTCGGGATTCGCTATGAATTGCGGGAGTATGAAGCGGACCCGGAAAATCTTGACGCCGAAACTGTCGCGGCCAAGGTGGGATTGCCTCCTCAGCAGGTTTTCAAAACGTTGGTGGCGCGCGGCGACCGCAACGGAATTTGTATGGCGGTGATACCTGGCGACGCCGAACTCGACCTCAAGGCCCTTGCTGCGGCCTCGGGAGATCGCAAGATTCAACTCATTCCGGTAAAAGAGCTGCCGGGACTTACTGGCTATGTTCGCGGCGGAGTCACCGCCCTCGCTGGCAAGAAGGATTTTCCCGTCTATGTGGACGAAGGCATCGATCTTTTTGACACCATTTCAGTCTCCGCCGGTATTCGCGGAATACAAATCCTGATTGCTCCCTGCGACTATCTCAAGGCAACCAATGCCTCTGTGTCAGCGCTCATCCGCGGCAAGAAATAGGGATGGGACCTTGCCAGGTTGTACCATGTTTTCGTGCATGAACTAGCTGAGCGATTGCTGGGCCACATCCGGCGGGAGGAATTGCTGCGCGCCGGAGACCGCGTGGGGGTTGCGGTTTCGGGTGGGATTGATTCGGTTGCGCTGCTGCGCCTGCTGATGGAGCTGCGCCAAGAACTGGGCATCGTCCTCTCGGTTGTTCATTTCAATCACAAGTTGCGCGGGGCGGAGTCCGATGCAGATCAGGAGTTTGTCGCGAAACTAACTCGTGAGCATGGGTTGGAGTTTTATGCTGAGAGCGGGGATACGGCGCAGCTAGCGGATGAAGAAGGTGCAGGGCTGGAAGCAGCCGCGCGGGAGTTGCGGTATGGATTCTTCCAAGATTTGCTGGGATCGGGAGAAGACCCCAAAGCGCCAGGTCCCTCAGGGGCTGAAGCCCAAGGCCTGGGACCGGCTGATCGCAGCGCTGAAAACGCTGCGCCACCCCAAAGCGGAATTCATCCGCTAACTATTCTGGACAAGATCGCGACCGGACACACGCTCGACGATCAGGCAGAAACCGTGCTGATGCGGATGATTCGCGGAACCGGGCCGCGTGGGCTTGCGGGGATTTATCCGCGCATCGTGATTGAGCATGAGGATGAGGAGGGCCACGGCGAGATCGTGCGTCCGTTGCTCGGAATTCGGCGCAGCGAACTGGAGCAGTACCTGAACGATCTCAAGCAGCCCTGGCGCGAAGACTCGACCAACGCCGATTCCAAGTTCACCCGGAACCGCGTCCGCAAACTGGTTCTGCCGCTGCTGGAGCGGGAATTTAATCCCGCGGTGGTTGAAAGTTTTTCAGAACTCGCGGAGATCGCGCGCGATGAAGAAGACTACTGGGAGAATGAGCTTTCCGGTTGGCTGGGAACGGTGGTGCAATGGTCGCAGCCGGAATGGACGCGGGGGATTCCTGGCTTCGACGATCTCAGCTCCACTGCCTCATTGGTGCAGATCCAGCCCTCCCGTCCTAAGGTGGCCGAGCCTGAATTACTGGCGCGACTGGATCAACCCGGTCCCGCACTGGTGAACGCCTCGGTGAGCCGGCCGTGGCTGCTTACCGAGCCGAAGGCGGTACAGCGAAGAGTGTTAAAGGCGATCGGAGAGCAGGCGGGGATTCCGCTCGAGTTTAAGCACATTGAAGAGATCCTGCGGTTTGCGGCGGAGGATGGGCCACCGGGCAAGGAATTGTCGCTGCCCCTGGGGTGGAGGGTTCTTCGCGAGGCGGAGGCGATGGTTTTTCTGACCCCCGACTTGCGCCAACAGGAGCGGATTCCGGACTACGAATACTCTTTGCCGTTGCCAGGCCGCGCGGTGATTCCGGAAGTGGGGGGAGTAATCGAAGCGTTGCGGGTAACTGCGCAGTCGCAGATTGCGGAGTATAATCCGCAACAACTTCTTCGCGCAGAACTGTTACGGGGCCCTTTGACGGTGCGAAACTGGCGTGCGGGAGACCGCTTCTGGCCGGCGCACACCAAGGCGCCGAAGAAGATCAAAGAACTGCTGCAGGAGCGGCATGTGGCGCAGCCTGCGCGAAGGCTTTGGCCGGTGGTCGTAAGCGGAGACGAGGTAGTGTGGATGCGCGGGTTTCCGGTTCCGGCCCGATTGCAGGGGAAAACATTGCAAGGAAAAACAGAGACCGCCGCTCTGTTGATCCGCGAGGTACCATGGGACGTGGCGAGGGATAAGCTGTAGATACTGACCAGAGTGTGATCTGAAAGACTAATTCGGAGCGCAGTCCTATTGAGATGCTCAGCCATGGGACTTGGAGGCACGCCGTTTCATGAGTGCAGAGAGAGTCGAGCCACTACGCCAGGTCATTGCGTCCGAGCAGATTCAGAAGCGCGTGAAGGAACTCGGGCGTCACATCTCCGATGACTATCAGGGGCAGACCATTCAGGCGCTGGCCGTTCTGGAGAACGCATTCATGTTTATGGCTGACTTGGTGCGAGCACTGGATGTTCCGGTGGTGTGCCAATTCATCAAGCCGAAGTACAGCAAGCAGGGCAAGACGGGCGGAGAGATTATGGAAATCTTTTTCAGCCATGAGCCGGATATTCGGGGCCAGCATATCCTGCTGGTTGAAGGCCTGGTGCACTCAGGGGTGACCAGCGAGTTCCTGATGAACGACTTGCGATCCAGAGGGGCGGCCTCCGTGAAGCTGGTGACCCTGCTGGACCGACAGTCCGCCCGCCGCGTGGCCTTGCAGCCGGACTATTTCGGGTTCCTGGTAGATGAAGCCTTCCTGGTTGGTTATGGGTTGGGAGCAGTGGAGCAGGTCAACCGCAATATGCCGTACCTGGCTGCAAGCGCAAGTCCCCAGATGACTTAAGTCACGGGCAGGGCGGCAAGCCTTTTCCCCAAGGAAAATGTAGAATAGTGGTCTTAGGGAATTTCTCTATCGAAATTGGCGGAATGGCATCTAATTCGAAGGTAGGAGCCTCGGGGTTTGGCGTGTAAGAATTTAGACCCCGGTTCTTCGGGAGTTTCTTGGTGAATTCGACAGTAAAAACCGTAGTGTTCTGGGTGGTGATTGGGCTCTCTGCCCTTCTTCTGTGGACCGTGATTCAGCAAGGAAGAGGCGGGCCAAAGGAAAAGGAAGTCAACTTTTCCGAGTTCATGAGTGACGTCAATCAGGGAAGCGTGCATGACGTCACGATGGACGGCCAGCAAGTGAAGGGGAAGGCCCGCGACGGTTCCGCATTTCATACCACGGTGCCGGCGAACTATCCCGACATGTTCAAGACGCTCAACGATAAAGGCGTCTCAGTCAATATCAAGGACGTCAACAGCGGCAGCTGGCCGCTACAGCTGCTGGGGACCTGGGCTCCTCTGATTCTTCTGGGAGCGCTGTGGTTCTTCATGATCCGCCAGATGCAGACGGGCGGCAATAAAGCTCTCTCGTTCGGCAAGAGCCGGGCGCGGCTGCTTTCGATGCAGCAGAAGAAAGTCACCTTCAAAGATGTGGCTGGCGTGGAAGAGGCCAAAGAGGAGCTGCGCGAGATTATCGAGTTCCTGCGCGAGGCGCAGAAGTTTCAGAAGCTTGGTGGCAGGATTCCCAAGGGAGTGCTGCTGGTGGGACCTCCGGGAACCGGTAAGACTCTGTTGGCTCGGGCTGTTGCTGGAGAAGCTAACGTTCCTTTCTTTTCAATCTCTGGTTCGGATTTCGTTGAGATGTTTGTAGGCGTCGGCGCCAGCCGCGTCCGCGACCTGTTTGAGCAGGGCAAGAAAAACGCCCCCTGCATTATTTTCATCGACGAGATTGACGCCGTGGGACGGCACCGCGGAGCAGGACTGGGCGGTGGTCACGACGAACGCGAGCAGACGCTGAACCAGTTGCTGGTAGAGATGGACGGCTTCGAGTCGAATGAAGGCGTCATTCTAATGGCGGCAACGAACCGGCCTGACGTGCTGGATCCGGCCCTGCTGCGGCCGGGGCGTTTTGACCGGCGGGTGGTGGTGAGCCGTCCTGACGTACGTGGGCGCGAGGAGATTTTGCGGGTACACACTCGCAAGATTCCTCTTGCCGAGGATGTCGAACTTTCGGTGCTGGCGCGCGGTACACCGGGATTCTCCGGCGCTGACCTGGCTAACATGGTGAACGAAGCGGCGCTGGCAGCGGCGCGACAGAACCGCAAGGCTGTGCTGATGTTCGACTTTGAAGTTGCCAAGGACAAGGTTCTGATGGGCGTGGAGCGCAAGTCGCTGATTCTTTCTGATGAGGAAAAGAAGGTGACGGCCTACCACGAAGCAGGACACGCGTTGGTAGCGGCGAAATTGCCCGGCTCCGATCCAGTGCATAAGGTCACAATCATTCCGCGTGGCATGGCTTTGGGTGTGACTATGCAATTGCCCATCGATGACCGGCACAACTACACGAAAGAATACCTGAAGACCGATCTGGCAATTTTGATGGGTGGACGTTTGGCGGAGGAACTTTTTCTCAGCCAGATGAGCACCGGCGCGGGCAACGACATTGAGCGAGCCACCGAAATGGCGCGCAAGATGGTCTGCGAGTGGGGCATGAGCGACTTGGGCCCACTCACCTTCGGCAAGAAAGAAGAGCAGATTTTCCTGGGTCGCGAGATCAGCCAGCACCGCGATTACAGCGAAGACACTGCCATCAAGATTGATGGTGAGGTCCGAAAGCTGGTAAACCACGGCTACGAGACAGCGAAGGGCATCCTCGAAG
>Ga0207011_1245_pt1 | contig 10428 bp, 11 predicted proteins | sample Alteio_BWMinCont_79_FD_153466 | JGI IMG/M metagenome (GOLD analysis project Ga0207011, IMG submission 153466) | Enriched cells from forest soil in Barre Woods Harvard Forest LTER site, Petersham, Massachusetts, United States -... | ecosystem: Environmental > Terrestrial > Soil > Temperate forest >...
TTCGGCGCTCCCTCAAACCTAGGAGGCTGGCGCCCATTTCAAGGTGGTTGGAGCAATTCTTGCCCGCTTTAATCAGCGGCGCATTGCCCTGCGCGACTCTGCTCGACCGCGAAAAGCCGTTCGCGCTGGATGGAGATGCGGCGCCTGACGCAGCCGAGCGCCTAAGGGACGCGGTCGCCACGCAGAGTGCCCACGCGGCCGAACCATAAGGATATTGCTGCCGCAAGCACCTTTTGCAGTGTGCTAGAATTTACGGTAGAGGAATTGCCCTTCTCTTTAGGAGCCGGTGTGCAGAAGCAGGCAAAATTCGGGATCGGGATCGGGATTATCGTGGTGTCACTGGGTTTCCTCGCTTGGCTGGGCTACGGCGAGAGCAAGACCTACTACCACACGATTGCGGAACTGCAGACCTTGCACGGCACGGCGCGAGCGCATCGCATCCGCGTCGGCGGGACGGTTGAGCCGGGCACCATCAAGCGGTCTTCGGGGCGCGTCGATTTTGTTTTGGCCGGGGAAGGGAAACTCCTACCGGTGACCTACGTGGGTAGCGAGCCGTTGCCGGACACCTTCGTCGATAAGTCGCAAGCGCTGGTCGAAGGCACGCTATCGAACGACGGCAAATTTACTGCCGAGCACGTGCAAGCCAAGTGCGCGTCGAAGTACGAAGCGGCGCCCGGCGGCGACGCGAAGCCCAATTCGGCGGCATCCAGCTCGATGTAGAGCCGTAGCGCGACGTTGAGCTAGAGGGGCGCTACGGGGGGAAGGCGGACCGCAGTGGATGTTTTTGGTTCCTTCGCATTACTTCTGGCATTCCTGTGCGCGAGCTATGCGTTCGTCGGCGGCATCGCGGCGATTCTCACCCGGCATCCATTGCTCATCAAGAGCGCGCGGCAAGCGGGGATTGCGACCTGCGGGCTGATTTTCCTGGCCACCGGCAGCCTCGTTTATCTCTTTTTTAGCGACAGCTACTGGGTGTCGTATGTCGTGGCGCACAGCAACCGCGATCTCTCCACGTTTTACAAGATCGCCGCGTTGTGGTCCGGGCAGGAAGGCTCGCTGCTTTTCTGGAGCTTTTTGCTGGCGATTTACGTCTTTTCCGTCCTGCTGGTCTACCGCAATAAAAATGGAGAGCTGATGCCGTACGTCGGCGTGGTACTGGCCGGCGTGCAGATTTTTTTCCTTACGCTGAATAATTTTGTAGCCAGCCCGTTCAAGATATTGGCAACTCCCGCTGCGAACGGCGCGCTCGAGGTCTTCACCCGCGCCGATGGCAACGGCCTCAATCCGCTGCTGCAATATCCGGAGATGGTGATTCATCCGCCGAATCTTTATTCCGGTTACACGGGATTTACGATTCCGTTTGCGTTCGCGCTGGGCGCGCTGCTGGCGCGCTATCCCGGCGAAAAATGGATTCACCTGACGCGCAAATGGACCATGATCGCGTGGTGTTTCCAGACCGCCGGCATTTTGCTGGGCGCGCATTGGGCCTACGCGGTGCTCGGCTGGGGCGGCTATTGGGGCTGGGACCCGGTGGAAAACGCTTCGCTGCTGCCGTGGCTGACCGGCACGGCTTTCCTGCATTCCGTGATGATGCAGGAAAAGCGCGGCATGATGAAGGTCTGGAACGTTTGGCTGGTCTTCTCCACGTTTATGCTCTGCATCCTCGGAACGCTGCTGACGCGCAGCGGCGTGGTCAGTTCGGTTCACGCCTTTGCGCAGTCGAGCATCGGGAACTATTTCGTGGGTTTCCTGGTGCTGGTATTCGCGGTTTGCCTTGGGGCCTATGTCAAAAATCGCGATTACCTCAAGAGCGAGAACCAGCTGGATTCCATGGTGTCGCGCGAATCGAGCTTTCTTTTCAACAATTTGATTTTGCTGGTTTCCTGCATCGCGGTTCTTTCCGGGACTTTGTTTCCCGTGTTTTCAGAATGGTTTTCCGGTTCGCGCATCAGTGTTGGCGCGCCCTTTTTCAATAAGGTCAATATTCCCATTGGGTTGCTGCTTCTGTTTCTCACCGGCGTAGGCCCGCTGCTCGCCTGGCGCAAGACTTCCGCGGAAAGCTTGAAACGCAACTTCGGTTGGCCGCTGATCGCAGGTTTGCTGGCTGGCATGGCGGTATTCGCGCTTGGCGTGCGCGAGTTTTTCTCATTGGTGTGCCTGATGCTTTGTGTTTTTGTGACTACCACCATCGGCATGGAGTTTTTCCGCGGCGCGCGGGTCATTCGCTCGCGTTCCGGGGCTTCGCTGCTGGCTTCCGCGGTGGACCTGACCATGCGCAACACGCGCCGCTACGGCGGCTACATCGTGCACATGGGCATGGTTCTGATTTTCGTGGGCCTGGCTGGCGCGGCATTCAACCGCGACACGCAGAAAGACATGCAGCCGGGCTCGACATTGCAGATTGGCGGTTACAAGCTGCTGCTGCAAGGGTTCGACGCCAAGGCGGAAAAGAATTACACCTCCGAGCGCATGATCGTCGAAGTATGGCGCGACAACAAGCCGCTGATGATGCTGTATCCGGAGCGCCGCTTTTTCCAGACCAACGAGCAGTCCGGAACGATGGTGGCGATCTACTCGACGCTGCGCGAAGACTTGTATGTCGTATACGCGGGGCAGAATCCGGAGACGCAAGCCCCCGTGATTCACGCGTTCTTGAATCCGCTGGTGAAATGGATTTGGCTGGGCGGCCTGGTGGTGGTGCTGGGCACGCTGGTGACGCTGCTTCCGAATCGCCGCGCGGTGCTGGTCCTGGCGGGCGCACCGGAAAGAGCCGGCGGACAAACATCGCAAGCACTTGCGCCCTCCGTGGCGCTTCGAGAAGGGCATGACTAAACGGCGGGTTGCGGCTTTCTCTCTTGTAATCGCGTTGAGCGCTTCCTCGGGCGCGGTTCTTTCTTCGCGCGCGCTGGCGGATCAAACCGATCGCGCCAAGCAAATCGGCGGCAAGTTCATGTGCATGTGCGGCTGCAACCAGGTGCTTACACAGTGCAATCATGTGGGCTGCACGGTTTCCACCAGCATGTTGAAAGAGCTGAACGGATGGGTGGCAAGCGGTGATTCTGAGACGGTCATCACCTCGGCATTTGTGCAGGAGTTCGGGACAAAAGTCTACGCCGAGCCTCCGAAATCCGGGCTGAGCCTGGTGGCGTGGAGCCTGCCAAGCATTTACCTGCTGCTGGGAACGTTGATCGTGATTTCCGTAATCTGGCGGTGGCGTTCGCGAGCGATGCAGGCCGCGGCGGCCGTTCGCGGAACGCCGGGAATTTCGGCACAGAACCTGGAGAATGCGCGGCGCCGCGTGGCGCAAGAGACCGAGGACTGATGGCCGGCGTTTTCATCAATTTGGCGGCCGCGGTTGTAATTACGTCCGCGGACGGCGCGGTGCTTGGCGCCTGCCTGGCGCTGGCCGCGGCTACGCTGCTTTTTATTTTCTACATCCAGCCGGACGCTTCCGATCTCGCGCCGCATCGCTCTAAGCTGGACCAATTGATGGAGCGGCGCGACACCATTTACGACAATTTGCGAGACTTGCGTTTTGAGTTTCGCTCCGGGAAGTATTCCGAGGGCGATTTTGACGCGATGAAGACTTCTCTGGAGAACGAGGCGGCGCTAGTGCTGACGGAGATCGACCAGGTAACGGAATCGCAAGTCCGCCGGGCGCGCGGCGTGCGACCGGTGGAGACGGAGCGTGGACCGCGATGAGGGCGCTTCGGAAGTTTTGTGCGGCTTTCGCTGCGCTGGCGCTGTTAGCGGTTTCCGCGCGTGCCGGCGTTCTTCACGGCACCGTGAAAAACGGAACGACGGGCAAAGCAGGCGCCGGCGTCGAGGTCATACTGATTCAATTGCAAGGGGGGATGCAACCGGTCGCCAATACCAAGACCGACGCGCAAGGACAGTTTTCGTTCGACAATGCCTCGCTCGGCGCGCAGCCGATGCTGGTGCGCGCGGTCTACAAAGGCGTCAACTTCCACCAGCCGGTGCCTCCCGGGCGCAGCGATGTGGAAGTCAGCATTTTCGAGCCCACGAAGGACCCCAAGACCATTTCCGTGGCTTCCCGGATTGTGTTTTTTCAGCCGGACGGCGCCAACCTGACCGTCGCCGAGGAATATTCCATTCAAAATACCTCGCAGCCGCCGCAAGCTTACTTTCGAGCGGACGGCAATTTCGAGTTTGTCATACCGGAGAATGCGAAATTGCAGCAGGTCGCGGCTTCGGGGCCTACGGGCATGCCCGTGGTGCAGGCGCCGATCGACAAAACGAAAGGGAAGTACGCAATCGCGTACGCGCTGCGGCCTGGGCAGAGCACCGTGCGCTATTCGTACGCAGTGCCTTATCCCGGGGACACCACTACCGTAAAGGTGGCGACGATATATCCATCTGCACGACTGCTGGTGGTGGCGTCGCCGACGATGCAGATTAACGGCGACGGCTTGCAGAGCGGTGGCCAAGAGCAGGGCATGAGCGTGTACGGCCGCGAGAATGTCCCGGCCAACAACGTGATGGCGGTTAACGTTTCCGGCACCGCGCCTCCACTGCCAGCCGGAGGCTCGGACTCCGGTGGCGGTGGACAAGGCGCTCAAGACGCGCAGGGCGCTGCGCCTGCCGCCAACATACAGTCGGTGCCCGGGCGGCTGGACGTGCTCAAGTGGCCGCTGATTGCGGGTTTCGTGGGAATTTTTGCGCTGGGCGCGATGCTCTTGGCCCGCAAGCCCGTGGTCGCCGTCGCCGGCGGTGTACCCGTGGCGAGCGGTGCAGTACCTTCTCCGCCGGCGTCTGCACCACTTTCGCAAGTGGATGCTGCGGTGGGAACCAGCCTTGACGCGTTAAAGGATCAGATGTTTCGCCTGGAGCTGCGGCGACAGGCCGGCACGATTTCCGAAGAGGAGTACACGCGGGAACGCGCGCGCGCGGAAAAGGTGCTGCGCGATTTGGTTCGAGGCTGAGCGTGCGTTCGCGACGCGCAGGTCACGCGGGTGAGGGCGCAAGGTGACGCAGGAAGCGCGTCGCATCGGTCTTCGCTTCGACAATATCGACAAAAGATACGGCGGGCTTTACGCGCTGCGGCGGGTTTCGCTGGAGATTGCACCCGGCGAGTGCGTGGCGCTGGCGGGGCGCAACGGCTCCGGCAAGACCACGCTGCTGCGCATTGCGGCGCAACTGGTGCGGCCGTCGGCGGGGAAACTGACATTTTCGCCCGCGCAAATGCATGGGCCTGCCGCGGCCAAGAATACCGGCTTTGTGGCGCACGCCACGATGGTTTACGACGAACTTACCGCCGAGGAGAACCTGTTGCTGTTCGCGCGCCTGCTGGAAATTCCGGAGCCCTCTAAGCGAGTTGCATCGTTGTTGCGTGATGTAGGCCTCTTCGAGCGCCGCGATTCCCTGGTGCGCACATTTTCACGCGGGATGCGCCAGCGCGTAGCCATTGCCCGCGCGCTGCTTCATGAACCTTCGGTTTTACTTCTCGACGAACCCGGCACGGGACTCGATCCACAGGGCGTAAGCTGGCTGGCGGAAACGCTGCGGCGGCTGCGCGACGCAGGCTCGACCATCCTGATGAGCCTTCACGGCGAATCGGAGATTTCCGCGCTGGCCACGCGCGCGATACGGCTGGATGCCGGCGCCGTGGTTGCCGACACGCGAGCGGGCGCGAGCTTGCGCTCGATCCTGACGTTTGCCAATGCGTAGTCTTTGGAGTGCGGGAGCTTGCTCCCGCTTTTGCGGCGTGCGACAAGGGCTGATGCTCGGTCCAATTATAGGAACTTGCGGTCTAGCTCGGTTTGAAAAGCGGCGGCAAGACCGCCGCACACCATAGAAGAATGAGCCTGCTCTCCAACACAACTGTCTTGCTTGGCAAAGAGCTGCGCACGGAGTTTCGCTCGCGCGAGCTGCTGACTACCACGGTGGTTTTCATCTTGATGGTGGTGGTGCTGTTCAGTTTTACGTTTGACCCGACTCGCGAGGAGTCGCGGCGCTTCGGACCGGGGTTGCTGTGGCTGGCCTTTCTTTTCGCCGCGTCCCTGATGCTGCAGCCGGGATTCCTGCGGGAGCAGACCAACGATACGCTCAGCGCGCTGCGGCTTTCCGTCTCCGATCCCTTTGCGATTTTTCTGTCGAAGCTTTGCGCCAACACGCTCTTCCTGCTGATCACGGAATTGCTGATGCTCCCGATTTTCTCCGTGCTCTACAATGTTCCGTTGCTTGGAGTTGTGCCGCAGCTTGCGCTGGTGCTGTTCCTGGGAAGCCTGGGGCTTTCCGTCACGGGCACGACGTTGTCGGCGATTTCCGCGCAGGCGCGTATGCGGGAGCTGTTGTTGCCTTTGCTTTTGCTGCCGCTGCTGACGCCACTGCTGATTGCCAGTACGGAAGCGACGGCCGCGCTGTTCGCCGAAGATCCGGTGCTGCGCTGGGATTGGCTGGCGTTCCTGATTGCGTTTGACATCATTTTTTTGACGGCGGTATGGCTTTTCGGGGAATATCTGTTGGAGGAATGAGGCCCGAAATTTCGTGACCACCCCCCTCCCCCCGGGGGGTTTGCGGATCTGTGTGAAAACAAAGGGCTTGCAAGATAGGGTTCGGAATCTGTATCAAAACAAAGCACTTCCAGAATGGCGTGACGGGCGATGGACAGCATAGGTCGAGAAAAATCATGACGAGCAAAGTCCTTGGTGCGGCGGCAGTGGTAATCCTTCTGAGCGCATCGGCGTATGGCGCTTTCTTTCTGGCCCCGAACGAATTGACTATGGGCTTTGTGCAGCGCATTTTTTACCTGCATGCGCCTTGCGGCATGACCGCGCTGGCCGCTTTTATGGTGTGCTTCGTGGGCAACTTGGGGTACTTGTTCAAGCGCGAAGCGAAGTGGGACTGGCTGGGAGTATCCTCCGCGGAGGTTGGCTTGGCGTTTTGCACCGTGGTGCTGCTTACCGGGCCGATCTGGGCGAAGCCGGCTTGGGGCGTGTATTGGGCGTGGGACGCGCGCCTGACGTCCACGCTGGTGTTGTGGCTGCTCTATATCTCGTATTTAATTTTGCGGACGATGGTCGATGATCCTGACCGGCGTGCGCTGATCAGTTCGTTTTACGGGGTATTCATTTTTCTGGACGTTCCGTTGGTTTACGGATCAATTTGGTGGTGGCGCACCCAACATCCCCAGCCGGTCGTGTTCACGTCCGGCGGGATGACTCCGGAGATGCGCAAGATTTTCAATCTGTCGTGGCTGAGCTTGACGGCCTTGATGGTTTTGCTGATCCGGCAGCGCTATGAACTGGAAGCGGTGCGAGCCGAGGCGCAGACGCTCGCGCGAGAAGCGGAGGCGGCGTGAAGAACCTTGGCAGCGTACTGGTGGCGTACATGATTGGCTGGGGGGTGTTTTTTCTTTATTTCGTAACGGTGGCGCGCCGCACGGCCGACCTGCGTAAAGACGTGGAGCGGCTGAAGGAAAGTTTGACGCGAGGGAAATAGCTTGGCAGGGAAGAAGCGCGTCGGAATTGTGTTGTTCCAGCTTGGCGGGCCGGATTCGCTGGAGGCTGTCGAGCCTTTCCTGCTGAACCTGTTTCTCGATCCGGACATCATTCCCTTGGGGCCGCTGGGAATTCTGCGGCGGCCCATTGCGAAGCTGATTTCCTCGCGGCGCTCGATTCCCGTGGCCGGCAAGTATGCGGAGATTGGCAGGCGCTCGCCGATTGGCCTGCTGACGGAGCGGCAACGGGTGCGGCTGGTGGCGGCGGTGTCGCCGTACATCGATGCAGTGGCCGTGACCGCGATGCGCTATTGGCACCCGATGAGCGCGGAAGCCGCTGACACGTTGCGGAGGGCGGCGCCCCTCGATGACATCGTGTTGCTGCCGCTGTATCCGCACTTTTCGTATGCCACGACGCTGAGCAGCTTGAAAGAATGGCGACGGGTCTACGGTCCGCCGGATGGCGGCGGGAAAGAGCACACCGTCGGGCAATTTTACGATCATCCGTTGTACATTCAGGCCGTGACGCAACGGATTGGGTCGGTGCTGCGGCAATTTCCGGATAGCTCGCGGATCCATCTGGTGTTCAGCGCGCATGGTCTGCCGATGAGCCTGGTGGAGAAAGGCGACCCGTACCCGGGGCAAATCGAAACGACGGTGCGGCTGGTATGTGAGTTGGGCGCGCGGCAATATGCTGGGTGGCCGCGCACGCATTTGCTGTGCTACCAGAGCCGCGTGGGACCAGCGAAATGGCTGCAGCCGCCGCTGACGGGGACGATCGAACGGCTGGGGCACGAAGGTGTCAAGGAAATGCTGGTGGTGCCTATCTCGTTTGTCACCGAGCATATCGAGACACTGCACGAAATCAATATCGAGGCGCGGGCTGAGGCCAAGAACGTTGGAATTGAAATCTTCCGGATGATGCCGGCCGTGGGCGATTCGCCCCTTTTCATCGCGGCGCTGAAAGATTTGGTGCTGCGCGCCGTAGGAATGCAAGAGGCGCCTGCGGCGGTGCCGGCTGGACAATTGGCGGGTTCGTCTGGCGCACGTATGGGATGAAGAGCTTTCACCACAGAGGGCACAGAGGGCGCAGAGAAGGAAGCGGAGAAGGCGATCACTGGCGACGCTGCTCCTTGACGGCACAAGAATGGAAGCTGCGCTATAATCCGCAGCGAGATTTCGACGAATGACGACCACGTATAGTCCTGGGATGCACCGGTTCGCCAAATTCGTGGTGGCGTGGACGGTGCTTCTGTTCATAGCGGGAGCGCTGGTCACCTCCAATAACGCGGCGCTGTCCGTTCCGGATTGGCCTAAATCGTTTGGAACGTGGTTTCCTTCCTTGAGACAACTGGCCGGCGGGGCATTTTTCGAGCACTCGCACCGCGTGATTGCCGGCGGGCTGGGTATTTTCACGCTGGTGCTCGCGGTTCTGATCTGGCTTAAAGACAATCGTCGCTGGCTGCGCTGGTTCGGCGTGATCGCGGTGGCGGGCGTGGCGGTGCAAGCGGTCCTGGGCGGCGAAGTGGTGCGGCAACTGCTGCAATATTGGCTGCCGGTGATCCACGCGTGCTTCGCGCAGATCGTGTTTGGCGCGGTCCTGGCCATCGCGGTGTTTACGAGTTCCTGGTGGATATCGGAACGTCCGCAGCTGGTGGATAGCGGCGCGCCCTCCATTCATACGCTGGCAATCGTGAACGCGGCGGTGATCTTTTTCCAAGTCGTGCTGGGCGCGGGCTTTCGGCATTCGGAAATTCCCGTCTGGCCGCACATGGCCGGTGCGCTTGCCGTTTTGGCCACGGTACTGTGGACCGCTGTGGCGTTGCGCAAGCGCTTCGGCGCGTCCAGCGAGCTATCGCGGGCGCGTAGCCTGCTCCATGCTATTTTTGGTACGCAGTTCTTGCTGGGCTTTGGCGCTTACTGGGCGCGTCTGGAGAGCCTGAAGGCTGGCCCTACCTCCGCGACCGTGATACTTACCGTGATCCATACGGTGGTCGGAGCATTGCTGTTCGCGTTTTCCATTTTAGTCGTGCTGCTGTGTTTCCGGTTGGTGCCGCGGAGAAGGGAAGCGGCAGTGGCGGCGACGAGCCAGGTGGCGGCGCGATGAGTACGCTGCGCACCGCGGAGTTGACGCTGGCGTCGCGCGCGAACGCGTACGTTACGCTTACGAAGCCGGATGTTTCGTTTTTGGTGCTGACCACTACGGCGGCGGGCTACTACATGGGTTCGCGCGGCGCGGTGAACTGGCTGCACATGATTCAGACGATTTTTGGGACCATGCTGATCGCCGCGGGCACCGCGGCACTGAATCATTACATTGAGCGCGAGTCAGACCGCACCATGCGGCGGACGGCGTCGCGCCCGCTGCCGAGCGGCACGCTGCGGCCGCGGGAAGCGCTGATTTTTGGCGTGGCGTTGTCGCTTGCCGGCGCGCTGTATTTGTACTTTGCGGCCGACGTGCTGCCTGCGGCGCTGGGCAGCGCGACCTGCCTGGCGTATTTGCTGGCGTACACGCCGCTGAAGAAGCGCACGGTGTGGGCGACATTCGTGGGGGCGTTTCCGGGCGCGATTCCGCCCATGATTGGCTGGGTGGCGGCCAGTGGCAGGCTCGACCCGGGCGCCTGGCTGCTGTTCGCGATTCTTTTCTTCTGGCAATTTCCGCACTTTCACGCCATCGCGTGGATGTACCGGGAAGACTATGCGCGCGCGGGGATACTGATGCTGCCGGTGGTGGACCGCGACGGTTCGCGCACCTTCCGGCAAATCCGGGTGACGGCTTTGGTGCTGGTGGGCGTCAGCCTGCTGCCGGCGGTCGCGGGGCTTGATGGCAAGCTTTATTTTTTCGGGGCGCTGGCGCTTAGCGTGATGCTTCTGCAAGTTTGCGTGTGGGCCGCCAGCGCGAAGACGAATCTTCGCGCCAGGTGGCTGATGCACGCTACCGTTGCGTACATCCCGTTGTTGCTCGGCTT
>Ga0207011_1248_pt1 | contig 10322 bp, 9 predicted proteins | sample Alteio_BWMinCont_79_FD_153466 | JGI IMG/M metagenome (GOLD analysis project Ga0207011, IMG submission 153466) | Enriched cells from forest soil in Barre Woods Harvard Forest LTER site, Petersham, Massachusetts, United States -... | ecosystem: Environmental > Terrestrial > Soil > Temperate forest >...
ACGCCCAGAAATGAAATCAGCACAAAGACGCGCGATATCAGAGCCGGGCTGGACAATATGACGGGCTCGATGGGCGAATATTTGATAAAGACTTTGGCAATGCGCTCGCGGTCAGACAAATATACGATTGGAATAATCAGCGGCCACAGTCTTAAAGTGAAAAACGGATGTGAGAAGCGGGAAGCCTTCTTGTCCGCCTGGCTCGGCCGATAGAGAGCGACAATCAGCTCCGGGCTGAGATAAAGTTTGGATACCTGGCTCCAATTAACCGTTTTGCGCTGTGGCCAGTAAGGACCGCGGTATTTGATGCCGTGTTTGCTCACTTGCAGGGCCGAAGGCGTCATATATGGCCTGAGACCAATCAGTATGGCCAGCACAGCTATACAGAGAAAAAAGCCCTCGATATTAAAGAGCAGCTTCCAATCCTTAGCAAGAAGAAGCGGTGTCCAGCAGTATTTAGCCAGCCCCAGATAGGCCGACGCCAAGATCAAGCACATGAGAAGCTCGCTGGGCTCCTTGGATTCGACAAAATTGTCCTGTGCTTCGCCTTCGGTGTCTTCCGGATCGCTGTCATATATATCGTCGTAGGGGTCGGGGGCCAGTCTTGACTTTGCCACCGGCGCCGAAGTTGTACTGCTGGTCGACGCTGTGCCGCTGGTTGAAGCCGCACTTGTGGTTGAGGCGGTGCTACTGGTTGAGGCCGCACCGGTGGTGGAAGCGCTACCAATTTTTGAAGCTGTACCGGCAGTAGAAGCGGCGTCCGTGCTAGAGGCCGTACCTGTTTTTGCTGCTGCTGCATCTGCTTTTGCAGCTGGGGCGGCGGCGGCAGGGGCTGAATCTTTGTCCTTATCCGCCGAAGGAGCCGAAGTTGAATCGGGCTCGGAGTTCGCCGCCGGCTTTTCTGCCGGCTTTTCCGGCGCACCTTCGATTAGGGAAGGCACGTCATTGTAGACATCATAAGGATCATGTTCGGGCTGGGGCATTCAGCTTTTGGGGGCAGCAGGGACGGCCTACCATCTATGTAGATTAGCTTATTTGATCGGGGCAAAGCAAGTCAAAACGTGAGCTAAAACTACCCTATCAGCCGGGCCCAAACAGTTCCTCATGGGCAAGCCTGGCGCGCTTTGCCACCTCTTGCCTGACCTGGCCGTCGCTTTGATCGGCCGTATCAAGCCAGGAGCCGTCGCGGCCGGCCACAGCCTTGTAAAAATCTTCGTCAAAGGGCCTCGTGCGCACCACCACCGGCATGGGCACGGCATATCCCAGGACCAACGCCTGCTGTTTGGGATCCATCTGGGAGAGCACCGTGCGCAGGGTCTGGCTGCCCGAAACACCAGTAAAAACTGCATCGATATCCTTGTCGTCATTGAGCAGGGCCGTCACCCTGGTGCCAATCTGGCTCAGCACTTCCGGATCTATCCCCGAAGGTCTTTGATCGACGATCAAAAGAGTGACGAAATATTTGCGCATCTCGCGGGCGATAATACCAAATATGGTTTGCTTGGCCACCGCGGGCGACAAAAATTTGTGCGCTTCTTCTATTACGATCATCAGCTTGCGCGGCGGCGCCACATGCTCGGGATCGCTGATATACAGCTCCGATTGGCGCACATATTCGGCGTGCAGGCGCCGGGTGATGATATTGGTGGCCAACATATAGGAGAGCAAATTGTTTTGCCTGCCAAATTCCAGTACCACGTGTTTGCCGGCGGTAATTTGTCTCAGTATTTCTTCTATATAGTTGTGGCCGAGCCGTGGTTTTAAATACGGTGTCTTCTGCACAATTGTATTTAGCCGGCGCTGCAGGGTTTTAATCGCTGTGGGATGACCCTTGTAATTTTCGCAAAACTCTTCAATTTCTTCGCCTGATAGATCGAGCAGGGCCGAGATCCAGTCGGCACCCATCTTTTCTTTGACAATGTAGGCATTTTCCAGGGTGGCTTCGGTCAGGTTTAGCTCGTTTTTGAGCAGATCCAGATCTTCAATTTCTATCTGGTTATAGCCGATGTACAGCTCGCGGGCATCCGGTATACCCCGCGCCTGCGATGACTCCCGGTCCAGGCTGAAGACCACTACTTTGTGGCCGAAGAGTTGCTTCAGCCCTTTCACCCGGGGGGCCGATTTGCTCTCCGACATGGCCTGCCAGCCGTATTCGTTGTGCATGTCAAAAACAAGCACCGAAGCCAGATCTTTGTTGATGATGCCGCCCAAAAAGATGCGGGTGAGAAATGATTTGCCCGTGCCCGATTTGCCGAATATGCCGTTGGAGCGTTCGATAAATCTATCCAGATCGATACAAACCGGCACCTCCATATTGAGCGGGCGTCCGATATTGAAGTAACTGTTCTTGCTGTCGTTTTCATCTTCTTCGCCAAAAACAAGAGCAAAGTCGGAAGCGGCCGCCTCATACACCGGAGAAAAATGTGATGGAATTGTTTTTACCGGTGAAAGCTCACCCTTGCCCGTGGCGCTTTCGCCCTGATTTTTTTGCAGCATCAGCATCGGTTGCACTTTGACCGTGCCAAAAGTAGTAACGCCTGACAAAACCGACATCAGAAAAGGATCTTCGACAGGCGGGCTTAAAAGAATTGTGGGATTACTGGCTGATAAAGTGACATCGGTGAGCATGCTGAAAAATCTCGACCCGGCGCCTTCGACAACGACAAAGCGGCCGACACGCAGATCTTCCACCGACTGACCCGGGTCGAGCCGCATCTCCAGGCCGGTAGAAAGCGAGCCCTGGGTAATCATGCCCAGATAGGTGGCAGTATTGGCGTTTGCTTTTGGCAAGGTAGGTATCGACTAAAAGCCGATTGCTTTGGCAAAGTTAGAAATAGCGGCTTGCTTTTCGTCTTCCGGGTATTCTTCCCGCCTGACGATGTCACTTTCGTCGCTCAAGCGGTACTCGGTCAAGGTGTAAAGCAAGGGCTCGTGCAGGCTGCGCTCCAAACGATAAAGATTGCCGTTGACGCCGGTGGCGCCAATCAGGCCCCAGACGCCATCCAGCGCCTTGTAAATGTCTTCCATGGTATGCGGCCACTGTGCTCTTGTGACGATCATTTGACTTGACCTCTATTGCCTGTATTTGACTGCCCGGGAATAGTTGCCAAAATAAAGATTTGTCCGGGAAGGGACTTGAACCCTTACGATTGCTCACACGCCCCTCAAACGTGCGCGTCTACCAATTCCGCCACCCGGACGTTGGATGCACCGAACCGACTCAACAGCGTTCCGTTTGACCTCTCACATGTAGCCTTGAGGGGGTGGCTATATTGAGAAAGTCTAAGCGGTCGGATCGATGACCAAGAGCATAGTTCATCATGGAGCAAGCGTCGTGTCAATACTGGGGAACATCCGCCAAACGGCCGCCGTCTAATTCAAAGATATATGTGAAAGGACGAAAACGAGCCTGGATTGGGCGTTTTGGGCCTCCTCGGTCGGGCGCAAGATATTCCCGGGCCAGGCTTAAAGGGCCGTGAAGCCAGTGGTGGCCTTGGTTCCGGCATAAAAATTTATCTTCCAAATACATAAAATCAAGCAAATTGGGCATAGTTAACAATGGTTACGGCTGGAAGTTCTTCTTAATGATTGAAATGTTTGTCGCTGGAATCGCTTTGGATGTCCGAAATGGGCATCCAATAGTCTTACTTAACGACGAAAGCAAGCGGCGCGCGCTCCCTATCTGGATTGGGCCGGCAGAAGCGCGGGCCATAACGCACGCCCTTGAGAACCATAAGCCCGAGCGGCCCATGACTCATGACTTGTTACTCAATGCCATCACCGCACTTGGTTATCTCGTCGATCGCATCGAGATCAACGAACTGGCCTCAAACACTTACTTTGCCACCATTATTTTGAAGATCAACGACCCCAACAAAAAGCTGGACACAACCAAGCCCATCGATGCCAGGCCATCCGACGCAATTGCGCTTGCCCTGCGGGCTAAAGCTTCAATCTTTGTCTCTGCCCAGGTAGTCTCGGAAGGCACTATTGCCGCCAACCAGGAAAAAGACGAAGAAGAGGCCAAAGAATTTAAGAGGTTTATTGACGACCTCAAGGCTTCCGATTTTAAGAAATCCAAGGGCCAGGCCGACTGAAAGGAATGCTGGCAGAGACGCCTGGGAGCGCCGCCATCCTGGCGGCATCTTAGGGGAAATCACTTAAACTCAAATCGAAGCCGGCTGGAAGCCGGCGGTCCCGGGCAGGGCACGAGCAGCTGCTTTCCCATTATCGATTCGGATGCGCCCGTCCCATACTCTTGCGGTACGTCAGGGCGTTTTCTTTTACTATCTGCCATTTGCCAGACGGCATTTTGCGCACAAGCCATTTGACATTCATGGCAGTATCACCCTGGCAGGCATGAAACTCCACTTCAACCGTGTCTTTACCGCGTCTTTTCTTTTTCAGTAAGGCCTGGTCATATTCAGTGGTGGCGCTGATCTTCGACAGGTTCGGATCGGCAAATGTCTTGGTAATCAAGGCGCAAAATTTTTCACGATTGTATTTTTCTTTCTGCGTCGGCGTATCTTTGCGCTCCACTTCCGATTCGATTTGTGCCTCGGGCGCATAGAGATCAGCGAGGGCGGGATCGCAGGCCTTATCTAGCTTTTGGTACTGCTCGTATAGCTTCTCGGCGGCGGCGATGTCCTCAGCCACAGCTTCCTTTTTCTCTTCTTTTTGTTCTTTCTTTTCTTCCTTGCGCTCTTCTATCTTCTCTTCATTTGCCCGAGCGGAGGGCAAACAAATAAGGCTGGTGGCGCCCGTTTGGGCAAGCAATAGCAGTACGGTTAAGGCGCCTAATCTGTCCCTGAGCTTACCGGTCATCAGCTTTTACTCCTTTTAAGGGCCTTATCCAGGGCCGATTCCAGTGTCTTTACCTGGAGTTCCAGCTGATGCACTTTGTCCGATTGAATTTCAGTTTGCAGCTTTGCGTCCTCGGTCTTCCATTCCAGTTTCTTTTGATCGACCTTGATTTCTTTGCGCTGCATCAACGTAATGCACCAACTGCTAAACACACCGAGTAAGTAGCATTTGATTATCAGCAGGTACATCGGTGCCTCTACCTGGACCGAGAAAAATCTCATGGGCACTGGAGCCTGATTGAAATAGGCCAGTGCAAAAGCGCAGGCGGACAACAAAATGGCAAGAACAAGAAAAACTTTGGACATTACAAGACCTCGTATGTCGCCCTCAATTGAGCTTGTTTAAAAGTTGCTCAAATCCTTCCGGCGGCGCAGCTTCAAATTCTAACAGCAAACCTGTAGCCGGGTGGATTAAGGCCAGTTTGTATGCATGCAGGGCGTGGCCCTCAAGGCCCTGCTTGTGGCGCCATTGCATGTTTCCTGAGGGTTTAGTGTTGTAAACCAGGTCGCCCGCCACGGGCGCCCCCAGATGAGCCATATGCACCCTGATCTGGTGGGTGCGCCCGGTCTCGAGTTCCAGGCCGACCAGTGAAAATTTAGAGAAACGTTTTAGGATTTTGTAATGCGTTACAGCCAGGCGACCGCCGCTGCCTTCCTTGAGCACGGCCATTTCTTTGCGGCGCACCGGATGTCTACCTATATAGGTCTCAATTGTGCCCGACTCCTGCTTGGGAAAACCCTCGCAGATGGCCAAATAACTTCGCCTTGCTGTTTTTACTTTGAGCTGGCGGCTGAGACCGTTATGCGCCAGGTCGGTCTTGGCCACGACAATCAGGCCGCTTGTGTCCTTATCGAGGCGGTGCACGATGCCCGGGCGGATCACACCGCCGATTGATGAAAGCGAACCGGCGCAGTGAAACAAAACAGCGTTCACAAGCGTGCCGCCGGTTACGCCGGCGCCCGGGTGGGTGACCATCCCGGCTGCTTTGTCGATGACAATGATATGCTCGTCTTCAAAAACAATCTTGATTGGAATGTTTTCCGGTTGTGCGTCCATCACCTCTGGTGGTGGCAAACAAAGTGATATTTTGTCGCCGCCCTTAACTCTAAAACTGGCTTTTTCAGCCACGCCGTTGACGAGCACGTCCTGCCCTTCAATAAGTTTTTGCACCCGGGCGCGGCTGAGCTCCGGCATGGCCTCGGTAAGATATTGGTCCAGACGATTTTTGGCGCCGACGTCAATCGGCACGGTCAGTTCGATTAATGAATCGTCGTCGGCTTCATCCATGTCTGCTATTGCTTTTCCGCCTGGGGGGCCGGTGGCGCCGCGGCAGTGAGACTTTTGCCCGAGCGCATCATATCGATAAAAATAAGTCCGATGCCGACATCGATCAGGGCGTCGGCAATATTGAAAATGGGAAAATCAATAAAAGTAAATTGCAAAAAGTCGGTCACCTGTCCCAGGGTGAAGCGGTCAAACAAATTGCCCAGCGCCCCGCCCAGGAGCAGTCCCGTGCCAATTTTTTCCAGGGGCAGCTGGTTGGCGTAGACTTTGTGGCGCCAGAAGGTCCAGACTACTAAACAGACTGTGACAATGGTGGCAACAATGGTCATCAGCTGTCCGTTGTCCCGCCCGAGCGAAAAGGCAGCACCCGTATTTTGTGTCAGGTGGAGCTGGATAAATCCATTCAAAAGTGGCCTGGCGACCGTCTCATGAAGATTATGCAAAACCCAGGTTTTGCTCAGCCTGTCCAGGCTAAAGGCCAGGAGTAAGGCAGAAAGTTGAGCAATGACCAGAGGCGACTTCATTATTTGGACGGGGCATGGCTCTTGTCTGCGCTGCTTTTATCAGCACTGCTGTTTTCGCCGCTGCCTTTGTCCGCGCTGGTTTTGTCCGCACTGCTTTTTTCAGCATTGCTTTTTTCAGCATTGCTTTTTTCAGCATTGCTTTTTTCCGAGGCACTTTCAATTTTGGTAGAATCTTTGTTTTCTTTGCCGGCCTCGCTGACAATTTTGTCCTTGCTGCTGGACTCCTGGGCCGTAGTCGTATCAGGTGTCTCGGGCGAATCCGGTATGACGTTCAATCTTCTTGTGAGGATAGCTAAACCCATGGGTTTTTGCACTGGATTGACGAGGATAACCGTAGCGGTAAGAAGTTCGTTGCGACTGTCGTTGTTGGCCGGCATAACACGCTCTAAAACAGGAGGCTGATCGCTGAGCTCGCGTGTTTTTTCCATGGGGGTGTGCTGGGGAAAGGTCAGGGGCTGGTTGGTGATCGAGCCTATAGCGCGAAATCCCGGCGGCAGCGTCACTTCCAATCTGGCCGAAAATTGTTTGCCTGCTTTCACCTGCTCGGGGGCGGTGAAGACAGCATTTAATTGTTTTGCCAGGCCGAAGGCCACCCGCACCTTTTCGTAATCGATGCGGTCACCGATGATTCTCCATTGATTGCCCAGACGCTTGAAATATTGCTGTCCTTCTGAAACCGACTGCAGCTCACCCTTGCTCATGCCTTGCATATCGCAGGTGGCCACCGAGATGTCGCGCGATTCTACGGTGGCAAAATTTCCTTCAATCCTGATCTGCTTGGTTTTGGAGATGGCGTGGGCATCGGGATAGGTCTTCCAGAAGTCCTCGGTCAGCTTCTGCACAGCCTTTCTATCGAGTCCGTCGTTGTTGATATAGTCGTCGGCATAATTGGACATCACTGCCTTAATATCGTGCGCGTTCCACTGGGTCTCGATCATGGTCAGCACGCTTTCGACTTCTTTGTGTTCGGCGTCGTGCTCTCTATCGTCGCCGTCGACTGAATATTCACCAGTAGTGACGATCACCGTCGGCGTCGATGCCGGTGCTGGAAGAGGAGGGGGCGCATCGGCGGCGGCGGTGGCGTTGTCCGATGTCGAGCTTTCCTTGCCAGGCTCGGGAGCCGAGCTTTCTTTGCTTACCGGCGTACTTTCCTTGCTGGCTTCGGGGCTTCCTGTGTTTGCCGGTGCTTTATCGCTGGGGGCCTTTGCCGGCTGATCAGCCAGAGCAATCATGGTTGAACCAAGCGATAGAGTGGCCGCTGTGGCCAGGGTGAGCGCCAGTTTGAAGCTAGACAAAAATGGTTTCATATGTGGTATCACAATCGGAATTTATGCTGGGATGGACCTTACAGGGTTTACATTATAGCTCTTTACTAGCAATTGCTTGGAAATTGCCCGGTCAAGGAAGAAAAATGCAAACAAACGAAAATCTTTAAAAGGAGATTGCTAAGAGCGAGGCAACAAACAGGCAGAGTACAGGCCAAGAGCGGGCTAGAAGCAATACATTTCAGTTAGTGCTTGGCAAAAACCTGGGGGCGCAGCCATCCTGGCGGCATTTTGGCGGAATTTACTCAAGGTCGAAGCCGGCTGGAAGCCGGCGGTCCCAGGATGGGCATGAGCAGCCGCGTGCCAATGATTTGTTCGGTACTTCAGTGAACGGCATTGGGGCTAGAGGACCGGGCGATAATGGTCCGGCAGTGTACGAGCAAAAGAGGGGCCCCTCTATAAAGGATTGCCCCTCTCTTCCTCAATTGTCATTGTTTAGCTGGAGGCCAGCCGTCCGGCGCGGCACCGGTCCGGCATGGAACGCTAATGGCTGTGCTTAGACTGCGACAAGCAGCTTGTTCATCAATTCGACGTTTTCCTTGATGGAAGCGGCCGATTTCTTGAGAGCGTCTTTTTCTTCGTCGGTCATCTTAACGTCAACAATTTTCTTAACGCCTTCCTTGCCCAGCACGCAGGGCAGGCCGACATAGACGTCCTTGAGGCCGTACTCGCCGTCGGCGTAAACGCAGCAGGGCAGGAGGCGGTTCTGGTCGAGGAGAATCGCTTCCACCATTTGCGCCACCGAGCGACCGGGCGCGTAGAATGCGCTTGAGCCCATCAGGTTGACGACTTCAATGCCGCCGTTCTGGGTGCGCTTGACTATTTCATCAATCTTGGCCTGGGGCAAAAACTCTGAAATCGGCACGCCGTTAACGGTTGCGTTTTTGGTCACCGGCACCATCAAGTCGCCGTGGCCGCCGAGCACCATGGCTCGTACGTCTTGCACCGAAAATCCGGTTTCCATGGCGATGAAAGTCTGGAAGCGAGCCGAATCCAGGACGCCGGCCATACCCATAACCCGGGAAGCGGGCAATTTTGTCGTTTTCCAGGTGAGGTAGGTCATCACGTCAAGCGGATTTGTGACGCAGATGAAGATGGCATCAGGAGAATGCTTGATTGCGTTCTTGGCCACTTCCTGCACGATATTGGCATTGGTCTTGAGCAAATCGTCGCGGCTCATGCCCGGTTTGCGAGCAATGCCGGCGGTGATGACAACGATGTCCGAGCCCTTGGTGTCGGCGTAATCGTTGGTGCCCACAATTTTGCAATCGTGACCGGTGATAGGTGCCGCTTGCATCATGTCGAGCGCCTTGCCCTGCGGCACGCCTTTCAAAATATCTATCAAGCACACATCAGCAAGATTTTTGTCCGCCACGTATTGGGCAACTGTTGCGCCAACAAAACCGGACCCTACTACTGTAACTTTGCTCACAGCTAATTCCTCCCACCGGAACATATATTTTCTAAGACCGTCAGACTATCACGGCTGGCCTCAGGCTCCCCCCAGCTTAAGGTAGCCTTCATACATAATGTGGGGATTTTACGGACGACAAGGCCCCGGTTTTGAGCTAAGCTAAAAATGGAGCTAAGCTAATAACACTCGGGGCATTGATAATTTTTATCGGGTAAGCCAGCAGACATGAATATCGATAAAAGACCTAAAACAGACTTTCTCAGGCTCAAACTGGCCGGAATTTTGAGAAATGCCGTTTGTCTTTGCGCCGCCGCCTGCATAGCCGGAGCGCCCCTGGCCGTAGCGGCCGAGGAAGAAACAATCCTCAAGCCTGATGTGCCCAAGCTCGACACGGCCCCGACAATACCGAAGGGAGCCACGCTGAAGGGCAATATCGAGCATCACGCCAAGCTCGCACCGCCTCCCAAAAACAAGCCGAAGCGCCTCAACAGCCGCATCATGAAACCCGATGTCGGGCCGCTCAACGGCATTCTCAACGGCATGACCGACAACCAGAAGAGTCCTACCCTCAGCGCCGACGCCCAGCAGCAGTATTTGCTGCCCAAATCGATAGGCATCATCGGCATCAAATTTTTCAAATTGGGCGAGCGCCCGCCCATGGTCAACCGGGTTTTCCCGGGGACCCCCGCCTACGAGGTCGGGTTTAGCGTCGATGACGCCATTGTCGCCATTGACGGTGTGCCCACTTACGGCCTGACCAAGGATGCGTGCTACGACCTGATCGTCGGCACACCCAATACGCCCATCTCAGTCACTCTCCTGCATCACGGCAGTTTTGAAGTCAAGAATATGATGCGCATGGACTTTAATGAAATCCCCGATCCAATGGTCAGACGCGATTACCTTCACAGC
>Ga0207011_1224_pt2 | contig 10317 bp, 4 predicted proteins | sample Alteio_BWMinCont_79_FD_153466 | JGI IMG/M metagenome (GOLD analysis project Ga0207011, IMG submission 153466) | Enriched cells from forest soil in Barre Woods Harvard Forest LTER site, Petersham, Massachusetts, United States -... | ecosystem: Environmental > Terrestrial > Soil > Temperate forest >...
CTGTTGGCCTGATATCGATATTTCATTTCTAATTGCAGGAGTTCTATTGTCAGAATTCCCCAGGACAGTATTAGCCACCAGCCCTGTCGGCCACGACTGCTGCCCTGCACCATGGGCGGTGCGGGGCGCGTAGGCGGCCTTATGCGGTGGTGGGAGGAAATATCCCCAGTAAAAGAAACCAATACCCAGCCCCGCAATCAGGAGTACTGCTGCCACCTTGATTGGCCATGATGGAGCAGTCAGCCGCGATAAGGTCGTTTCTTGCGTGTCTTCGTCGGCCCGGGAAAGACCTGAGGCGCGTGCCACGCGCTGTCCCACTTCAGTAATGCGACTGCCGCCGGATATCTCCCAGCTCTTTATTCGTCCCAGGCAGGCAGCTACATCGTTCATGTTTGCTTGTCTCTTTTGCGGATTTTTGGCCAGCATTGTGGCAACCGCCTCCTCCAGTGCCCGGGGGAAATCTCGTGCCGGGCACGCATCCTTTAGACGCGGGGCCAGCTCCTTGTGATGCAACATTATTGTTTCCAGCGAATTTTTTCCGCGAAATGGAGGAGCGCCCGTCAGTGCTTCAAACAATGAGCAGCCCAGAGAATAAATGTCGGCTTGGGCCGTGATTGCTTCACCCATCGATTGCTCGGGACTCATATATAATGGGCTGCCGAATATGGTGCCTACTGTGGTGAGTCTCTGATTTTCCAGGGAGTGAGATGTAAGGCTGGCAATGCCAAAATCAACAATCTTGATTGTCTCATTCTTGGTTTTGCCCAGCACAACTGATGCGATAAAGAGATTTGATGGCTTCAGATCTCGGTGTATGATGCCCTTGCTGTGGGCCAGTGACAGTCCCTGGCAGATGGGGATAAACAGTTTGATTGCTTGATCAATCGAAAGTGCGCCTTGTTTTGCTATACGTTCGGCAAGAGATTCTCCCAGCAAAAATTCCATTGTGTAATATGGCGCGCCGTCCTCCCACTGGCCGTAATCGAAGACCTGGACAATGTTTTTGTGGGTGAGCTTGGCCAGGGCCTGAGCTTCCCTCTGGAATCTTAAGCGCGATTCTTCATCCTGATCTGCCTTTCTAAATGTTTTAAGTGCTACATCCTTGTCGAGCATCAAATGATGTGCCCGAAATACCGCACCCATCCCGCCCTCTCCCAAAAGACTGATGATCTGATACTTTTGATCGATAATGCCGGAGGGCAATCTGGCAAGCGGGCGCGAATCTGCCGTGTCCTGTTCGCGCAAAAAAACGGTGCCGTCTCTGACGGAAAAGAATCTCGACTTTGATTGTTCTGCTTTTGCTTCCAAAGCGCTCAATCTCTCAAATCACTGGGCAAGCCGATGCTGTTGCGCAACTTACCGGTAAAAGATCACCAGCCCTCGGTGCTTTCCTTATTCTATTCAAGTTTGCCCTAACTTGTTACAGTTTGGCACTATTGTCTGGATGTCAATTGGATTTTCGGGGCAGTTTTGTGAGAGCATCGTAAAGGTTTTCGCTCATGTTTTTTGAGCCTGGAGGAGCCAAGTGCCGCAGATTTCAATCATTGTCGAGTTTCACCTCAAGCCTGGCCAGCAGGAAGCATTTGAGGAGCTGATTAGCGCACACGCCAAGGCCAGCAAGAAGCAGGAGCCTGGCTGCCTGCGCTTTGACGTACTGCGCCCAATTGACAAGGACGGCACAACAATAAATGATTGTGTCTGGCTGGCCGAGTTGTACAAGGACAAGGAAGCTGTGGCTGCCCACGAAGCATCACCCAGGATGCCCATCTTGGCCGAAAAGATTGGACCAATGGTGGTGAGCAAAAGATTAGTCTATGGTGCGCTTGTACCTGAGTAGATTTAAGTCGACTGCTCCGCCAGGCGTTACTAATATCTTCAGGTTCACCCGTGAACACAACAGGCATGCCTGATCTGTGGCCGCTTAAAAATCATGCGCCACTATTATTTCACTGGCGATATTGTCGTCCTCGATTATGCAATGCGGTGGAAGCGCATCCACCAGCCCTTGCAGATCGGCGCCCTTGAAGCTCGATTTATACAGTGTTATCTTGCGCAGCTTGGTGAACCTGGCGAAAATTGGGATGTGTTTGGGAAGACTGTAGTCATGGGTGAGATTCAATTGCTGCAAATTGGCAGGCGGATTTAAATACCTTAGTTGTTCGATCGAAATTTGAGCATTTGTCATACTAATATAGGCGAGATGGGGAAGCTGGCCCAGATAGGTGAAATCCTGGTCGCTCAGTTTGCAGCGGTTGGCTGTCAATATTCGGAGCTGTGCGTTGCTTCCAGCCAGGGCCTTCCATATCGGTGATAAATCGGTAAGTTCTGATACCGTCAAAGACTCAAGGTTGGGCAGGATGGTCAGTGATGCCAGGTCCTTGCCTTGAATGTTGCCACAGGATTGTACATCCAGCACCTTTAGATTCTTCAAGTTGTCGAGCAACTTGAGTGTTTTGGGAGTTATTTCCGAAAGTGAAAGATCCAGCACCCGCAGGCCCGATAAGTGACTTAGCTCTTCTATGAACGGTGGAATTTTCTGATTTTCGAGCGCCTCTACTGGAATCAAACGGACAGCGTACAGGTCGTCTTGGCCAAATCGGCGAAGAAGTTCTGGATGAGCAAGGCAAGTTTCTTCAGGACAAAAGTGGATTGCTTTATCGGCCGGCATCGCTACTATGCCGGCACAGTCGGATTTTTTTAGTTTGCCGTCTACATACACAGCCAGGGAGCCGAATTCCTGCAAATCACCAAAGGAGAATATCCTTTTGTCGCCGTCCTTGTCGTGTCGCATGCCGACATAGAAAGGTTTGGCTGCCTGTTGTACGACACCGGGCTTATTGACAGAGTCGTAAGTTGGTTTGAAGCTGGCAAAGAGACCAGCACCCAGGGCAACGATTGCCGTGGAGGCCACAAGTATTTTTTTGATCGGTAATTTTTGAAATTTTTCAACAGTGTCTTCACCCAGACGTTCTTTCACTTCAATCAAAAATGTGTTGCCTGTGTTGCTCGGATAAGCAGATGGTGCAGATCCGCCCGATGAAAGGGCGAGACTGCAAAGTCCTAACTCTTCCACTATTTGATCGAATTTTTGATATCGGTTATGCGGGTTTTTTGCCAGCAGTTTTTCAAGCAATGCTTCCAGTCTTTGCGGTACGGCAAAACCTAAGCCAGACTCCTGCAAAGCAGGCGGCCTTTCTGTTTGATGCATCAACATTGTGTGCAGGGCTGTGCTGCCGACAAAAGGGGGGTCTCCTGTGAGGCTCTCATAGAGAGCACAGCCAAAGGAATACATATCGGTGCGAAAATCTGTCGCCAGGCCAAGCGATTGCTCCGGGCTCATGTACAGTGGGCTACCAAATATGGTGCCGGCCTGGGTAAGGGACTGGTCGGCTTTGTAGGTTGTATCCTCAGCCAGTTTGGCGATGCCAAAGTCGACCAGCTTTACCGGCGGCGAACCGGTATGTGTAGAGCTGTCGCTAACCAGGATTATGTTGGCTGGTTTTATGTCTCTGTGCACAATGTTATGGCGATGAGCGTGGGCAAGCGCCTCTGCTACCTGGGCAAAGATTTGCAGGGCGTCGATTGGATCCATTCTGCCCAATTGTTTCAGTTCGTCGGCAAGGCTGTGTCCGGATAATAGCTCCATTGTATAATACGGAAGGTGGCCTTCGGCCTCCCCGAAGTCATACACATGGACTATATTTTTGTGCTGCAGCCTGGCGATGGCCTGGGCTTCTCTCTGGAATCGCAGCAAAGTTCCTTCAGACAATTTGCGCGAAAGAAAAGTCTTAAGGGCCATTTCTTTTTTCAACAACAGGTGGCGGACTTTATAGACTGCCCCCATTCCACCGGTTCCGATCAGTTCGATGATCTGATATTTTGACTCCACTATTGCGCCGGGGTTGAGCCTGTCACGACGGGCGGCCGGCAAATTGTGATCGTCCTCGGCTATTGCGCCGTTGCGAACGATAAAAGTGCGTGACTGAGCTAGTTTCTCAATGGAGTCGATCATATCACTGCGGGGAATTATCCAAAATATAGTTAACGGCTTGAGCCGGCAAATGACCTGAGCCGGCAAATTGCCGGGGGGAGCATTGTACTCTATGTTTTACCCAATGCTTATTAACGATCGCCTCCGCTCTTAATATTAGTCGTCTAGATTTTCGACAGTGCAACGGGGCGGCAAAGCCTGCTTCAGCCTGGCGAAACCAAATTCGCCAAATTGGCTTAGGTTTAAGCTCAGGTCCTTGAGTGAGCGGTAGCGAGCCAGGTACGGTATAACGCCCTGGTCCAGTTTGTTGTGTGACAGATTTAGCGACTCCAGAGTTGCCGCAGGCGCCAGATAGGCCATGGCCCTGTCAGTAAGGCCGCAGCCAACCAGGCTTATCAACTTTAGCTTCTTGAAGCTGCCAATCAACTGGAAGTCCTTGGCGTTGAAGACGCAATAGTTTGCAATCAGGGATTCTAGCCGGCAGTTTTTGTTGCTCATCTCGGTCAGCACGGGAGTCAGGTTGGAGAGATTGGAGATGTCGAGATACTCAATTTGGGGCATGATAGTAAGGCCTTCGAGCATTTCGGCCGTCACATTGGAATAAGGCATAACAAGCCGTTTTAAATTCTTCAATTTGTTCAGGCTTTTGGCGATTTTAGGCGACAGCGTCAGTGAGCGCGAGAAGTCGATCGATTGCAGTCCGGTAAGACGGCTTATCTCTTCGATGTGTTTGTCCGACCAATCTCCTTCTTTCGATGACATCATCTGCGGTGCAAGGGTAATGCCGTACAGATCATCGGCCCCAAATCTGCGGAAGAGTTCCGGCTTTGTAAACGGTCCTTCCCCGGCGTTCAGCACCAGTTTTGCCCTGGCCGGCACGACCACGCGGCCGCTGCAGGGTAAGACCGTATGCTCACCAACCAGGCTGAGGGTGCCGGCGAGCTCATCGGGGGGAAAGTCAAATATTTTCTTGAGGCCATCGGCGTCTTTTCTCAAGCAAATAAAATAGCGCCTGATTGTTGGCACAACTTTGACAGGCTTGGTAAATTGCGTGTTCGAGTTTACTACAGTGTCAGTATCAGGGGTGACAATGCGAGACATTGCCGGGGCAGAGCGACCGCGCCCCAGGCCCAGTGACATGGCAATTATGCCGGCCAAGACGCACACAGACAGGAGAGAAAGGCCTATAAGGGCAGGCTTTTTTCCCAGGGCTGTAACAAACGCCGTCATCTTGTCTGCGTCTCTCGTGCCGGAGCCGATCCACGCTTTACCGCTCTTTTCACTGGCGGCATTTTTTTTATACGCGACCAACGCCCCATGAGGTGTTTGTCGCTGGACATTTCTGGCGCAGCGTTTGAGTTCTACAATTACTTCGTCAAATGACTGGAAACGATCCTCGGTTTTTTTTGCCAGCATTTTTGCTACTGTCGCTTCCAGCCTGCTTGAAAATTCGCACTCAACCCCGCTGTCTTTGAGGGTGGGTGCGTTTACAACTTGATGACAGTGCATGGTTTCGATCGCCGTTTTGCCTACAAATGGCGGTTCGCCGGTAAGAGCTTCATAGAGGCTGCATCCAAAGGAATAAATATCAGTGCGATGATCGGTTTGTTGACCAAGTGATTGCTCTGGGCTCATATAAAGGGGGCTACCAAATACGGTGCCGATCTGGGTCTGTTCCTGATTTTCATCAGCGGCTAATTTGGCCACTCCGAAGTCGACCACCTTGGCCTGGCGCGGGCCTTTCTGCCCGGGGGGCGGGGCAACCAGCATGATATTGGCCGGCTTGATGTCGCGGTGCACAATATTTTGGCGGTGGGCGTGGGCCAGGGCATCGGCAATCTGGGCAAATAATCGCATCGATTCGGGCGGGTCGAGGTGGCCCGATTGATATATTGCGTGGGCCAGACTTTTGCCTTCCAGGAGTTCCATGGTGTAATACGGCATTTGGCCTCCGGCAATGCCAAAGTCAAAAACGTCGACTATGCCCTTGTGTTTTAGTTTGGCGATGGCCTGTGCTTCTCGCTGGAATCTCAGCCAGGAAGCTTGCGATAAGCCCTTAGACAAAAACGTTTTTAGAGCCATATCCTTTTGCAATAGCAAATGGTGCACTTTGTAGACCGCACCAATGCCGCCGTATGCAATCAGGCCGATAATCCGATACTTTGAGTCCACAACAGTGCCGGGCTTTAGCAGGTCCCCGGCGCTATCAGCACCTTCGTAACTCGATCCTTGCGATATTGCGCCATCCTTCCAGATAAAGGTGGTGGAGAGCGCCAGGTTTTCTTTGGAGTCGTTCAAATGTGACGCCGGTCGAGGGGGGGTACTGTACCCTATGATAGCTTGCTACCCTATAAGGGACTATATGGTTTTCTATATACTGAAGCCTGAAGAAACTTGGTAAGCTTAGGTTAGGAAATTTCTATTTGAAACCTTCTAACAGTCGCTTAACTTGCACGCTCCTGCATCCCAGGTATTTTGCCGATTAATTAGGCAAGCTGCAAATTGCCTGTGGAGTTTACTTGATGGATACAGATCAACCCAGCAATACTCGGCCGACGGACAATCAGTTTAATTTACGGTGGCAAGCAGCAACGGCACCGCAGACTAGTGCGGAGACCCTGATGGCGCTTGCCCTGGGAGCCTGTCCTGCTTTGCTCGTGCGCATTGTCGAACACAGAAATGCCCCGCTGCCGCTTTTGGTGGCGATGGTGGGCCATCCTGATCCCAGGGTGAGGACGGCAGTTGCCGACAATCCCATGGCGCCGCCTGAGCTGTTGCGCAGGCTCTGCCAGGACCGGGACATCGATGTTCGCTTTCAAATGGCTGAAAATCACAGTCTCACTGCCGACATCCTCAACTTTTTGGCCCAGGATGAGAACCCCTATGTCGCGGATAGAGCCCGCAAAACCCTGGATCGTCTGGCGTCGCCTATGACTTCTTCAGTTAGAACCGCTTCGGCCTGCGCCGAAGTCCCAGCCGACCCCAGGGCAGGGGAGGCGACACGACCGGCAGGCAGAAGCTTGGTCGAGCGCGTGCCCAGAAAGTTGAAACTGCTGGTGATCGAGGATAATCCAGCCGATATGAGGCTTCTGGAAAAACTCCTGGTCGAATGGCCCTTCGAACTGCACAACGCAAAGCGGCTTGCCGACGGCCTTAAGCAATTGACCGAACAAGTTTTTGACCTGGTCTTGCTCGATCTCTCCCTGCCAGATGGCCAGGGCATAGACACTGTTTTTCAGGTGCACTGCCAGGCTCCGCATCTGCCTATTGTGGTTTTGACCGGACTGGAAGACGAGGCGATTGGCATTGCCGCCGTGCAGGCCGGGGCCCAGGATTATCTGGTTAAGGGCGAGGCACCGCCGGGACTTTTGGGCAGGTCGATTCATTATGCCGTGGAAAGGCACCAGACCGATCTCAAAATGAAGCAGCTCAACCTTTCTCTGGAGCGTCGCATATTGCAACTGGCGGCGGCCAATCAGGAGTTGGATAAATTGGGTGCGGCGCTGACACTCTCCTGTGAGCAGGCGATTCAGGCTTCCAACTTCAAATCGCAGTTTGTCGCCCGTGTCACACACGATATCCGCACCCCCGTCAGCGCCGTCCTGGCAATCACAGATTTGCTGTTGCAGGAAGATACACGTTGTGACCATAAGGCTACCAAACGGCTGATCGAGCTGATTAGAATAGCGGCGCAGTCACAATTGAGACTGCTCACCGAGGTGCTTGATTTTTCCAGAGTGGAAGAAGGCAAGGTGCAACTCGAGGACATAGAATTTAGCCCGGTGACGCTTCTTGAGGATGTTGCCGAATTGTTTGCCGCGTCGGCGGCTAAGCAAGGCGTTGCTCTAATGACTTATATCGATACGCAATTGGATCCGATTTTGCTAGGGGATCCCTCTCGCCTGCGCGAGATACTGGTCAATCTCACCAACAACGCCCTTAAGTTTACGTCCAAAGGTGAAGTGGTCTTGCGTGTGCTCAAAGAGTCCGAGGACGATCGATATGTCACCGTGCGCTTTTGGGTTAGTGACACAGGCACGGGCATGACTGAGGAAGCGTTGACGCATCTATTTGAACCATTTAGCCGGTCGAGTCTTTCCAGTAAATTTGGCGGCACCGGCCTTGGGCTCTCCATCTGCAAACGATTTGTCGACCTTATGGGCGGTACCATCGGCGCCGAATCAGAGGAAGGGAAAGGCACGGTTGTCTGGTTTGCTCTGCGTTTGCGCCGGCCTGGTATTCAGCCGGCTGAAGAGTCATCATCGACCTACCGAATACCGACCCAGAGAGCTCCTTTCCGTTTTCTCGTGGTCGATCCCTCCAGCACCGCCCGTGATATCACTTACGAATATCTCAAGGGCACCTGCTGGTGCACCTGCGCCGCCGCTTCAAATGCCGCCGAGGCTCTGGTTATGCTGGAACAAGCTCAGGCTAAAAGCCTGCCTTTTGATCTTGCTTTAATCGATCTGGAATCATGCAAACCCGGCAGTTTTGAGCTGGCGGCCATGATTCAGGCCAATCCTATTTTGTCTGCCACGCGGCTGATTTTTGCCACCAGCGTCGATCACAGGCAAAGAGGCGAGCAGGCATGGGGTGCAGGTTTCTCTGCTTATGTAACCAAGCCTATCCGAATATCGGCCCTGCGTGATTGCGTAACGTCCGTGATGGCTAGCCCGAGCGGGTTGGCATCACCGGAACCAGTGGAATGGGCTTTACCAATTGGATATGAGCCGGCGGCGGCAAAGGGTATGCGCATTTTGGTTGTCGACGACAGTGCCACCACCAGGCGGGTGATAGCGCAGCAGCTGATAAAGCTTGGTGCCGCCGTCGATATGGCCAAGGATGGGCAGGAAGCTGTTGATTCGGTAATGCACAAAAACTATGCCCTGATTCTCATGGATTGTCAGATGCCGCGAGTCGATGGGCTGGAAGCCGCCCGTCACATCCGCGAAATGCAATCTCCCGCCCGGCGCACCCCCATTCTTGCCATTACCGGCGGTGACGCCAAACTGGACAGGCCGGCCTGTATCGATGCCGGGATGGACGACATTATACATAAACCATTCTCACTGGGCCAGCTGTACGCCGCGCTCCAGCGCTGGGCACCAAAATAATTTCCGGTTGATAAACCTTGATCAGGATAATCCGATGTAGTGCCTACTGCTGCTTTTGGGGAATGGTGAAGAAAAATTCCGCCCCTTCCCCCGGCGCGGACTCCAGCCAGATGCGGCCATTGTGGCGCTCAATAATGCGTTTGCAGATGGCCAGACCCATGCCGGTGCCGGCAAATTCTCCCACACCATGCAAACGCTGAAACATTTGAAAAACACGTTGGGAAAATCTTGGTTCGTTACCGATGCCATTGTCTTTAATTGAAAAAAGCCAGTCGGGCCCTTCCTGGCGCGCGCTAACATGGATTTTGGGTTTGTTTTTCCCTTTAAATTTTAGTGCATTGCCCAGCAAGTTCATAAACAGTTGCGATAGCTGTGAGGCGTCGGCCAGTACCTCCGGCAATGGATCACTTGTCACCGAGGCATCAGCGTCTTCAATGCTCGTCTTAAGCAGTGCCAGGGTTTGATCAAATATGATCTGGCAATTGGTGAGCTCAAAATGTTTGGCTTTGCTTTCCACACGCGAATAGGTCAACAGATCGGTGATCAACTGCTGCATGCGCTGACCGGCATCGACAATATAGAAAATGTTTTCTTCGGCATTTTCGCTCAGCTTGCCCTCGAGTTCTTTAGCCAGTAGATTGGTATAACTGACGATTGTACGCAAAGGTTCGCGCAGATCGTGGGCGGCGATGTGGGCAAATTGCTGCAGCTCGACATTAGATCTGACCAGTTGCGCTGTTGTTTCGGCCAGCTCATTGGTGCGCTCTTCCACACGTTTTTCCAGCGTCAGTGAAAGTTCCTTCTGATCATCAATGTCGATGCAGGATCCGATATATCCGGCAAAGGATCCATCCGGTTTATACCACGGGGTACCGGAATCAAGAATCCATCTGTACTCGCCGTCGTGCCGCCTGAGCCGGTATTCCATGCGGAACGGCTGGCGCTCGTCGAAGGAGGAGCAGTAGAGCCCCATACAATATGGCAGGTCGTCGATATGCACCCACTCCGCCCACTTATTTCCTTTTTGCTCCTCCAGAGTGCTGCCTGTAAAATCCAGCCAGCCCCGATTGAAATAGTAGCAGCCCTTATCGAGACCGGCCATCCCTGAGAATAAAACAGTGATCGAAGGGTGGTTGGCAAAATCCACAGCATAACCGGAGCGATGTCGGCCATGGTCAAAAACAGCCCGGCATCTTCCTGGAGCATTTTCAG
>Ga0207011_1249_pt1 | contig 10300 bp, 10 predicted proteins | sample Alteio_BWMinCont_79_FD_153466 | JGI IMG/M metagenome (GOLD analysis project Ga0207011, IMG submission 153466) | Enriched cells from forest soil in Barre Woods Harvard Forest LTER site, Petersham, Massachusetts, United States -... | ecosystem: Environmental > Terrestrial > Soil > Temperate forest >...
ACTGCTCCGGAATTCCGCCCATATTCCGGATTGATTGTGGCACTGACCATGCGGAATTCCGAAATGGCGTCCGGGCTGGGAACGATCAACGGAGTATTCAAGGGAAGGTCGTTCGTATCGGTGCCATCAATCAAAAAACTGTTTTGCTGCGACTCGCTGCCGTTCGTTGCGAATGCGCCGCGGCCATCAGAAGCGGCTACCACACCTGGCTGCAATTGCTGCAGGTTGACCCAGTTCCGACCGAGTAGAGGCATGTTGGCGATCTGGTTTGCGTCGATGACAGCGCCAAGCTGCGGCGCCGTCATCTCCACCTGGACTTGGTTCGCTTCCACGATCACCTGCTGACTAATGGACCCAACTTCCAGGTGGATGTCCAGCTCGAAGATTTGGTTCAAATCGAGGTGAATCTTGGGTGCGATAAAAGTATTAAAACCTTGTTTTTCTGCGACCATCTTGTAGTCGCCAATTGGAAGCGTTTGAAATGAGTAGGTTCCTTGTTTGTCGCTCACCGCAGGATATGAGACCCCTGTCCCTATATTCGTGGCCGTGATCTTAACATCGGGCATCACACCGCCGCCGGCGTCCAGCACGCGGCCCCGGATGCTGGCGTAAAGGTTGTCTGCTTTAGCGCTCGGTATCGCTGAGGTGAACAGCACCACAAGAATGGCTACAAACAACCACGCTAGGAACGGCGCGCGACTTGTTCGCGGAACGCTTTTCATATCTATTACCCCCAATATGCTTCGATGAAGCGATGAAAAAGTCGGAAAGACGAACCACCACAGCCCGCCTTTAGGATTGCACGACATATTCCAATCTGCCACGCGGATGAATTTGACGTAAACGTTTGCTAAGTCCAATATCTAGTATCGATTGCAGATAGCCTGATTTGCGGTTTATACGTGGTTTATACTGAATTTCATATAATGCTTCGCCCGGCTACCATTAAGCGAATGATAATGTACATGTCGAGCGCATACATCTTCTCGTGGTTCCGGGAGATCTGGATTAGTCAACTCTCCTTACACCTTCCCTCGCTGGACTCTGATGGCTGTCGCTCCGGGCGTGCCTCTTGACAATTGGAGCTCCGGCCAGATAAACCTCTTCGCGCGATGAAAAAACAACACCCGACTCACCCTGCCAACCAATCCCGCCGCCAGTTTTTTCAAGCCGCGGGCGTCCTGTCAGCAGCGGTACTCACCCCTAAAATCTCCAGCGCCGGCACTCCTGAGGACAGTGCTACCCTCCCTCCCGCGTTTTCCGCCCTCAAGCCGCTCGGCGGCCGCGTTCGCCCCATTGCTCCCGATGAATTCCAGCAGCGCATTGAACACGCGCAACGCCTCATGGCCGATGCGCCGCCGGCTCCCAGTGGCTCGCCATCGCAGGCCGCAAAATATGACGCGCTTTTCTTCGCGCCCGGCACTTCGCTCTATTACTTCACTGGCATCCGATGGGGCCTGAGCGAACGCCTGGTAGGCCTCGTCATCCCTCGCGCGGGCCACCCGATTCTTGTGGTTCCCGCCTTCGAAGAAGGCCGCCTCCGCGAAAAGCTCCATCTCCCGCTCGAAGTCCGCATCTGGCAAGAGGACCAAAGCCCCACGAAAATCGCCGCCGCCGCGCTGGCCGACCAGAATATTCGCAGCGGCCACATGGGCATCGAAGAAACCACCGGTTTCACCTTTTTCGATCATCTGCGCGACGCCGCGCCTGGCTTCGAATACGCCTCCGCCGATCCCGTCACCATCGCTTGCCGCGCCCATAAATCCGCGCACGAGCTCGAGCTCATGCGCCTCGCTTGCGACGCCACCTTCGACGTCTTCCGCGCCACGTTTGCTTCCCTGAAGGAAGGCATGTCGCAAGACGACATCGCGCACCTTGTCGAAGCCGGTTTCGCAAAGATGAACCTGCACGGAGGAGCGCTCGTTCTTCTCGGCGCTTCCGCGGCGTTGCCGCACGGCACCTTGCAGCCGCAAAAACTAAAGGAAGGTGACGTCGTTTTGATTGACGGAGGATGCGGAGTGGACGGCTATGCCTCCGACGTCACGCGCACCAGCGTGTACGGCAAGCCCAGCGAAAAAATCTCGCGCGCCTTCGACCTCGTGCGCAAATCGCAAGACGCCGCGCTGGATGCCGCGCGCGCCGATCGCCTCTCCGGCACCGTCGATGATGCCGCACGCGCGGTCATCGTCAATGGCGGCTACGGCCCCGACTACAAATTTTTCACCCACCGCCTCGGGCACGGCATCGGACTCGACGGCCACGAGCATCCCTATCTCGTGCGCGGCAGCAAAACCATCCTCGAACCCAGCATGACGTTCTCGAATGAGCCCGGCATCTACGTCCCCGGCGAATTCGGCTTGCGTTGCGAAGACGACATGGTCATCGCCGCCGACGGCCCGGCTCAGCTCCTGACGCCAGGCTTCGCGCCCTCCCTTGAAAAGCCTTTCGCCTAATGGCGGCCGCCGCTACTCCCGCAACCCCTCGCAAAAATCCACCACGCGCGCCTCCGCCCAGAATCGCTCCGCCCCTCCGTGCCTCGAAATAAATCCGCAATGTCCTCCGCGCTCCGGCGCCACAAACCGAATGGCCGGATTTTCTTCCACCAAGGCCGCCAAGAACGATTCATACGGCACGAACGGATCGTCCTGCGCGGTAATCATTAACATTGGCACGGAGACTCGCCCGACCACTTTGCGTGCTCCCGCCGCTTCGTAGTACTCCTGCGCGTCGCGATACCCAAAACTCGGCGCGGTGATCGCATCATCAAATTCTCGCACTGAACGAATCTTGCCAAGCCCATCGCGCGAATAAATCTGCGGAAACAACGCCACCTTCCGCGCGTACCGCGCCATCAGCCCTTTGACAAACCACCGTTGATAAAAATAGTTCTCGCGCTTCTGCAGCGCATCCGCGGAAGCCGCCAAATCAATCGCCGGACAAATCCCGCACACTCCCCGCAACGCTCTCGGCACCGCGTCGCCATACTCCCCCGCCATCTTCGTCACTAAATTCCCGCCCATCGAATATCCCGCAAAGAAAACCTGGCTGAACCCGTCGCCTTTCGCCAATTCCTCCAGCACCGCCCGGTAATCCTCGCTCAGCGCGGAGTTGTATAGCGTCGGCGTCAGCTTCTCTGTGCCTCCACAGTTCCGCTGGTTCAATCGCACGACATGAAATCCGCGCTGATACGCCTTTTCCGCAATCCCCAGCACGTAATTCGAATCGCAAGAGCCCTCCAAGCCGTGCACAATCGCAATCACCGGCACATCCTTCCGCTTCCCGTCCTGCCAGTGACACATCCCGCGCAACTGCGAATCTTCCGCAACGCGGAACAACCGCGCCTCCGCCTTGGGCAGCGCAAACCGCCGTGGCCAATACGCAGAAGCAATCGTCATCGCATGCCCATTCCGCAACCATGCATGCGGTTCAAACTCGGGAATCAGTCCGTTTTCCCCCACTAACCTCAGATTACGCCTTTCTCACAAAAAGCGATGCCTGTACATGCGCGACGACTCGGATGATGCTGGCCTGAAGAAATCTCGCGAGCATTTCAATATTCTTTGAGGGCGCGGTTAACCAATCCGAAATCAGCTGTCGACCTGGTGTGGCATCGATTCGCCTCGATGTTAGGCTGACGTGAGAGACATAGCTCATCAGAATCCAATGGGTTAACCGTACGCTGCGAACCAAAACACTTGCGACGCTCCTTTTCATACTTGCGGCGTGTTTCTGCGGACTAGCTTCAACTAAGGAGACGAAGCCGAAACTAAGGGTGGCGGCCGACGGTTTCCCTAAGGGCCGGGGCACACCCGAGGGCGCGGCATCCGATTTGGCGCGCGCCTTTATCAACAGCGATGTCGAGCTTTTCAGCAAGACGTGCATCGGACTATACGCATCCAACGGCCCAGTCGAATACGACTCGTTCATGCGCGCCACTATTGAGAGCATGAAACAGGAGACCACCAGGAAAGACCTATTTCCGCAGGGACCAACAAGTATCGCCAAAGTTTTCGCCGCCCGTCACCTGAGTAGGAACGGTCCGGCCTCTTACGGTTACGCCGCTTTCGGCTTCTTGGACGTAATGTTTGTCGACATCAAAGTCCGCCTTGGCAATGGCAAATCCGCTCTCAATCGCACAATGGTCATAAAAGAGAAGGATGAGAAGTGGTATGCCCATCCAGCGCCTAATGTGTCTCCTCTTCTAAGTTATGGCCTCAGCGAGGAAAGCGCATCGGTCGCAGACTTCTCAGAAGTTTATGATGTCGAGAAATAGTCGCTGGAAAAGTGGGGCACAAGGTTTGGAGCTTTGACCCTCCGGTCACCTTCAATTAGGATGTCCCTTCAGATGAAGAAATCACTGGACCGCCTCAAGATTGTATTTCGGCCTGAGCCTAAAGGTGGATTTACAGCCAGCGTGCCCCTGCTCCCAGGCTGCGTAACGTACGGGCGAACCCTCGCGGAAGCGAAAGAAATGGCTAAGGACGCCATTTCGGGCTACATCGAAAGCCTCAAGAAACACCGCGACTCGGCTTGACCCAATCTCCCTCTCCCCCTACAATTAAAGATTCACAGTGACGCATTTTTTCGATTCGATGAATTCTTCCCACGGCCCAGCGGCCACCCGCTGGGCTGCGCTGTTTTGTGGGCCATACCGCCGCCCCGTACGGCCGCCCGCTGAACCCAAATCGAGGACGCAATGATCAACGGTTCCATCCCCGAAGGCCTCACGTTCGACGACGTTCTGCTGTTGCCCGGCAAATCCGCGGTTCTCCCTGCTGACGCCGACACGCGCACCTGCTTCACGCGCAAGCTGCCTTTGAACATCCCCCTGGCCTCCGCCGCCATGGACACCGTGACCGAATCGCGCCTGGCCATCGCCATCGCCCGCCAGGGCGGCATCGGCATAGTGCACAAAAACATGCCCATCGACCGCCAGGGCGAAGAGGTAGACCGCGTCAAACGCTCGGAAAGCGGCATGATCGTCGACCCGGTCACCATCTCTCCCGACATCACCCTCCGCCAAGCCCTGGAGATCATGAACAAGTACAAGATCTCCGGCCTGCCGGTCACCCGCGGCACCCGCCTCACCGGCATCTTGACCAATCGCGACCTGCGCTTCGAGAAAAATCACAATCAACTGGTCAGTTCCGTGATGACCAAAGATAATCTGGTCACGGTGCCTGTCGGCACCACCCTAGACGAAGCGGAGCGGCTGCTGCAAAAGCATCGCATCGAAAAGCTTCTCGTCGTCGATCAGGACTTTAACCTGAAGGGTCTCATCACCGTCAAAGACATCCAGAAAAAACTCGAATATCCGCGCGCCGCGAAAGACGAGCAAGGCCGCCTGCGCGTCGGCGCGGCCATCGGCGCCACCGGCGATTTCCTGGAACGCGCCGTCGAAATGGCCAAGTATAAAACCGACGTCATCGCCATCGACACCGCGCACGGCCACTCCGCGCGCGTGATGGATGCGATTAAAGCCATTCGCCACCGCTTGCCCGACGTCCAGCTCATCGCCGGCAACGTCGCTACCTACGAAGGCGCAAAGGATCTCATCGCTCTCGGCATCGACGGCCTGAAGGTCGGCATGGGGCCCGGCTCCATCTGTACCACACGGGTGGTCACCGGCGCCGGCGTCCCGCAAATAACCGCCGTCATGGACGCCGCGCGCGCCGCGGAAGGCACCGGCATTCCCATTATCGCCGACGGCGGCATCAAATTTTCCGGCGACATTACCAAAGCCATCGCCGCCGGCGCTTCCTGCGTGATGATCGGCAGCCTTTTCGCCGGCACGGAAGAGGCGCCCGGCGAAACGATTCTCTACCAGGGCCGCACCTTCAAGTCCTACCGCGGCATGGGCTCCTCCGCCGCCATGGAGGAGGGCTCCGCCGATCGCTACTCACAGGAAGACGAGGTCCAGCGCGGCAAGTCCGTCCCCGAAGGAGTTGAAGGCCGCGTGCCCTACAAAGGCTCCCTGGCCGCCCTCACCGATCAACTCGTCGGCGGTCTGCGCAGCGGCATGGGCTACGTTGGCGCCGAAAACCTAAAAGCTCTGACTGCGCGCAGCAAATTCGTACGCATCACGTCCGCCGGACTTCGCGAAAGCCACGTGCATGACGTAATCATCACCCGCGAAGCCCCCAACTACCGCATGGAATGAAAAAAGTGAGACAGCCCTGCTTGCCGCAGGTGGGCATTTTGGGCCGCCCGGGTTAAATCCCCTGGCGACATCCCTGTACAATAGACACTCAAATGAACGGAGCCTCCCCGCGTGCCTGACCAACCCTGGCGAAATCCGCGTCCCGCGCCGAAGCTCCCCGAAGTGCAACCGCACCTCAAGCAACTGCTGATTCCCGCGTGGCTGCGCATCTGGTGGCCTGCGTTCCTGTGGGCCGTCATTATTTCCGTCATGTCCACCGACGCCTTCTCCGCCCAGCACACCGCCTCGTTCTTCGAGCCCATCCTTCGCTGGTTCAAACCCGACCTCACCGCTCACCAGTTTCTTGTTATCCACCACTACATTCGCAAGTCCGCCCACTTCGTCGAATACTTCATTTTCTGTTTGCTGCTCTATCGCGGCATTCGCGGCTTCCGCATGGGCTGGCGCTGGTCCTGGGGACTTACCGCGCTCTTCATCGCCTTCGGCTATTCCGCTCTCGACGAAATTCATCAAGCCTTCGTCGCCAGCCGGCAAGCTTCCCCATACGATTCCCTTATCGATTCCATCGGCGCCTTCGTCGCCTTCACCATCCTCTGGTTCTGGTTCCGCTCGCGTAATCGCCGGATCACGGCCAGAGAGTCTTAGCGTGAAATTAGCCTTTGTCTCTTGCTTGGCTTACGTCGGTATGCTGGCCTCCGTCGCTTTCTCCCAACAGGTTGCCATCACGATCGACGATCTGCCATCCCATGGCGCCCTCCCTCCGGGCATGACACGCACCGATGTCGCGAAGAGTATCCTCAAGACTCTGAAAGGCGCTCGTGCTCCCAAAGTCTATGGTTTCGTCAATGCTCGCAAACTCGAGCAGCATCCCGAAGACATCGAAGTCCTCAAGCTCTGGCGCAGCGCTGGCTATCCCCTAGGCAATCATACCTTTGCCCACCTCAGCCTGAACGCCAGCACCGTCGACGAATTCGATCAGAACGTTTCAGCGGACGAACCGATCTTGAACTCCCTGATGGGCCGCCAGGACTGGCACTGGTTCCGCTATCCCTACCTCTGGGAGGGCGACACCCTCGAAAAACGCCGTGCCGTGCGCCAATACCTGCAAGACCACAAATACCACATTGCCCAGGTCACCCTGGATTTCGAGGACTACCTCTGGAACGCTCCTTACGCCCGCTGCGCCGAAAAGAACGACGCTGCCTCCATCGAATGGCTCAAGTCCAGCTACATGGCCACCGCCGCCGAGTACATCGCGCTTGGCCAGTCCGCGGCCAAACTCCTCTACGGCCGCGACATCAAGCACGTCCTGCTTCTCCACATCGGCGGCTTCGAGACCATCATGCTCCCCCAGCTCCTCAATTCGTTGAAACGCCAGGGCTTTACGTTCATCACCCTCCGCGAAGCGGAAAAAGATCCCGTCTACAAGAGCGATCCCAATCTGGCCATGAAAGACGGTGGCACCCTCCTCGACCAAATGCTCGAAGCCGAGCACCTCGACCTGCCCCCGCACGCCGAAAAGCCTTACGACCAGCTCAACGCCGTGTGCCGCTAGAGTAAAAAGAAACGCCCGTCCCGGTAAACCGGAACGGGCTTCTGAATCTGCTGCCTCTAGTTTTCGCTGTCCCGAAAGCTGAAGGGTTACGGCTGCAAGCTATTTCTGGCTGCCGACCTCGACCGCTTCTTCCTTCTTGGTCTTTTCCTTCTTTTCCTTGCGCTTGAGCTCGTAGCCGACCAGCTCCAGGATGGCCACTTTCGCTCCGTCGCCGACGCGAATTCCGGCAGGAATAATGCGAGTATAGCCTCCCGCACGATCCGCGAACTTGGGCGCGATCTCGCTGAAGAGCTTCTGCGTAACTACCGGCGTCATGATGTAGGAAGCCGCTTGCCGCCGCGATTGCAGCGTGTCTCGCTTCCCCAGCGTGATCATCTTCTCCGCCACCGGCCGCGCGGCTTTCGCGCGCGTCAGCGTGGTGGTGATCCGCCCGTGCTCGAACAAATTGGTCACCAGGTTCCGCAGCGTCGCGCGGCGATGCCACGGATTGCGCCCCAGCTTCGATCCCGAATTCAGATGTCGCATCGTTCGTCCTTGTCCGACGGGCGCGATTCTTAGTCGCGCCCCTGTAGCTCAGGCCCGCATTTTGGGCCTGAGCGTTTTCTGCTCTCTTGCCGTTACAGCCCGACGGTATCTTCCGTGCTTGCCGGCGGCGCGGTCTGGCTCGGAAGCGGCGGCCAGATGATGCGGCCGTGCTCGTCGAACTTCATGCCCAGGCTGAGGCCCATCTTGGTCAGTATATCTTTGATCTCGTTGAGCGACTTGCGGCCGAAGTTCTTGGTCTTCAGCATTTCGTTTTCGCTCTTCTGCACCAGCTCGCGAATGGTCTGTATATTCGCGTTCTTCAAGCAGTTGTACGAGCGCACGGAAAGCTCCAACTCCTCGACCGAACGGTCCAGGTGCTCGAGCCGCGGATCGTTGGTGATTTCCTGCGGAAGCTCGGCGATCTCCGAGGGCTCCTCGAAGTTGATGAAGATGCTCATGTGGTCCTTCACCAGCTTGGCGGCCAGCCCAATCGAATCTTGCGGCGTGATGGCCCCGTTGGTCCACACTTCGATCATTAGCTTCTCGTAGTCGGTCATCTGCCCGAGGCGCGCCGCTTCCACCGAGTAGTTGACCTTGCGCACCGGAGAGTGCACCGAGTCCACCGGGATGTAGCCGATCGGCAAATCTTCGTCGTAGTTGCGGTCCGCGGCCACGTAGCCGCGGCCGTTCTTCGCGCGCATCTCGATCTGCAGCTTGCCGCCTTCGCTCACCGTGGCGATGTACACGCTCTTGTCGAGCACCGCGAAGTCCGCGTCTTCTTCGATCTGCGCCGAGGTCACCGGGCCGGGATTCTCGACGTTCACGTAAATGGTCTTCGGCAGGTCCGTGTTCAGCTTGATCGGCACTTGCTTGAGGTTGAGGATAATGTCCGTGGCATCCTCGACCACGCCGGGAATCGAAGAAAATTCGTGCAGCACTCCTTCGATTTTCACCGCCGTGATTGCCGCGCCTTCAATCGAGCTGAGCAGGGCGCGCCGCAGCGCGTTTCCTACCGTGGTGCCCCAGCCGCGCTCAAACGGCTGCGCGGAAAACCGTCCGTACTTTTCGGTCAAAGACTCCAGCTCGGATGCCAGGCGCTTCGGCTTTTGAAAACCCTTCCACATCGTGTTCCTTCCTTCCGGCCGCCGAGGTTATCGGCCGCCCAAAACTTTTTCTTCTGTGGGCCAGCGGTTGAGGCCGGCCCTGCGAACGAACTACTTCGAGTACAACTCGACGATCATTTGCTCGTTGAATGCCGGTGTCTGCACGTCTTCGCGCTTCGGCATGGCCACCACTTTGGCCTTGAACTCTTCGCGGTTCATTTCCAGCCACGGCACGGTGTTCTGGCTTTGCGCCACGTTGCGCGCTTCCATGACCATGGCGTTCTGGTGCATCTTGTCCTTGATGGACACTTCATCGCCGACCTTAACCAGGTACGAAGGGATGTTTACTTTTCTTCCGTTCACGCGCACGTGCCCGTGCAGAATAAATTGCCGCGCTTGCGCGTGCGAGCCTGAGAACCCCGCGCGCCGTATCACGTTGTCCAGGCGCCGTTCCAGCGTGATGATCAGGTTTTCGCCCGTGGGGCCCTTGATGCGCAGCGCTTTCTCGAAGTAGCTTCGGAACTGCCGCTCCAGCAATCCGTAGGTGCGCTTTACCTTCTGTTTTTCGCGCAACTGCAGGCCGTAGCCGGCTACCTTCGCACGCCGCGACTGCCCGTGCTGTCCGGGAATGAAGTTGCGCTTCTCAATCGCGCACTTCTCCGTGAAACACCGCAAACCTTTCAAAAACAGCTTCTGCCCTTCCCGGCGGCACAGGCGGCAGACCGCTTCTCGATGTCTTGCCAACTTCTTATTCTCCCTTCCTCAAACCCTTAAGAAATCTTTTGTGGCACAGCCAATCTTGGCTGTGCTTCCTCAAGCTCAGACTCTCCTGCGCTTGGGCGGACGGCAGCCGTTGTGCGGAATCGGCGTGACATCCCGAATCACCACGATGTGCAGTCCCGCGGCGGCCAAGGCACGCACCGCGGACTCGCGGCCCGAGCCCGGCCCCTTCACCTT
>Ga0207011_1250_pt1 | contig 10277 bp, 8 predicted proteins | sample Alteio_BWMinCont_79_FD_153466 | JGI IMG/M metagenome (GOLD analysis project Ga0207011, IMG submission 153466) | Enriched cells from forest soil in Barre Woods Harvard Forest LTER site, Petersham, Massachusetts, United States -... | ecosystem: Environmental > Terrestrial > Soil > Temperate forest >...
TAACGGGCACACGCTTTGCCAGAATGCTCCTGCGCCCACCGCTGGATGCACATCGCTCCTCACGCACACCGGCAGCTTGAGCGGCGTCATCATTTACAGCATCGGTCTCGGGAACGCTCCCTATCCCATCAGCACGGACCTTCTGAAACGGGTAAGCAACGATCCGCTCAGTACAATCTATGATTCGACGAAGCCAGCCGGTCTCTTCGTGGCGGCTCCCACGTCGGCCGATATCGATGCCGCCTTCGCCGCGGTTGCTTCAGAAATCTTACGACTGTCCAGGTGAAGAACTGAAGATGGCTTATCTCTCCCTTGTTTTCCTCGCTTTCTTTCAGGCACCCATGCCGCAAGGCGTTCCCTTAGTCAGGGATTGTTCCGAACCTGAAGCTGTCATCGCCGTTCTGTCACACAGCGATGACGTTCAAGTTCGGTCGTCACTCGCCGGCGGTGCTCGTACTTGTTATTCCGTCAGCGCAACCGTCGGTGGAAGATCCGTAAGCGGATATGTCATCGGCAACGTATTGCCGTCTATCGCCAAATTTGAGCAGCAGCGCCAAGTGCAAGCGTCCATCGAGCCGGCGTCCGCCCAGGCCACCATGCCCACTCAACCCACGGCGCTTGCGGCAGCGGCGGAGCAGCCCCACCTGCCGGTGTTTCAGGGCTTTTCCGCCAGGGACACGAAGGGAAGACCCGTGAGTCTTCGCGGGCTGAGCGGGAAAGTCACTCTGGTCTGTTTCTGGTCGCTGTACAACAGCAACTCTCAGAGCGAAATGCTGACTGTATCACGACTTTACAGTCAACTCCATCGCGTCGGTCTCAATGCCGTGGGAATCAACCTGTCCTCTGACCGTATCGCGATAAATGACGCGCTAGACGATGTGGGAGTGGGTTTTCCAAATATCTCCAACGCCTTCGGTATCGCCGGCACGTACGGAGTTTCCTCCAATACGATTCCCAAGACCTATGTTCTCAATGAGAAACAAGAGATTCTGGCGATCGGACTGCATGGCAAAGAATTGGAGAGCGCGGTTCGAAAGATAGTTATGCGCAGCAATAATTCGGCAGGCGCTATCTCGCCTCCCTTTCCAAACGGTATTCGCGATGCAAGCCGCTAAAGTCGGACGTGGAGCCAGACGGCTGGACGGTGTCCCGGACTTAGTTGAAGGTTGGTAGGAGGCGGTGGCCGCCGGTTTCGATAGAATCCGGTTGCCAAACAAGATCCCGAAAAGGAGCCAACCGCCGTGAAGAAACCGTTGTGGTCCGCAAGAAATCCGTCCAAGTCGTCGCAGACCTTCCAAGGTGCTGTAACAAATCCGGGGTGAATGTCACCTACGATAGTAGTCGGCGTTCCCTTGGTCAGGGATTGTTCACAAAATGGCGATAACGGCCTGAGGTTCAGTGGCCAGCGATGACGTCGAAGTTCGGACGTCACTGCCAGCGGTGCTCGTACATGTTATTCAGTCAGTGCAGCCGTTGGCCGAAGCTCCGTGAGCGGGTATGTCATCGGGAACGTATTGCGTCTATCGCCGAATTTGAGCGCCAAGTGCAGTCGCCAACCGGGCCGACGCCCGTCCAGATGACCCAAGCTACAACGCCCGCGCCAGCGGCGGAGCGGGCGCACCTGCCCGCGTTTCAGGAGTTCTCCGTTGGGCGGGAAAGTGCGTGCCCAGGACCTATATTCTCAACGAGAAGCGGGAGATTTCTTGCGGTCAGACTGCATACCAACGAATTGCAGCAGGCAGTTCGAAGGATAGTAGCGAGCGAATGAGTTGGCGTTGACAGAAGACTCGGTTCGATCTGGCTGGAACCCGAGTCCCTAGCCCTAGTAACTGCCCTTGGCTTCCATGGCCTTTAGGATGTCGCCCCTGGTCCGCACGCGGTCCAAAGCTGCGACCTGGAACGCTGGCGCGAGCGCATAGGCGGCGTCCGAGATGAACCAGACATACCAGCCGAGTTCGGTCCACCACGGACGAATCGAACAATCCAAACACCAGGAGCTGGCGGCTCCCAGCGAGGTCAGCACAATCGCTGCCACATAGGAGCGCCAACAGTTCGCGATCAGACCGCAGCCGAGCTTCGCCATCGACCGCCGGATCAGAACGGCTGCCGCAAGCAGCGAGAGGAGCAAAGGATCGCTGGTCCAGGCAAGAGCGATGGCCCAGGTGACCGGTTTGCCGGCCGCCACATATTGCGAAATGCCGTGGAATGTTCGCACGGTAAACCCGCCCGTTACCGCCAACATCGTGTAGTCCACGCCGGTGAGCTTCCCCAGGATGCCGAGGCGGCGACAGTTCCGCACCACTTTCGCCAGTCCAACTAGAAGCAGCGTCATCTGGACCGGTCCGCCCAACACCTGACCCACATCGCGCAGGGTGCCTCCCATAGCGAGCCGTATTTCTTCGGAGCCGGGCGGGGACAAGGTTCGACCCGCCAAATGGGCGATCGCAGCCAGGGTCAGCCAGAACCAGCCCGAACGGAGGGAATCGCCGGACTCAAACTGACGCCACACCACCCAACATAGCCCGGCCTCCATCGCACAAACCAGCAGCGTGAACCATGTGTTGGGGTACCGGAAAAAGGTACTGATCGCGCTCGCGTCTCCTGTGAGGCGCCAATAGATCCACCCCGCCAGACCGGTAGCGGTATTCGCTAGCGCTAGCGACAGAATCAGAAAAGGAGCGTTCGCCCGTACGGCTAACCGCGGAGTACGCAGGGCAAAAAGCGGGGTATTCGGACTCGGTGTCATCCGCCAAGACCCGTTATCGCTTGCATCGCTGTTTGCATAGTCGCGGAGGCCCGTCGCGCTCGCGACCCTAGAAACTCGTCCATCCATGCGACCGGGAGGTCCTCCGCGTTCATCCAGCTCGAGGCTGCGGCCGATCCGAGCAACACCCGAAGTTCGGACGCCATCAGTCTCTGGACTACTCTGCCGCGGCTACTCCAAGCCTCGGCCAGAGCCCCGAGATCGGCCGCGCCCAACAAATCGGCAAACTGCTTGCGCACCTCTTGAAGCACCCCGTGCAAATCTGGGCGCCCGGAGCTTTGCGCGAGTCCAACCAGACACCACTCCAGATAACAAGAAGGGCAATTTCGCAGATGCGTCCGCAAACGGTCCGTCGCGCTTGCGGGCAACTCGCCACGCCAATCGCACAAGAGGTCGCCGTAGTTGGCGTGCCTCTGGAAGAGGCTGCGATACCAATGAATTGCGCCGTTTGTCTTGCTTGAGAGACTCATTTTCCGCGCAGGACGCTCTGGCAGCACGGCCGCACGGCTGAATAGACACGAGACCATGGACAGGACCAACCAAGCCCTTGGATGAGGAATCGAGTCGGAGCCCATGCGGGCGATGGCGTATCCCAAGAAGCTCTCTAACAGCGCTTGGCGTGCCAGGAGACGATCCGTAGTGAGAGTGCTTGCCCCCCGCAAGAGGGCAGGAGCCTCCCGGTCGAACAGGCTCAGAAGTGTACGAACTGATTCGGCCGAAAACATCGAAAGGGTGGTATTCCTCAACTCTGCAGTAACCGCTGGGCTCAGAAAACGCAGACCCTTCTCCACTATCTGGATGCCCCGCAGGAGGCACTCTATGCCGTCGTCCTTTGCGATGAATCCCCGCGCACCCACTCCTAGTGCCTTGAGCACATAAGGTGCGCTATAAGATAAGCTCTGCATGACTACGGCACAGGTGGGGACGCGATCCAGAATCCGGGCGGCGGCGGCAATGCCATCCAGATCCGGCATGTGCAAATCAAGAACCACGATGTCCGGATTCTGCTCGATGGCCAAGCGGAGCGCCTGCTTCCCTGTGGCCGCTTCTCCCGCGATCTCAAAATTGCCTGTAGCGAGCAAGGCCGCGCGCAAGCTTTCCCGCAGAGCAGGATGGTCGTCGGCGATCACCACTCTAATACCAAGCTGCACAGTTGCTGGGCCCTCCGAAAGAACTGTTATCGAGCTGCCGGCAGGGATGGAGCGGCCCCGGTGTATTCAACATTCCTAATGGGAAGAGTATACACTTACGATGGATGGAGATGCTCAAGCGACGGCACTTGTGGGCTTCTGTCGGGGTGCTCGCGCTGCTCTCCGCCTGTGCTAATATTCTGGGTTTGATCCTTCCGGCGACTGAGCCCGGCGCGGCGCTTGCGGGCGGCGCGATTTCAATCCTGGCCGCCTGCGTAGTGGCCAAAGCGCTTTGGGGATATCGCGAGCAAATCCACGGGATGACCGAGGAGCAGCCGAGTTCGACCCATCTACTCACGGCGCAAGAGGAGGAACGCAAGAGACTGTCCAGGGAATTGCACGATGGAGTGGGACAGATTATTACCGCGATGAAGATGGAACTCGCGCACGTAAAAGTGGCCGGAGGCGTTGATGACAACGCCCGATTACAGCGGGCCCGGTCTCACGCGGACGAGGCCCTGCGAACCATTAGAAGCGTTTCGGCGCTGCTTCGCCCCGCGGTATTGGACGATCTAGGCTTGAAGCCAGCCCTGCTGTGGCTGACCGAGGATTTTTCCCGGCGTACTTCCATCCTGTGCCAGCTCCTGTGCTTGCTCGAGGATGATTGGCCCCTCCCGGAGGCGGTCAGGATGTGCGTCTATAGGACCGTTCAGGAAGCATTGAATAACTGCGAGAAACACTCCGGCGCCGCCAACGTCGCGGTGGAAGTGAAATCCGCAGCGGGAGGAATTCAGTTGTCAATCGACGATGATGGCCGGGGGTTCTCGTCTATTCGTTCCGAAGAACGTGGGCTCGGAATCTTGGGCATGCGGGAACGCGCTGCGATGCTGGGCGGCAGCCTAGAAGTGTCATCGTCCGCGGGCAGCGGAACGCGAGTAACCCTTGTGATCCCAATCGCGAACCGCGCCGGAAAATCTCCGGTAAGGGCCTAGCCATGCATGTTCGAATTCTGGTTGCGGACGATCATGCATTGATCCGCCAGGGAATTCGCGCGCTCTTGTCGGTGGACACCAGTTTGCGCATCGTCGCCGAGGCCGCGGATGGAAGAGAGGCGGTCGCATTAGCGGACAAGCATCGGCCCGACATCGCCATCATCGACATCCGCATGAAAGAGCTGAACGGAATCGATGTGATTTCCCAGCTGGGGCGTTATAGTCCGGCGACCTCTATTATTGCGCTCAGCATGTTTAGCGATGAGCGGTACGTCAATCGGGCCGTCCGCGCGGGGGCGAAGGCTTACGTATTGAAAGACTCCTCCGATGACGATCTCCTGAGGGCCATACGCGCGGTTCAGATGGGCCAAAGTTTCTTCAGCCCCGCCGTGGCCAGGGTGCTAGTGGATGCCTATACCCGCAAGGACGACGCGCCCGAAGCAGAAGACAGGCATGAGTTGCTGAGCGGACGGGAACGCGAGGTTTACCAAATGCTCGCCGAAGGAAGAACCAACAAGATCATCGCGGACACGCTCGGCATCAGCGTACATACGGTGGAGACCCATCGCATCCGGATCATGGCTAAGCTGGATGTCCATAACATGGCTGAGCTTGTGCTCAGCGCGGTGCGCCGCGGCATCGTGGCTTAAGCGCCAGGCGTACCCAAGGTCTTCAGAACAAGAACTTGGCGGCGAATTGCATCACCCGGGGATTGCTCACGGTGTGCGTGATCGTGCCGAACTGCCCTTGCGAAAAATCCGTATTCGGGTTGGCGAAGTGGGGATGATTGGCAACGTTGAACGACTCCACACGGAGTTGCAAACTCCGCCGCTCGGCGAGAACGATGTTCCGAAACAGAGACAGGTCAAAGTTGATTGACCCCGGACCTCGAACTATATTCCTGCTAGCGGTGCCTGGCTGAGTCGCAGTTAGACCCGCAACAGAGAACGCCTGCGTGTCGAAGTACCGAGTGAGCGTCTGCTGAGACGGATCCAGATTCGGGTCACGAAGCACGTTTGGCCGCAGCCCTTCGTATCCCACATTGTTGCCGTTCCTCACCACGTTGGCGGGAAGACCCGACCTGAGGGCAGTAATCCCGTTGACCTGCCAGTCTTTGATCAGCGCCTCACAAACCCGCGAGCAGTTCTCCCAAAGCGGCTGGCCTTTCCCGAACGGCAGCATCCAAAGATAACTGGCGGTCAGATTGTGGCGGACGTCCGTCGAGGCCGGTGCGTGTTCCAGAGCGAGGTTGAACGGGTCCTGCGGTGCCTGATGATTCAGCAACAAATCGAACGGAGCGGGTCCGTTGTCCAGATTCTTTGCATAGGTGTAAGCGATCAAAAAGCCGTAGTTTTGGAATCGTCGCTCGGCTTTCAGTTGGAGCGAATGGTACGCATCATTTCCTTCGGAGGAGAGACCGTGGATTGTGCCCAGTTGCGTGGAGAGCCGCTGACCCAGGTTCAGATTTCCCACGGCGTAGGGAAGCTTATGGCTCAGAACGCCGACGTATCCTGCCTCTATCGACAAGTCCGGTGTGATTTCACGTTGCACAGTTAAGTTGAACATTTGCGCGTAGCCGGTCCGGAAGCGGGGATCGATGTAGTAGAGCGTTTGCCTGGTGGCACTGGAGGTCGCGACGTCGATGGCCGAAGTGCCTGTCACCGCCGGCAGCGTAGTTTGCCGCGGAACTCCCGCGTCGAGCACATAAGAGAAGGGTGCGCCGGGAGTATTCGTGAAGGTCTGCTGCGAGTAGAAGGGATAGTTTTGCGTGAGCAGCTCGCTGCGGGCGCTGTCCTCGGGAGTAAAGAAGATTCCGTAGCCGGAGCGCGCAACCAGCTTCGGTCCGACTCTCCATGCTAGCCCGACTCGGGGAGCAAAATTGTTCTTATCCGGCGCGACCAGAGCGCGCGAATTTCCTCCGGCCCCGGCGAGAAGGATGCGCATCCCCGCCAGATCCAAATTCGCTTGACGGTTATTGGCTTCCTGGTAGGGGGCTTGGTATTCGTAGCGCAGACCGTAGTCCAGAGTGATCCGCGAAGTCACGCGCCAGGTGTCCTGCAAGAAGGCGGGGTGCTCAAAGGAAGTGGTGTGCGGAGGCTGGAACTGAAGCCCCATGGCAACGTAACCCGGCAGACCCAGCAAGAGATCCGCGATTTCACTTCCGCCGTTTCCGTAGTAGGCGTTCGAATTGTAGAAGCTATAGGTTGGGTCCGAGGTCAAGCTCGCATAGGCGCCATAGTAGTATTGGAAACCCGTCGGAAACGACGAAAAGCTCGGGTTGGCCGCCAGATGACGGTGCTCGTATCCGAATTTGAAGATGTGACGCCCGGCACTCCAGGTGTAGTGATCGGCTAGGCTGAGGTTGTTGTCCTCGAAGGAGAGCGGCTCGTAAGTGGAGCCACCGGTGATGGCGCCGAAACCGAGGTAGATCTGCGGCAGACCTTGCGTAGCGGGATAGCCGTTGAGGTTCACATTTCCGATGCCAAACTGCTGCGCCAGATTCCCCTGAAGGAGTGAGTTCTGATCCAGCGGCGTATGGACGAAGCCCAACCGCAGAGTGTTGAGTTGATGAGGGCTCGTGACTTTGACATAGGTTGCGCCCAGGCTGTGGTTGGACGAATGAGTACTATTGGCAACATCCCCACCTCCGCCACCGGCAACGGGAATGGCGCCCTGAAAGGGGTCGCCTGTCAGGCTGTCGAAACGTAATTCGTCGTAAGTGAGGCTGACGCGGTTTCTTTCGTTGAAGACGTGTTCCAGGCGCAAGCTGCCTCCCTGGCTGTCGTACTGATAGCGTTGCGAAACCTCGAAGTTGTTAAACCAGCCGTTGGAGATGCCCGGCGTGTTGGGCTGAGGGAATAGTTTGGTGAGAACTTGGAGGCCCGCCGGACTCACGCGGCTCGCCGGAATCACATTGCCAGGAAACTGCTCCGCGTAATAGTTGTCGTTGTAGAAGAGCGGGTCGAAGATGGGAACCTGAGTCCCCGTGTTCGGGTCGCGCAGCCCGGAAAGGTCGATGCCTCCGCTGGGCAGAACCTTGATCATGCCGGCGGGCACGGTCGTATCGAGATACGAAAAGATGTCCCGCTGGCGCTGCCCTTCATAAGACGCGAAAAAAAATGTGCGGTTTTTTTGCAGCGGTCCTCCCAGCGTCCCGCCGAAATTGTTCTGCTTCAACCCGGCGGGTTCGGCGGCGAAGAACGTACGCGCCGTGGTCTTGTTGTTGCGGAGGAACTCGAACACGCTCCCGTGGAATTGGTTGGAACCGGACCTGCTTTCGACGGCGATAATTCCTCCGCCGGACCTTCCAAACTCCGCGGCGTAGGAGGACGTCATGACTTGGAACTCCTCCACGGCTTCGACGCTGGGCTGGATGTGCGTGTCGTTGTTGCGGTTGCCGGTGACCTCGATGCCATTCACGACGATGGAATTGGCAAACTCGCGTTGCCCCGAGATGGAGTAGTTCGCCACGTTGCCACCGGCTCCGGAAGTGACGCCAGGGACCAGCAGCAGCAGGTCCAGGAAATTTCTCCCCAGCAGCGGAAGGTCGCGAATCTCGGCTGATCCTATTACTTGCCCGGTACTGGCGCCTTGCGTTTGCAGCGGTGCCATGATTCCGGGGATGGTCACGGTTTCGCTCACCTCGCCCAGTTCGAGTGCCAGATCCACCCGCGCCGCTTCCCCGGAATGGAGTATCAGATCCCGGCGAAGCAGCGTCTTGAAACCATCTTTCTCGACCTCAATTCGGTATTCGCCCGGAGGGAGAGCCGCGAGCACGAAGTCACCTGCGGTACTGCTGAAAGCGGGGAAACGGGCTCCCTTTGCAAGGTTGACGGCCGTGATTCTCGCCAGCGCGACTGCGCTTCCCGACGCATCCACTACTTTGCCAACAAAGTATCCGAAACCCGTTTGCGCTACCAATCGGACCGCGATTACGAGCACCACCGGGAGGGATCCGTATCGGCATACAAATCTCATCGTCCAAGTCTACTCCTTGAGGGAGAACTTCATCCTGCCTTGTGGTCCTGTGCTCCTACGTAACGTCGACAAGATGAATTCGTGTTCGTCGAGTTCGCCTTGGAGCGCCGGCAACTGTTTCGGCTCATGGTGCAACGAATCGGCGATAACCCGCAAATCCTGGATGCGGCCATGGCGACAACCGACGCCCGTCTGATCGAGCGTCTACAACCACGTCAACGCGTTCGTTTCACACCTTTCAAGTCGTCTTTCCAGCCGAAGTCGCTCACGGTACAACCTCTGAGGTGGGCGGAACGCTAGGAAACGCCGCTGGCCTCTGCCTCTCTGACCGCGACCCGCGCCAAGCGCGGGCGCTTGCTTGGCAGGTGCAGGGCACCTGGGGTTGGGTTGAGTCGCACTGGTTGACCTGCCTTTGCAGTGGAAATAATGCGAGATAATTCGTGATCGTATACTTCACTCAGGTCTCGTGGTATGCTGCTGGTTTGCGAAAAAAGCAAAATCCAAACGTAATCCGCCAGCCTCTAAGCCCCTGCTCAAGATACAGCAGCCCGCTGCGCCCACTAACGGGACTACGACGGTGGGACCCGCACTCACCAAGATTCGCGCGTATTTGGACAGGGCGGGGCTTGTCGCTTGTCTTATCGGAGCGGGGCTTACCTTGACCGGAATTGTAGATGTCTGGGTCGGCTTTGGGTTGCTATTCTTTGCCTTGGGAATCGCGCTGACTGATTTGTTCTCGATTCGCTTAGGTAGATATAGATTAGCTTGGCCTGTGCGCCTAGTACTGGTAGGTGCTGTCGTGTCCGGGTCCTTTCTCGTGCTGTTCAAGCCAATGGCGGGCTATGTTGCCTCCAAGAAGGAAAATCCCTTGACGGTCGCGCAAGTGCGTGAAGTGCTGTACGATGTTCCTCCTGGTTTACTCTCAAAGCAACGTATGCGTCTGAGGAACCCATCTTGAATGACCGATTGGTTCCCCGCTCGGATACGAAATCTGCGATCCTGCGGTTGTGAAGCTGCTGCTCGTATCCGCGCTCATTGCGATCAGCCCAACTGCTCGTGCCTGTACGATTGTATACGGGGAATATAAGGTCGGCCCCGATTTCAGGGTGAAGGTTGAGAAGCGAGGGCAGCCGGCCCAAGGCGCCGTCGTGAAGATCCAAGGTGCATCGGCGACGACGGACAAGAATGGATTTGCATTTTTCCACCAGGTACCTCCCGGTTCGAACTTCATTTCCGTCGACGTCCTGACCGGGATTCCAGACGGTGCTTACTTGAAGGTGAGTTCAGACGGCCCCGCGGCAATAACGATTCCCCTGCAGTTGCCGGATATCGAGCCGATCTCAGTTCGATCGTTGAAGGGTAGCATCCGTGCGTCGGATTTCTATTATTCAAATTCCCAGAGGCCGTACTCCC
>Ga0207011_1252_pt1 | contig 10230 bp, 12 predicted proteins | sample Alteio_BWMinCont_79_FD_153466 | JGI IMG/M metagenome (GOLD analysis project Ga0207011, IMG submission 153466) | Enriched cells from forest soil in Barre Woods Harvard Forest LTER site, Petersham, Massachusetts, United States -... | ecosystem: Environmental > Terrestrial > Soil > Temperate forest >...
AGGACATACGGCCCGTTGCTAACCATGTGCCCCGGCTTGGTCCAATCATCTCCATACTTTTTCACGGTCGGCAAATGAACGGGACAAAGGGTCTGGAAAGACGTGAGTTCAAGAAAGTAGGCCGTCGGATGGTTAAGCGTCACGATGAGCGTGTTCGGATCGGGCGCCTTCACTCCCACCTGGGAAAAATCGGTAATCTTGCCCGTGCCGTATGACTCACCGTTGACCAGATAGTAAAGCTGGTAGGCATATTCCGAGGCTGTGGCCGGATTGAGCACACGTTCCCACGAATTAAGAAAATCATCGGCCGTGACCGGTTCGCCGTTACTCCACTTGATGCCAGGCCGAAGATGAAACGTGTAGGCGAGTCCATCCGGCGAAACTTCCCAGCTTTCGGCCATGCCAGGAATGATGTCGCCTTTGGCATTGCGGGTGGTGAGTCCTTCAAACAAGGCGAGCGCAAGGCGCCCCTCCAATTGGCCGGTGATGATGGCGGGATCGAGACTTTGCGGCTCATCGCCATTGCAAAGCGTCAAGTCGGCGGGCGCGCTCAATGACCAGCCGCCGAGGAAGTAAAAAAAAGCGAGAAAAAGAACCAGCGCTCCAGCCAGCCAGGCCAGAGGAACATAAGCCGAGAGAGATCGCCGGCGGGATGTCAGGGAAGCTTTCATGCGACCCGTGACATATCGCGGCAACTCATGAAAAAGTTACTTGTCGGCCGGTTTGGCTGGCGCCACCGGAACCATCGCATTCGAGGTTGCCGGGGCCGTCTGAACGGTCGTGACCGGAACAGCATTCGTTGTGGCAGGAGAAAGAGACTTGAGCAATTCCTGCTGAACGGCCGATCCTTTTTCCATCTCAGAGGCCCGATTCGAATAAAGCCGGGCGAGGCAGATGCTGAAAATGAAAAAGAGCGCCGCCAGCCAGACCGTGGCCTTGACCAGGACCGCCGAGGTCTGCGCGCCAAATGTGTCACTCATCATGCCACTGCCAAATGCGGCGCCGAGGCCTTCCTGCTTGCTCCGCTGCATGAGCACGACCAGGCACATGAGCAGGCAGGTGATCACGAAGAAAAACAACAAGACGTCAATCAAGACATTTGTCCAAAACATAAGGGGTCAAGGATTGCGCGTCAGGCTATTTGAGGCAAGCGTTTTTGATGATCGCCGTAAAGCCCCGGGCGTCCAGACTCGCCCCGCCGACCAGCGCGCCGTCGATGTCAGGCATGGAAAGCAGCTCCTTGGCGTTCTCCGTCTTGACGCTGCCACCGTATTGGATGCGAATGCGCTCGGCGACTGCGGCGCTGAAGTGGGTGGCCAGGACCTTGCGAATCCACTGGTGGGTTTCCTCTGCCTGGGCCGGAGTCGCGGTCTTGCCGGTGCCGATGGCCCAGACTGGCTCGTAGGCAATGATGATGTCGGCAAGCTCCTTGTCACCGAAACCGGCTAGGCCTTCGCGTAACTGGGTCTCGAGAACACTCTTCCACTTGTCCGATTCGCGCTCCGGAAGTGTTTCCCCCACGCAGACGATGGGGCGAAGCTCCGCCGCCAGCGCGGCCTTGGTTTTGCGGTTTACGGTGGCGTTGTCCTCGTGGAAATACTGACGGCGTTCCGAGTGGCCGATAATCACGTAGCGGACGTAAAGTTCGCGGAGCATGGTGGCGGAGATTTCCCCGGTGTAGGCGCCTGAGGCGGCTTCGTGCATGTTTTGCGCGCCCAGACGGATATTCGGCACGGGGCTGAGCAATTCGCTGACCGCGGACAGTGCGGTGAATGGCGGGCAGAGAACGATTTCAGCCTCATCGAATTTGCCGATTTCTCGGATCAAGTCCTCGACCAAAGCGCGGGCCTCGGCCTGGGTTTTATTCATCTTCCAGTTCCCGGCGATGATTTTTTTACGATTGATCATAAGAGTCATTCCTTACCACTGCGTAAACCGCCGTTTTTTCCACACGTCTTCAAACTCTTCCTTGGTAATTTCCTTGGGCTCAAATTCGGGATCTTTGGCGAGTTTGTCCAGCTCAGGCAGCGGCTGCGTGCTCAATTTTGTTGTTCCGGTCGATGAATTCACGCTGGCAAAGTCACAAAAACCATTTCGAAAACACTCAAGTTTGCGTTGCTCCACCCCGTCGGCATCGACTTCGCTAAATAACCAGATCGGTTCATCAGGATTGGTATGCTTCCATTTGACCCGGATGTATTTCATTCGAATTCAGACGGAAGGATATACGACAAAGTCACATCGGGCTTGAAATTCGTCATCAAGATTTATCGGGAATACTGGCCACGCCAGGCAGCTCCTGGCCTTCCAGGAATTCGAGCGAAGCGCCGCCGCCCGTCGAGATGAAGGAAACCTTGTCGGAAACCCCGGCTTTCTTGACCGCAGAAACCGAGTCTCCGCCACCGATGATGCTGATTGCGCTGCTGTTTGCGGCGATGGCCTTGGCCACGGCAAACGTGCCCACCGCGCATTCTGCAACCTCAAAAACGCCCATCGGGCCGTTCCAGAGGATCGTGCCGGCGGAGGCAACTTCAGCGGAAAAAAGCTTCACCGTTTCCGGGCCGATATCAACGCCTTCCCAGCCATCGGGAATGCCTTCACCCGGCGCGAGATATTTCCCACCCGGCGTGACGGTTTTGGCCTTGAAATCGAAATGTTCGACGATGTAGGTATCGACCGGCAGCAGAAACTTGACGCCCTTGGCCTTCGCCTTTTCGAGCGCTTGCTTCGCGGTGTTGATATGGTCCGGCTCCGAAAGCGAATTGCCGATCTTCTTGCCTTGGGCGAGAGCGAACGTATAGGCCATGGCGCCGCCGATGAGGATTGTATCGGCCTTGTCGAGCAAACGGTCGATCACCTTGATCTTGTCGGAAACCTTGGCGCCGCCGAGAATGACGACAAACGGGCGCTTCGGATTCTCGAGTTCGTCGCCCAGATACTTGAGTTCCCGTTCCATCAGGAAACCAATGGCGCGATCCTTGACGAACTTGGCCACACCGGCAGTTGAGGAATGGGCGCGATGGGCTGCGCCGAAGGCATCGTTGACATAGACATCGGCCAGCTTGGCGAGCTTCGCGCTGAAGCCGTCGTCGTTGGCTTCCTCTTCATTGTAATAACGAAGATTTTCAAGCAGGACGACTTCGCCATCCTTCAGTTCCGCCGCGGCTTTTTCCGCTTTTTCACCGATGCAATCGTCGACAAACTTGACCGGTGTACCGCCGAGCAGCGACGAAAGTGCCGGGACAACCGGAGCCACGCTCTGCTTGGGATCGCGCTTACCCTTGGGACGACCCAGGTGGGCGCAGAGAAGAATCCGCGCGCCTTGTTCGATCAAATACTTGATCGTGGGAACGGTTTCCTTGATCCGCTTGTCATTGGTGATGACCTGGACACCGTCCTTTTCCTGGAGCGGAACATTGTAGTCCACCCGGACGAGGACACGCTTGCCTTTGAGAGAAAGATCTTGAATCGTGACTTTAGCCATAAAAACTATGTGTTGCCTGAGACAGTCACGGCGATCATCGACCGCCGCGACCACACCGGAAGATTAACCGATAAGAAGCTTGAGCAGATCGACGCAACGGTTGGAGTAACCCCATTCGTTGTCGTACCAGCTGATCAACTTGAAGAATTTGCTGTTGAGCTCGATGCCTGAACCCGCATCAAAGATGCTCGAGTGCGTGTTGTGGATGAAATCCGAGGAACAGACTTCGTCGCTCGTGTAGTCCAGGATGCCCTTGAGGTAGGTTTCGCTGGCCTTCTTCATCGCGGCGCAAATTTCCTTGTAGCTCGTCTCCTTGGTCGTCTTGACCGTCAAGTCAACGACGGAAACCGTCGGCGTCGGCACGCGGAACGACATGCCGGTCAGCTTACCCTTGATTTCCGGCAGCACGAGCGCCACGGCCTTCGCCGCGCCTGTCGTGGAGGGAATGATGTTGATGGCGGCGGAACGTCCACCCTTCCAGTCCTTTTTGGAAGGACCGTCCACCGTCTTCTGCGTGGCGGTGTAGCTGTGCACCGTCGTCATGATTCCTTCCTCCACGCCAAAGCCTTCCTTGAGGAGGACGTGGACGATCGGGGCGAGACAGTTCGTGGTGCAACTCGCGTTGGAAATGATGGTGTGCTTGTTCACATCAAGCTTGTCCTGGTTAACACCGAGCACGACGGTGATGTCTTCGCCCTTTGCCGGGGCGGAGATGATGACTTTCTTGGCGCCGGCGGTGATATGGCCCTTGGCCTTCTCGGCTTCCGTGTAGAGGCCGGTCGATTCGATGACGTATTCAACCCCAAGCTTGCCCCAGGGGAGAGCGGCGGGACCTTCCCGGACCGCGAGACACTTGATCTTGTATCCGTTCACGACCAAAACATCATCCTCGGGCAGAGAAGGATCCGACTTTTCGCTCGTGACCGTGCCGTCGAATTTACCCTGGGTCGAGTCGTATTTGAGAAGATAAGCCAGATTGTCCGCAGGGACGAGATCGTTCACCGCGACGACGTCCACGGTTTTACCGAGTAATCCTTGTTCTGCGATGGCCCGAAAGACCAGTCGCCCAATACGCCCAAACCCGTTGATGCCGATTTTTGTCATATTCTTAATATAGTATAGATGATGTTATGCTGAAAAGCAGGTGCAGCGAAGCAGAAAGTAGGCCGTAAGTAGCCATCGTCAACGGGAAAAAGGCAACGATTTTGCAAACTGCGAGCCAACGCAGCCCCCACAGGGGCATGTGGCTCCTATTTATTCTTATGCATGCTCTTTTTACCCTTGCACCCAAAATATGTTATTGCCGCCAAGCCGCCCAAGGAAAAGACAATCAATCCATCCACCTCTGAATCCGAAATGGGACCCTGTCCCACGACCGCTATAAAAACGGTTGATATTGCGAGCGAGGTTCCCCAAAAAACAAAATCGCGAGGCATGGTGTTTTTTAATGCGTGCGTTATTCCTGCGGCGGCGGAATAAAGGGCGCCGGTGGAGATGGCCGGGCCGGAGGCGGGACGGGTGGATTGATTTCCGGCGTTACCGGGGTCTGATTTTGGGGCGGCAAAAGACGCTCGGGCGTCGAGGAGGGTTTACCGCGAAACATGGCTACTATCCTCTTGAAAAGACTAACCACCGCCACCACCGCAACAATCAGGACTTTTTTCAGCGCCAGGACGACAAAGAGGATGTATTTCCAGACCAACGCCAGCAATCCCAGCTTGGCCGCGGCGCCCAAGGCTCCGCCCGCCACGAGCGTCGCCAACCCGTACTCGGCGATCTTGTCGATCTTGGGATCGAAGTCGGCGTACTGGTTGCCCGTTTGGAAATCAACCATGGAGAGAACTTCCGGAATCTTCTGATCGATGGCCGGAAAGTCGCTCATCGCCGCAATGGCGTTCAGGCTTAAGACCCCACGCCGCCCCAGCACGCGGATGTTATAATTAAGCGTATCGATCGAATCGTCTCCCACTTTGATGTCCTTGGCCCAGTATAGCTTATGCGTGGCTTTGTCGTAACGGGGAGGAGCGGCCCAGCCCACCAATTCAAATGAAGGATAGCCCTCCTTGATTCGCTCCGGATTGGCATCCGTTACCTGCTGCTGCATTTGCTTGAGCAGTGCGGTGTAGTCGATCTTTTCAGCATCATCATCCTTCACATAGCCGTTTTCCTCGTACTGGATCACCACGCCCCAACTGCCTTTATCGAGCGGCCCCAAATTGGCCGGGAAAATCATGCCCAGGGTATCCGGATCCGGAGGATTCCCCCAGATATCGTGCAGCACTTTTTCGGTATTTTCGTGGTCAAGAAAGCGAAAATCGTCAGTAAGGGTAATTTTAGCCAGCCCGTTCTTCAAAGTAACCATTCCGGTCTGCCATTTCAGTGATGCAGCGATAGCCGCCAGGGAATCAGACGTTGGTTTCGTCTCCGGGTCCGCACGCAAAAGCAAACCGCTGAAAAGACAGAGACCAAGCAGCAGAATGAAGATTCTTGGGGTCAACATGAGATCTCCTGAACTCCCTTGGACTAGCCGACCGGCCCGCAAAGTCAAAGCGTATGACAAAGACCTATTTCAATAAGCCGCCAGTCGCCTGGTAAATAGTCCCGTCATCAAGACTTAGCCATGCAGCGATAGCGGCGGAGTGATCCGCGCCGGAGGCTGACTTTGGACCGGGGAATTCGCCGGAAATCCCCTTGTCCGCCGCAAAAGAAGCCGGCTTGGACTGAAAATCGAGGACGACGAAATCGTGCACGAGATTTCGCCCGTTATTTTCGCCGCCTCGCACGTCCGAGTCGATATTCATCCCGAGCCACGCAACGTTGACCGTAAGGTGCGGAGCCACCGTTGAATCGATCAAGGCATGCGTGACCTTAACGTCGCCCGTGTCGCGATTAATCACGATCCGCAGTGGCCCCACCATCTCAGTCTTCGCCATGGGCAAGTCGTCACCATCAAACCAGCCGTGCCACTCGCGGGCATCCACGATAAATTCAGGCGTATAGACGTTGGCCGCGTGCCAGCGTGCCTGGTAATCGCCCTGTCGCTGCGTATAAGCCGTGCGGGCAAAACGATCCGGCCAACCCAGCCCATCCCAATAATCGACGTGAAACACCACCGGGATGACCTGCCGCCAGAGCCGCGGATCATTCTTCAGCTCACTCATCCACTTTTCCGCAGGCGGACAGGAACTGCACCCTTCCGAGGAATAGAGCTCAATCAAGGTTCCCCTCTGCGGCTGGCCCTCGAGCACGATGTCGTCGCCCAAGAGCGGGGTGATTATTGCCGTGATACTGGAAGCCAAAACGAGCGATACGACCATCGGTTTCACTCCTGTCAGACGCTGGGATCCCCATTATATTCCGGAATGCTTGCTGCTCCAACCTTGCCATGGGCCGGAGACGCATTAATGTCTCGATAGCCAAGCCACCCCAAATTCAAAATCATATGACCTCATCCAATCCTACTCTCGGCGCGTTCACCAAAGTCGGAGCCATGGGCCTCAACCGTGAGGACACCAGCACCATGACGATCGACGGCACGATCCACAAAACCGGCATTCTGGCCGTCATCCTGATGCTCAGCTTTGGACTAAGCTGGTCCGCTATTTCCCACGATAATATTGCGTTTCAGATTCCGCTCTTCGGTGGCGCGATTGGCGGGTTTATCCTGGCCATGATTATTTCTTTCGTGCCCACGATGGCGCCTTACCTAAGCCCCGTCTACGCCGCTGCGGAAGGCGTCTTTATCGCCGCGCTGAGCGATATCCTGGAAATGAAATTTCCCGGCATTGTGATCCAGGCCGCCGTGCTGACCTTTGTCGTTCTCTTCGCCATGCTTTTTGCCTATCGCACCGGCCTGATCGTCGTGAACAACACGTTCCGGGCCGTGGTCGTCGGCGCGATCATGGCGATCGCCGTCTTTTACCTCGTCGACATGGTCTGCATGCTTTTCGGCGTGACGCTCCCTGGCATCGCCATCAATGGCTCGATGCTCTCCATCGGAATTCAGTTGGTTATCGCGGTCGTGGCCGCGCTTACACTTGCTCTCGATTTTGATTCCATCGCCCAAAATGCGGGCTCCGCCCCAAAGTACATGGAGTGGTACGGCGCCTTCAGCCTAATGGTGACCCTGGTCTGGCTCTACATCACCCTCCTCCGCCTGCTTGCCAATCTGCGCAGCCGGGATTAATCCCATGAGCACAAAACTTCCCCGCAGCCCCTACGACGCCGTCAATGGCCTGGCTTATTTCCCCCGAATGCTGGACAAAATCCGGATTCACGCCGCCGGAGCCTTGCCTGAGCCTTATCTTCCGCACCTGGGCAGCGGATTCGATGGACGTTGCCTGAATTTACTCCATGTCACCTACGACGCCGTGCGCGAGCGCGTCCTGGCCGGCGACACGGACGAGCAAATCCTCGAGTGGTGCTTCCAGAACGGAAAGCGCCTCACCGAGGAGGAAATCGAAGTCTGGAGCGGTTTCATGCAGAAGCGCGGCTGGCGCGACGATGCCAGTGAACGGATCGTATTCCGCCTTAAGGAAGCCGGGCTGGAACATCGCGACCAGGAAGCTGTGACGATGTTCGATTTCATCGATCTCGATGAAGGCCGCACCCCGCCCGATTTTAAAAAGTGGGAACCGCCGCGTCTGTCCTGAAGTTAAGAACCGTTTTGCCTTGCCGGTTGATTTTTTAGACAAGATTATCCCCGGATGCTCATCCATCCCAATGACCGGATTCTTTTCACTGGCGATAGCATCACGGATTGCGGGCGCGTCCGCGACAACGCCACCCATCTCGGCTTTGGCTACGCCGCCTTTGTCGCCGCGCGCCTCCAAGCCTATCTCGCCTCGCCGGAGCTGCAAATTTTCAACCGCGGCATCAGTGGAAATCGCGCCGGGCATCTTCTGGACCGGGTCGAGCCCGACCTTCTCGCGCTGAAACCCACGGTGATCTCAATCCTGATCGGGATCAATGACGTTTGGCGGCGCTATGACAGCAAGGACCCCACCTCAGTCGAGACCTACGAGAAAAACTATCGAGCGATTCTGGAAAAAATCCGTGACAACCTCGACGCCCGCGTGGTCCTCCTCGAGCCATTCCTGCTCCACGTTCCGGAGGACCGTTATACGTGGCGCGAGGACCTGAATCCGAAGCTCGACGCGATGCGCCGGCTGGCGGTTGAATTCGGCACCGAGTTGATTCCGCTCGACGGCCTTTTTGCCAAGGCGGCGACTCAAGCCCCGGCAGGCTACTGGGCTGCCGACGGTGTCCATCCCAGTGCGGCCGGACACGCCCTGATCGCCAAAGCCTGGCTCGAAAATGCCGACCTAGGCTAGACGGGAACCTTAATCGAACTATATTCAGTGCCATGAGAAGTACAACAACCCTCCCTACCGCATTTCTTTACACCAGAATCGATAGTTCTCTTGGGGAGTTGCTTCTCACCAGTCTCGGCTATGAGTTGACCGGTGTCTATTTTACCGACCAGCCGCATGCGCCGGAGATCGGTTTCAACTGGAAGGACCAACCGGACGCCGCGATTTTTATCCGCACTGCCCGGCAACTCGACGAATACGCCTCGGGGAAAAGGAAGAAGTTCGATCTCGCCACGGGTTTCAGAGGCACCCCGTTTCAACTGCAAGTCTGGAAGGAAATTGCGACCATTCCCTTTGGCGAGACCCGCACCTATAGCGATTTGGCGGAACGCGTCGGATCACCCCACGCCGTACGTGCCGTTGGGGCTGCCACCGGGGCGAATCCTCTCTCCATCATTGTTCCCTGCCACCGCGTGGTGGGAAAGGACGGCTCGCTTACCGGTTATGCCGGCGGCATGGGGCGGAAGACCGCGCTGCTCGATTTCGAGACCGGAAAAGCGCATTCGCTTCTTAACGGCGCCAGTCACCATCCATCAGAACTGGCTGTTGATTACAGCCACTCGATCCGGCCGTCATCGAGCTTGTAAATCCCGCCGACAACCATCACTTTTTTCTGCGTAACGTAGTCGCTGATGATTGGCGACGCCGACTTCAGGTTTTCCACATTCAGCAGAACATTTTCGCGGATCGCGTTGGTCAGCAGGTCGCCCGATTCCGACATTGCCGTCTTCACTGCGGGCTGAATGTGCTCCACCAAATCCGGCAGATGACCCGGAAGAGTCGCCCCTTTGGAGGCATCGATGGCCGCACTCACTGCGCCGCATTTATCGTGGCCCAATACGACCAACAGCGTCGTCCCTAGAAATTTGACCGCGTACTCGAAGCTCGCTGTGCCATCCGTATCCGCAAAATTACCGGCGACACGAACGACGAAAACGTCACCCCGACCGGTATCGAAGGCATACTCCGGGGCAATGCGGGAATCGGCGCAGCTTAAAATCCCGGCATATGGATTTTGTCCGCCCACCAACGCTTCGCGCTCCGCGACGAAATCGTGGCGCTTCAACTTGCCGTCGACGTAACGTTGGTTTCCTTTTTTTAGCCGTTCGAGCGCCTGATCCGGTGTAAGGACATTTTCTGGCTTGGGCACTTCCCCGGCGGCAAAAAGCGAGCGAGCCGGAGCAGCCAATGCGAATCCCGCGCCACCGACAAGTTTAAGAAAGCTGCGCCGGGAATATCCCGACCCGTGGTTCATTGAAGGATTTCCGCAAATGGCGCACATAATTTTTCTCCTGCGCCCATGTTCCTTTCAGAATATCGCTTGGCAAGTCAATAGAGCGAACACCCCTTGGCATTCCTCGCCGGTCGGCTAAC